>Ga0099364_10013124_pt1 | contig 11138 bp, 11 predicted proteins | sample TergutTh196P3_FD_73070 | JGI IMG/M metagenome (GOLD analysis project Ga0099364, IMG submission 73070) | Microcerotermes parvus P3 segment gut microbial communities from Pointe-Noire, Republic of the Congo - Th196 P3 | ecosystem: Host-associated > Arthropoda: Insects > Digestive system > Gut ... | reverse complement strand
ATGAATTAAAACTGTGGCTCAATTTATTCAGTGCAAAAACTGAAGAGGACTTGAAACGAATTGAAGCGATGGGGGTGTCGATTATGAAGCAAGCTATCGGTGCATACCGAACAGTTACAGCAACCGCCGAGTTCAGAGAAATAGAACGTCTGCGCTCCCGCGCCCGGAGCAACGAAGCATCGGCGCTCGGCAATGCGCGGCGAAAGGCTGAAAAAGCAAAAGCTATAGAGATTGCAAAAAACGCTTTGAAGATGAAACTTCCGATTGACGACATTATCAAACTGACCGGACTTGCCCGCGAGGAAGTCGAAGCATTGCGCGACGCTGATAAATAATCAACGTCGCGCATTTCCTATAGCCCCAAATCCCTTGTCCGAGTACACGTCCTCCCCGGCGTGTTTTTTCATATATGCACCGCGCTTCTTAGGATCAAGCTGCATGTACTTTTTGTAAACCGCAGCGTTATTTTTGCGGATGTCGACTTGCGCCAAATGTGTTTTCAGAGTACCCATGCGGCGGTCGATTTCCTTTAAATCGGGGATGGCAGTGGAAACATTAAGATTCATCCTGAAGAGATTCAGAGCCGGCGACACAGCGACGCTCTCGGTCTGGAGAGACGGAGTAGTCGTCGAACTAACAATAACATTTGATGAGGATTTGTCAGCGGGGCAGGCGAATCCACGATAGCTGACAGACAGCAGCAAAAAAGGACAATTCCGGTGTTTGATTGTGACAAATACCGGAATTGTCCTTTAGCTTGTCATATGTAGTATAAAGGTCACAGATATGTTATAATTTTGGTGTTAAGCCCAATAACTTATAGCAAAGAAGAAACCCTTTGTATTCTTCATAGGTGTGATCGTTGTCAATTTGTTGCATCAGGTCATTGTCGACACTGACAGTATGCAGACTCATCTTCTACACTTACCTTTCCTAATTTTTAGATATAAAACCCAATTCTTCTCGGAATCCATCATATGTTGATTACGCCAATATACAGATAGACAGTCAACAAATGCTCTGCAGTTATCAAAAAGTGTACTTTTATATAAACCTCCCTTAGCGCCGAATATGTGTGAATTTACTCAAATTTTTGTTTGCATTTCATTCGTTCATGTGCTAGAATCTGTGCAATCAGCGTGTTTCTGTGTAAAACTAAGAGCTACAAAAAGGCACACCTTTTTGTAGCGCACTAACGTGCGGCATCCGCCGCATAACACATGGGGATAACAATTGTCCACTCGCGCTGTTTGTCCAAGGCTCCCCTTGCAGCGCGATACTCACGCAAACGGTTGTAATATATGGCTTCTTTTAAGCCCGCCTGCTCCAAAACCTCAGAAATATGCAGCATTCCGCGATCCCACCGATTAACGATCGCCCCGAAATTATCCGGTGGCTTTTTTTTATGTTAGCCAAAACAGACGCCCCACGCTTTAGCGGCAACAGTAACGTTCAATGCAGTCGGCAATTTTACATAGTTTTTACAATACTGTGCGCTTTCTTTTTACAATTTATCTCTATGCTCTGTTTCATAAGCGGAGAGTTGATTACAGTAATTGACGCCGCACAATAAATGAAACAAACAACATGGAGGAAACAGCAAAAATGAAAAAAGTCTTAGCAATAACTCTCGTATGTCTGCTCACGCTTACAGCACTTACGGCTTGTGGCAGTGGGGACACTCAATCTTCCGGGCAAGGCACTGAAAGCTCGCCGGCAAACTCGCCTGCTAGCTCGCCTGCGGACTCACCCTCGAATTCAACGGCAATCTCACCTTCAAGCCCGCCGGCAGCGGAATCCCCCCAAGGCACAACAAACGATTCTAATTTCGACCTCAACCATTTTATCAATGTGGTTCGCCGCGAAGCCGCCAGCGGAACACACGGAGCATTTATCGAACTCTTTGGAATACTGCATGACGGTGTTGACAGGACTACGCCGGAAGCGCAAACTGCCGACGGGACAAATCTTGTTCTGACGACCGTAGCCGGCGATACTTACGCTATTGGTTATGTTTCAATGGGCGCTTTGAACCCAACTGTAAAAGCGCTTTCAGTTGACGGCGTCGCGCCGTCTGTGGACAACATCAACAACGGCACATACGGGGTGATGAGGCCTTTCAACATTGCGTATAAAGACCTTTCCAACGTTGCGCAGGATTTTTACGACTTCATCTTTTCAGCGGAAGGCCAAGCTGTCGTCCTGGACAGGGGTTATATTACCGTTGATGATACCGGGCCTTTCTCAAGCACACAACCCAGCGGCACAGTGACAGTTTCCGGGTCAACTTCAGTCGAGCCCCTAATGGCAAGGCTCATACAAGCCTACGAAGAAATTAATCCCAACGCAAGAATTGATTTGCAAGGAGGCGGTTCTTCTGCAGGTATGCGTGATGCCATCGGCGACATAAGCGATATAGGAATGGCCAGCCGCGACCTTTCTGCCGACGAAATTTCTCAGCTCAACCACCGTGCGATATGTATAGACGGTATCGCAATTATCGCAAACCTCGATAACCCGTTGACAAACATCATAAGTGATGACGTCACTGATATTTACATAGGTGAAATCACAGCGTGGTCAGAAATTCAATAACGCGCTAGTGTCCGTAGCGCGCCTTGAGTGCGCTGCGGACTTTAGTGCGCGGCGTACACTTTAGTGCGCTACGGATCCAAAGGAGAATTAGTTAGGAGATGTTGTACAAGTGTTCAAGCGTACAGCGCCAAGGATTGAACCAATAGAACGAGCCGCCAGGATATTGTTTATGCTGTCAGCTTCCGCTGCGATTATAGCAGTGGGGCTGATTTGCCTGTTTCTTTTCTTGAGGGGAATCCCGGCAATAGCTGAAATAGGGGTATTTAAATTCCTTTTGGGCACAGATTGGCAGCCTGACAATCAACCTCCCGCTGTGCCGCAGTTCGGCATTTTGCCCATGATTGTCGGAAGCCTGTATGTCACGGCAGGTGCTATCATATTTGGCGTCCCGATAGGGCTGTTTACCGCCGTTTTTATGGCAGAAATGTGCCCGAAACCTGTATACAAGATACTCAAGCCGGTTATTAACCTCCTTGCAGGTATTCCTTCTGTAATCTATGGCTATTTCGGTATGATAATCATAGTTCCTTTTATCAGGGAGAACTTCGGCGGACGAGGATTCAGTATACTTGCAGCCTCAGTGGTATTGGGAATAATGATACTACCCACAATCGTAAGCGTCACCGAAACATCGCTCCGCGCGGTACCGAGGGAGCTTTACGAAGGTGCCGTCGCGATTGGGGCGAGCCATGAAAGAGCGGTGTTACGCGTGATATTCCCTGCTGCGAAATCGGGTATCCTATCGGCTGTCGTCCTGGGCATAGGACGCGCAATTGGCGAGACAATGGCAGTAACTATGGTTGTCGGAAACCAAACCGTTTTGCGCGCACCGCACGAATTCCTTCTGGGAGTGAGGACTATGACCGCAAATGTTGTGTTGGAAATGAGATATGCCCACGGTATGCATGAGGACGCGCTGATAGCGACAGGTGTCGTCCTTTTCGTGTTTGTTATGATAATAAACCTTTGCTTTTCGCTTCTGAGAAGGGAGGGTAAGTGATGATTTTATTTGTTATTGCAGGAATCCTCATTATGGCAGGTTTTATTTTTGGCTATGTCATCCCGCGTGTACAGCGCTTTGATTTGCTCCGTGAACGCTTTAACTCGATCCGCATCATGCGGAAAAAGCCTTTGGATTTCCTGCTATTCGTCCTGACCTGGCTTTGCGCTGCTATTACTGTGGCTGCACTGGCATTCGTAATAGGCTATATACTTTTCAGGGGTATACCGAACCTTACGCCGGCTCTTTTTGCCTACAGATTCACGCCCGATAATCAATCGATGCTCCCCTCGATCATCACGACCGCCATTTTGGTAGTTACAGCGCTTGTTATAGCCATCCCTTTGGGTGTGTTTTCTGCGATATACCTCGTCGAATATGCACGGCGTGGTTCGCTTTACGTTAAGATAGTGCGGTTGATGACAGAAAATCTTACCGGGATCCCGTCAATAGTATTTGGGCTCTTTGGATATTTGCTTTTTGTTACCATACTCGGGTTCAGGTACTCGCTACTCAGCGGCACACTAACGATTTCATTAATGATTTTGCCGCTTATTATCCGTATTACTGAAGAAAGCCTGAAATCTGTGCCCGACTCATTTCGCGAGGGCTCTTTTGGCCTTGGCGCCGGAAGGCTGCGCACTGTGTTCAGGATAGTCCTGCCATCAGCCATGCCTGGTATTTTGGCGGGCGTCATCCTTTCCGTGGGAAGAATCGTCGGTGAAACCGCAGCCCTAATGTTTACATTGGGCATGGTAACAAGAATACCGGGAAGCCTGATGGAGTCGGGCAGGACGTTGGCTGTACATATGTATATCCTCACAACCGAAGGGATGTTCGTCAATCAAGCCTATGCTACAGCCTCCGTGCTTCTCGTTCTGGTGATATGCATAAACGCCTTGTCAAGCCTAATCGCAAAAAAACTCGCAAAAAGATAGCTGTTCAGACCCTTACGCTCGGACAGCTCTGAATAAATGTCATTTAGTTAACGCAACACCTGTGTAGGGGATGGGCTTGCCCGTCCCGCAATGCACCCGAAAACGGTCGAGGCAAGCCTCGACCCTACGCACCGGCTATGGATGATTTCCTTAACTTAATGACATCGGCTCTGAGTATTAAGATTAATAGAGGAAGATGTATGGAAAGCAACACAAAATTTGAAATAAGAAATGTGGATTTGTGGTATAATGATTTTCAGGCGCTTCATAGCGTCAGTATGGATATTAAAGCAAGCGAAGTCACCGCATTCATAGGGCCTTCAGGCTGCGGAAAATCCACGCTCATAAAGAGCTTGAACCGCATGAACGATTTGATTGAAGGCTGTAAAATAAAAGGCGAGCTGCTTCTGGACGGTGAGGATATTTACAGTAACATCGATGTAAATATGCTGCGCAAACGTGTCGGCATGGTCTTTCAAAAGCCAAATCCTTTCCCTATGAGCGTTTATGACAATATAGCGTTCGGCCCGCGGACACATGGGGTCAAATCAAAGCAGAAATTGGATGAGATAGTCGAGAAGTCGCTCATTGATGCGGCAATATGGGGCGAGGTAAAAGACAGGCTAAAAAAAAGCGCCCTTATGCTATCGGGTGGGCAACAGCAGCGGTTGTGTATCGCGCGGGCGCTCGCGGTTTCGCCGGAAGTGCTGCTCATGGACGAGCCAACGTCAGCCCTCGATCCCATATCCACATCGAAAATCGAGGATTTAATAGCGGAGCTAAAGGTGAAATACACGGTCATCATCGTTACGCATAACATGCAGCAGGCTACAAGAATATCGGATAAGACGGCGTTTTTTCTATTGGGTGAGATGGTCGAGTTTGGCGATACAGTGCAAGTTTTTTCAATCCCTAAGGATAAACGCTGCGAAGACTATATTACGGGAAGGTTTGGCTGATGAGAAATAAATATGAGGAACAGCTTGCAAAGCTGCACAATATGCTCATCGAGATGGGCTCAATGATTGAGAAAGCAATAACGATGGCAATACAAGCTCTTGTGGAGCAGGACGAGGAAACGGCGAGGAGAGCAATTGCTTTTGACGATGAGATAGATCATTTGGAAAAGGAAATTGAGGCGCTGTGCCTACGTCTTTTGCTTCAGCAGCAGCCTGTTGCCGGAGATTTGCGGCTCATATCGTCCGCACTGAAGATGATTACAGATATGGAGCGCATAGGCGACCAGGCCGCCGATATTTCCGAGATCGCTCTGATGCTCATAGGCGTGACTTATATAAAGAAGCTTGAACATATACCGCAAATGGCGGAGACAGCATCAAAAATGGTTACAGACAGCATCGATGCCTTTGTCAAAAAAGATTTGGATCTGGCAAATGCAGTAATAGAATGCGACGATGTTGTTGATAACCTATTCGATACAATAAAAAACGATTTGATAGAACTCATCCAGGCAGACAGGGCCAACGGTGAGCAAGCTATCGACCTTATTATGATAGCAAAGTATTTTGAGCGCATCGGCGACCACGCTACTAACATTGCCGAGTGGGTCGTGTTTTCCATCACGGGTAAGCATTGGAAGGAGTAGGGCAGTGCCAAAAATCTATATCGTCGAAGACGATGAGAACATCCGCGAGATAGTGATATACGCGCTGAACTCAGCAGGGTTTGAGGCTGATGGATTTGAAACTGGCGCAGAACTCTATACAGCGATCGAAGCGGACATCCCCTCGCTTGTTTTACTTGACATCATGTTGCCTGAAGAAGACGGGCTGACAATTCTCAAGAGCCTTCGCAACACTTCAAAGACAAACAAACTGCCTGTTATCATGCTGACAGCCAAAAACAATGAACACGATAAAGTCAAAGGTCTCGACATGGGCGCTGACGACTATATATCAAAACCTTTCGGCGTTATGGAGCTGATATCACGCGTCAATGCTGTTCTGCGAAGGAGCTTACCCGAGCATCGAGATAAGATGGAGGTTGCCGGGCTGTCTCTCGACCATGCCCGGCGAGAGGTCTGCATCGAAGGAGAACCCGTAAATCTGACGTATAAAGAATATGAGCTGCTTTACTACCTTATGCTGAATGCGGGACTGGTACTAAGCCGTGAAAAGATAATACAGTCCGTTTGGGGTTATGATTTTGAAGGCGAGAGCAGAACGGTCGACATGCATATTAAAACACTGCGGCAAAAGCTAAACGCAACCGGCCGCTTGATAAAGACAGTGCGCAACGTAGGATACAAGCTTGAGAGCTGATAACATAGAGTCCCTAAGAGGGGAGGAGAGGCTAAGTGAAAAAGAGAATTTACTCAAGCTTCGTCTGGCTGCTCGTGCCAAGCATACTGATTTTAGCAACACTGCTAAGCCTGCTTTTTCATAACTCGGCGAAGAATCATGAACTCGCAGCCCTCAGGGGGCACGCAAGGCTAGTGTCGGACATACTGAGCAGCGGCATATCAGGCGATTTTCTGTTTTCCGACTATATCAGCTATGCTCAGGACGCGCCGCGCATAACTGTCATCGCGCCCGACGGAGCGGTTTTACTTGACAGCAGAACAGTCGCGGACGGAATGGATAACCACATGGGCAGGCCGGAGGTCATCGATGCGTTCAGAACCGGTTCAGGCGAGTCGCTTAGATACTCCGATACATTAGGCGGTGAGATGTATTATTATGCCTTAAAGCTGCCTGACGGAAGCGTGCTTCGCATGTCAAGCCGGGTTAGCGGAACCGCAAACGTTTTTAGCGTTGTGCTGCCTGCTGTTATTGTGGTGACGGCGCTTGTTCTTCTGATAGCTAATTTCGCAGCGCGCAGGCTGACGGCTCGCATTATTGCGCCGCTGGCAGAAATTGATTTTGATAGTGAAAACAAAGCTGTGTACGACGAACTGATACCATATGCGAAAAAGATCGACCGGCAAAAGCAGGAAATAGACGATAAAATCATCGAACTCTCCGAACGTGCCGAGACAATAGAGACGATCATCCGCCATATGAAAGAAGGTTTGGTGCTAACTGACGTATCAGGTCTGGTGCTGACCGCGAATACAAGCGCCAGGGGGATATTCGGCGATGATATGGAAAAGAGGAACATTTTACATATCTACCGTGATCTGGATTTCCGGAATGCGGTGAAGCAGTGCCTTTCGGGAGAGAACATGGAAACGCAGCTTGAACGCGCAGATAAGGTCTACAGCGTGCATCTCAGCCCGGTATTTTCCGCAGGAACTGCCCGTGGGGCAGTAATACTCTTTTATGACGCGACCGAAAGGAACAGGGCGGAAAAACAACGCCGGGAGTTTTCGGCGAATGTGTCCCATGAGTTGAAAACCCCGCTGTCGATAATCTCTGCGTTGTCAGAAATGATTGAGAGCGGAATAGCAAAAGAAGGCGACATAACATGCTTTGCCACAAGGATAAATGAGCAAGCGGGCCGCCTTTTAGTGCTGATAGACGATATAATCCGCTTGTCCGAATTTGACGAGGGTTCAGGTGCGAAAGAGAACACGGTTTTTGACCTTTGGGAACTCACGGAAACAGTAATCGGGGCGTTGCATGACAAAGCAGATAGCGTAGAAATACACCTAACCGGTGATCGGTTCGATATCTCAGCCAATCTCCGGATGGTGGACGAACTGCTGTATAACCTTATAGACAATGGTGTAAAGTACAATAAAGAAGGCGGGCATGTGACAATCGAACTAAAACGCATTAAGCAGGGATTGTGCAGAATATCCGTTTCCGACACAGGCATCGGGATTCCCGAACAGCACCAGCCGCACGTTTTTGAGCGCTTTTATCGTGTGGACAAGTCGCGCTCAAAGAAGACAGGCGGCACGGGTCTTGGCCTGTCAATAGTAAAGCATATTACAGAGTTCCACGGCGGCAAAATTGAGCTGCAAAGCTCCGAAGGAATAGGCACGACAGTGTCATGCTACTTGAAGTATGGCAAATGAATAAATGAAAAGTGTTGCAGTGTTTGCTTTTATTTGATAGAATTACCTCCGGAGCCTCACATTTAGTATTATTGAGGTAGGAGGTAATTTTAAATGCCGTTTTATGACCTTCGCTGCACAAGCTGTAACCAAGAATTCAATATCATGGCTTCTATGTCTGATAAAACCGAACGCCGCGTCCCTTGCCCGGAGTGCGGCTGCACAGACATGGTTACAGTCTTTAAATCCGCTCCCTTTTACATCAAAGGCGGCGGGGACGCAGTACAAGCATGTCCGAACAGTCATGCATGCGGTACATCGTGCCCACACTCCCGCGGCGCTTAGGAACTGTCGAAAAATAAACTTGACATCTTACCTTGTCTTTTTGCCGCCATACTTCGCCCCCACCCCACGAAACAGCTGCGTGTTTCGCGGGGACCCCGGGGGGTCAAAACTTGCAAGGCACAAAGCATTACTGCGTTTTGCCGCCTCGTCTGACGGCAAAAACCCTACGGCAATCTTGTCAACTTTATTTCCCGACAGTCCCTTAACATCAAAAAAGCGGCGGCTTCAGGGCCGGCGCACGATTCAAGCACAAATAATTTAGGAGGCGCGTATTAATGAGAAAATCAGGTCGGTTTGTAGTTGACACCCATGTTCATTCACAACGCCACGCAGCCGGTGCGGCACTTAAAGAAAGACTGAAAGAAACAGGCAAAAAAGAGATCGATTATACAGACTTAAACGCGACAATGGGCGGTTTAGAAACATACGACAACTCCGCAAGGCTACTGTATGATATGGAATGTTACGGTGTTGATATGTGTGTTTTGCAGCCGGCATTCGGCATGAGCAATGACCTCAACATCGAGCTTGTTGAAAAGCATCCTGATAAATTCGTCGCTATGGCAAATACCATGGAAAGCAGAGATTTGGGCGCGGATTGGACCGCAAAAGCCGCATATGATGAGTTGGACAAGTTACTGTCGACCGGAAAATTCTGCGGCATGGGGGAAGGCCCAATAACCCGCCCAGGGAGATCCTTTGTCGGCAAAACTTATAACATGTCGGAGAGAATGGACGAGTTGAGGCTGAGTTGCGATCTAGGCCGGAAGCATAAAGTTCCTGTCACCATTCACACAGGGACAGCTGGCGGATATCCTATAAACCACACGTTTTGGCCTGAGGACTGGAATCCATACTGGGTTCATGACATTGCGGCCGAATACCCTGATGTTGACATAATTTTCGCTCATGGCGGAATGCAGGGCGGATATATGGTAGACCTTGTGGAACAGGCCATACTCGTCACATCAAACTATAATAATGTGTATCTGGAAACCGGTCTTTACTGGACGGAGTTATATTACAAAGCGCTTAGGTATCCAAATGTTGGCCCCGAAAAGCTTATTTGGGGCTCTGATTGGGGCGCCAGCCAACCAATCCAGACTAGATTGGGAAATGATCCGCAAACATTTAGCATGCAGGTTCATACTCAAGGCATCGTCAGGCATCAGGTCGATGTTATGGGATGGAGCTTGAAACAAGTCGACAGGCTAGATATTTCACAGGACGACGTAAACCTCATCCTTGGCGGAAACGCTGCCCGTTTGTTCAAACTCAAGCTACCTCACACGCGTATGTTTAGGTTTTAATGGTGATGTAATCAACCTCAACGTAAAAAGTGGCGGCCATACGGCCGCCACTAGCTTTCTGCGGTTTACTTTGCGTATTCGACTGCTTTTGTTTCGCGCAAGAGGTTTACTTTTATCTGCCCCGGGTACTCAAGCTCGCTTTCTATCCTTTTTGCTATCTCACGGGCGAGCAGAATCATCTGATCCTCGGAAACCTCTTCGGGTTTGACCATAATCCTTATTTCGCGTCCGGCTTGAATTGCATACGAGCTATCGACGCCTTTGAATGAGCAAGTCAGCTCCTCAAGCTTTTCAAGCCTCTTGATGTAGCTCTCAATGTTCTCGCGCCGAGCTCCCGGCCGGGCGGCAGATATGCTGTCTGAAGCCTGTACGATGCAGGCGATTATTGTCCTAGGCTCGACGTCTCCGTGGTGAGCGTGTATGGCATGTAGAATCTCGTCGTTCTCTTTGTACTTCTTTGCCAGCTCGATACCGATGTTTACATGGCTGCCGTCAACCTCGTGATCGATGGCTTTGCCAAGGTCATGCAGCAGTCCCGCCCGTTTTGCGGTCATGACGTCTGCTCCCAGTTCCGCAGCGAGCAGACCCGCTATATGAGCGACCTCTATTGAGTGGTTCAGGACGTTTTGCCCGTAGCTTGTGCGGTAACGCATTCTGCCAAGAAGCCTTATAACCTCCTGATGCAGTCCATGTATACCTGTCTCAAACGTTGCGCGTTCTCCCTCGGATTTGATTGTGGCATCGACTTCCTTTTTTGCTTTATCAACCATCTCCTCGATCCTTGCCGGATGGATGCGTCCGTCAATGATGAGTTTTTCAAGAGATATCCGCGCTATCTCACGGCGAATGGGATCAAAGCTCGAAAGTGTGATAGCTTCCGGCGTGTCGTCTATAATGAGATCGACCCCGGTAAGAGTCTCGATAGTGCGTATGTTCCGGCCTTCGCGGCCTATGATGCGGCCTTTCATTTCGTCATTGGGCAGGGGGAC
>Ga0099364_10013123_pt1 | contig 11138 bp, 9 predicted proteins | sample TergutTh196P3_FD_73070 | JGI IMG/M metagenome (GOLD analysis project Ga0099364, IMG submission 73070) | Microcerotermes parvus P3 segment gut microbial communities from Pointe-Noire, Republic of the Congo - Th196 P3 | ecosystem: Host-associated > Arthropoda: Insects > Digestive system > Gut ... | reverse complement strand
GGGATCAAAATGAAGTGTTATATAGTTGACGCTTTTGCTGAAAAAATATTTGAAGGAAATCCAGCAGCGGTTTGTATACTGGAGAATCCAATAGTTGACCGGCTTATGCAGGAAATAGCCATTGAAAATAACCTTTCGGAGACCGCGTTTGCGGTTAAAAAAGGAGAAGCATACCACTTGCGCTGGTTTACTCCAGGCGGTGAAATCGACCTTTGCGGACATGCAACTTTAGCTACTGCGTTTGTACTCAAAAACTTTTATGATATTGAGCATGATCTATTCCTGTTTGATACGCAAAGCGGTCGACTTGAGGTCCGAAAATTGGACGATGTTTTTCAATTAAATTTTCCAAGCATAAAGATAAAGGAATATCAGCTTACGGACAAGATGACGCGTGCTCTTGGCGCCGCGCCTTCAGAGACTTATATTGGACGCGACCTTGTATTCGTCTTTCAGGATGAGGTCCAGGTAAAGGAATTGACGCCCGATTTTGTGGCGATCAAATCGCTTGACGAAGGACTTGGCGTATTTGTTACAGCCGAATCCAAGTCGAATGATTACGATTTTGTAGCGCGGGCGTTTTGGCCAAAACTTAGCATAAATGAAGATCCCGTAACTGGGGCTATGTTTTGCAGCTTAATACCATATTGGGCAAAGCGCCTTGCAAAAGAGAAGATGATTGCACGGCAGGTTTCAAGGCGTGGAGGTACAGTTTTCTGCGAGGATAAAGGTGAACGCGTGAATATTTCTGGCAAAGCAGCGCTTTACTCTGTTTCCGAGCTTCATATCTAATAAATAGCCCTTACATATTGTGACAAAAAAATCTTTGACACAATATGTAGGGGCATCAAGTAATATAGTTTGTAATAAACTTATTTTTTAGGAGCTGGGATTTTTTCAATCCTACGCACTTGAACCAGCGCTAATCCGGAAGGTCCTTTCGCTTCAACGTTTGCCCACGTTGGTTTTGACGCTTCAGATAGACCGTCAAATTCTGTACCATAGATAAGGTTTCCTACCATATCGTAATGACGGATGTATCCAACTGCAAACAACTTTTGGTCGGGCGAGTAGTTGTATACATACTCTGTAAAATACAAGCTTGACGCTTTCTCGGCGTCAAGGCTAAATTTTGACATTAAAAGCTCAACAGTCTCGTTCTTTATGCCGACGTTCGTATAGTATTTACGCACCACAGCAAATGGAACTTCTGTATCTGCTATCTTCCCTGAACCAACAAGATACCACGTCATTTTGACATGATCTTGCCCGAGCGAGATATTCCCCTCCACAAGCTCTCCCGCATTTGCTGCAAGGCTCGAAAAACAAATAACAAGTGTGAAAATTACAACAATAAGTAACTTAGATTTTTTCATACAAAAGACACTCCTTAATTTATTATAATATGAGTCCGAATCTAGAAAGACATTTTACCATATAATAAAAAAATCCCTTATTCCAGCTCTTAGATAAAGGTATTCAAAATTAGTTTTATAGTTTTTCGTTTATAATTAACGTATTTTTTGATAGCTCAAACGTACCGTAATTATTATGGAAAGAGAGAGAGCGAAAAATGAATGCAAAGCAAGCGGAATTGATGATCAAAGCTATAGCAAAGAGTGTTGCAAAGAACAAGAATTGGTTGACCAAACTTGATGTTGCTATTGGTGACGGTGACCATGGAATCAACTTGTCACGCGGTTTTGACAAGTCGATTGAAAAATTTAGCATTTTTAAATACGAATTCCCTGCTGAGGTTTTTAAGGATGTTGCTATGATGCTTATGAGCGAAGTAGGAGGATCAGCCGGTCCTCTTTACGGGAGCTTTTTTGTAAAAATGGCTATGAGGTTCAGAGGTTGTGAAAATGTTTCACCAGAATTATTCACAGAGGCGCTTTCCGATGGCGTAAACGGAGTAATATCGCTCGGGAGAGCTTCTATAGGTGATAAAACAATGCTTGACACGCTAATACCCGCTTGTGATGCGTGTAAGTCAGCATTAGCTGAAGAGGGCGATATTGTTTATGCATTAACTAAAGCTCATGAGGCGGCAATCATTGGAGCTGAGGGTACAATTCCGCTTATCGCAAAAAAAGGCAGGGCAAGCTTTTTTGGTGATAAATCAATTGGGCATAAGGACCCGGGCGCCGCTTCTTCCGTAATTATAATTGAAGCTATGCTTAAATCCTTCTCCGGTTTGGAATCAAAGAAGTAGGAGCGGCAGCCCATTTTAAATACCCCAGACCATCGCTATATATAACAGTAGGGGCGAATCTATGTGTTCGCCCCAGGATTCTTTATTACAGACCGCTGATATCGACGTGCGTCAAACTAATTGGCGTCACGAAAGCCGCTGATTTAGGCATCCCAATATCAAGGCTAAAGATTTCCCTGTTTTCGTAAATAACGTCCATTACGGATTTAATATCCTGAGCTGCTTTTGTATCGTCACTTAACGGTATTGTTATCGTGACGTTCTTTTTGATGTCTTGCGCGTTTTCAAATACAAGTCTTAATGATCTTTCCGCCATTTTTTTGACCTCCCTTATACTAATTGATAGTTTTCAGTAACTGTTACATCTGTGACCGGTTTACTAAGGAGTCCTCCTATAGCGTTTGCCACAGCGCCTACAGCTTCTTCGTCGCAGTCCGCTATCAGGTTGCCGAAACTTACGCTTTTCTTTATCATTGCTCCAGTAGCCTGATTAGTCCCGTTGTTAAGCGTCAATGAAAAACGCGCGCTTTTTGGTATTTTTACTGCCATTTCTTATCTCCTCCTATTAATTCAGATATGTATATTTAGCCCGTCGACTGGCTATATTCTTGCGTCTGACGCGACTATATTATTGCTTTGCTTTGAGATTTCGGCAATACGCATATTTACTATATGCTTGTGAGGAAAGTGGTTATTGTATTTTTGGGGGTGCAAAAGCTGAGTTTTAAGGGCTGCAACCCAATAGCTGTAACACTAGGTTTGCATACCTATCTGATGGGGAGAATTACGGATCAATAAAACCTTTTGTCTGGGGAACACTTTTTTGCTTGCTCGTAGAAAGACTGTCAGGTCTTTTCTTGGGAATACTTATCTTAGGAATATTTATACGATTTCTCGTGGAAACACTATTAGGTTTTTTCCTAATGTTAGGCTTTCTCGTGGAAACATCGTCAGTTTTTTTCGCGGAAACATTGTCAGGCTTTCTTGTGGGAACGCTGTCAGGTTTTCTCGTGGAAACCCGGTCTTCATTTTTTACCCCAAGAGCTATTAAATTACTATTTCTTCCATACCTTATTGCATAATCTACCGCCTCGCGATCGACAATCGCGCCTGCTTTGATAAGCAGGCTAATTACTTCCGGATTGCTAAAAGCTGCCGCTGCCATAAGCGGGGTCATTCCTCCAAAGGATGAATTCACATTTGCTCCATTTCTAATAGCTTCACTAATTTGCATTACTGAGCCATTTTTGCATAGATCGACAAAATTAACAACTTTTGTTGCAGGCGCATTTCTATTAACATTTGCTGCGTTTCTATTAGGATTTACTTCAGGCGCGTTTCTATTGACATTTGTTGCAGTCGCATTTCTATTAGCATTTTCAGTTACTTTTCTTCGTATATCCTGTATATCATAAATATTCACTCTATTTCTTCTCGCATTTACTTTTGCAGTAATATCGGAATAATTGCCAACATCAGTACTCACTCCTGCATTGAGAAGAGCGGTTACTATTTTGGGATCAAAGTGATTTGCCATTGCAGATAAAAGCGATGTTTTATCTAAAGCGTCATTCTCATTTAGATTCGCGACTGCTTTCATAAAAGCTATTACCGCTTCCGGATCGGTTTTTTCGATCACAAACAAAGGCTGCGCCTCTCCTGTAGTATTAGCATAATAGTTATCAGCCCACGCTTCGATTAGGGCTCTTATAACTTCAGGATCGTATTTATTCTCATTAGTCAACACAAACGGCGCAATTTCATTCTCGTACGTTTCGCTAATATTGGCGTTGCCAATATGCTGTGAGGAATCTTCACTATAAAGCTTAATTAATTCAGAATCAGGGGCGCCAAATATTCTTTCCGATACAGTGCTTGCTGACTGTTCTGTATTCATTGTAAATTCGTCAACAAACATAAAATAACAAAAAAATGAAATAAGAACTAAACTGATAATTAAGGAAGTTCTACTGTTTGAGATTCTCTCAGGTTCATTTGTTGTTCTATAATAATATGCATCATGAGCATTTATTCTTTCTCTGAATTTCTCCTCCGTCATCTTGCCGGAATTAAACTCTTCATAGAGTCTTTTTCTTTGTTCTTTATACCAGTTCATTTGTCTCCCTCATTAATATATTAAACATATGTATAATTCTAGCATAAAATACCGTTGATTTCAATAGTTTTAATCCATCCTACCTGATGGGGATAACAGGATCAATTAAGCCTTTTTGTGTATTTTTTTTCAATGAGTCACTATCAGGTATTCTCGCAAAAAGCTGTACGGCGTAAACGTCCCTTTCGGTTATATAAACTCCAACTCCGATGTGAGTATAGCGATGAGTGAGGATATTTGCTCGATGTCCTGGGGAGTTCATCCATTCGTTCACCTTATCAGTTGGAGTTTTATCAAATCGGGCGGAGATGTTTTCTCCGGCAACGGTAAAAATAATGTTGTAATCGCTAAGAATCGAATTAGAAGGTCTTCCGTCCGGACGGGTGTGACTATACCAGAGTTCAAGTTCCCGAGCGCGCTGATTAGCCGCAGCGGTAAGATCAAGGTTGACGCTGAGCGTAGCGAGTCCCGCTTCCCTACGCTCGGCGTTGGTTAGTTCTACTATCTTATTTGCGTAGTCCTTATTTGCGCCGTCTGATGATTGAGAAAGCTTAGATTGAGTCTGGAACTGGCTATTATTTTGTATTCGCCTGAACCGCCGATCTTTATTAGTTACCCCAAGAGCTTTTAAATTATCAAGTCTTCCATTCATTCTTGCGTAGTCTTCCGCCGTTCTCCCGAAATCATCCCTATCTTTGATATTCGCGCCTGCTTTGAGAAGCATAGCAACTACTTCCGGATTGTTAAAACCTGCCGCCGCCATAAGCGGGGTCATTCCTGCCCTATCTCTTTCATTCAGGTTTGCTCCATTTTTAATAGCTTCACTGATTTGCTCTAAAGAACCTTTTAAGAAAAAATCGATAAATCTATTAACATTCATAGCAGGTTCTATTCTAATACCATTCATAGCAAGTACTTTTCTAATATCATTCATAGCAAGTTCTTTTCTAGCAGCATCCATAGCAAGTCCTTTTATAACAACACTCATATCAGGTTCTTTTCTAATGCCATTAATAGCAAGCTCTTTTCTATCAACATCCATAGCAGGTTCTTTTTTAATACCATTAATAGCAAGTTCTTTTCTAGCAGCATTCATAGCAAGTTCTTTTATAGCAACATCCATAGCAGGTTCTTTTCTAATATTTTTTATAGCAAGTCCTTTTCTTAGCATACTCTGACCTTCATAAGTATTCACGTTATTTCTTCTCGCATTAACTTTTGCAACAAAGTCGGAATAATTGTCAACGCCGACAATCGCTCCTGTATTAATAAGAGCGGTTACTACTTTTGGATCAAAGTGATTTTTTATTGCTAATAATAACGATACTTCATCTAAAGCGTCCTTTTCATCTAGATTCTCTACTTCTTTTTTAAAAGCCGCTAGCGCTTCCGAATAGGGATTTTTGATCGCAAATAAAGGCTTTGCCTGTCCTTTAGTATTCGCGCCATAATCGTCAACCCACGCTTTGATTAGGGCTCTTATCGCTTCCAGACCGTAGTTATTCTCAGTCAACACGAGCGGCGTCATTCCCTTATCTCGCTCGTTCGCGTTCGCCTCATTTTTATTGGCGTTACTATTATGCTGTGAGGAGCTTTCCTGTGAAAGCTCATTAAAGTCAGAATCCTGGGCGTCAAGTAATCCTTCCGCTACGGCGCTTACCGTCAGTTTTACATTTGTTTCAAACGCATTATTAATTATATAATAACAAGAAAATGAAGTCAGGACTAAAATGATAATTAAACCGATTATGCCGCTGGAGATTTTCTTTGGTTTATTTGTTATTTTTATACATAACTCATCAAGAGCATCAATCTTTTCTTTGTATTTCTTTTCCGTTATCTTGCCGGAGCTAAACTCCGCATCGAGTCTTTTTCTTTGTTCTGCAAACCAGTTCATTTTCTCCCTCTTTAGTACATTAACGTTTAGCAAATTTTAGCATAAAAACACCATTGGTTTCAATAGTTTAATACTAAACTCGCCTCAGAAATTATAGAACCGTATGGGCGGCGACAGATCTTTTCTAATAGCTCGCCTCGCTTAGTTTCCGAAAAGCGTCGGTATTTTTAAGTTTTTCATTTCCCCATGCGAAATCCAATGCTATTTTGCCTTGATTTGTCTTTGCTTTTGGGTTTGCGCCGCCGTTTAGAAGAGTTGTTATAACTTCCGGGTTGGAGTTTTTCCAGGCGGCAAGTATAAGCGGGGTTAATCCTCCTTCTTCTTCTTTTACGTTGACATCGGCGCCTGCGTTGACAAGAATTTTTATTACTTCCGTATTGGTGTTTTTTGCCGCTGCGAACATAAGCGCTGTAAGTCCGTCTACATTTCTTACGTGAACGTCGGCGCCTGCTTCAATAAGCGCTGTCATCACTTCAGGGTAGGGATTGTATTCCGCCGCGCACATAAGCGGTGTAAGTCCATCTGCGTTTCTCGCGTGAACATCAGCATTTGCTCTGATAAAAGCTTTTACTACTTCCGGGTTGGAATCGCTCGCCGCCCACATAATAGGCGTGCTTCTGTTTTGAGTTCTCGCGTTTACATCCGCGCCTGATTCAATAAGAAGCGTTATTATCCCGGAATCGGGATTGTCTCGCGCGGCTGCTGTTATAAGCGGCGTTCTTCCTTTATCGTCGCTTGCGTTCACATTGGCGCCATTTTGAATGGCGTCCTTGATTTGCTGTAAAGAACCTTCCTGGCAAAGCGCGACAAAATCAGAGTCGCTTACGGCAGCGGTAGCTTGTCCTGCAGATTGTATACATATAAATACACTCCATAACACAATTTGAAAAAATAATAAACGGTTTTTTCGCATAACAAAACCCCTTTGCGGCTTTTAATTACAAATCATTCATTTTTATACAGTTTTATCGGCAGGGAATTGAGTTTTATATCGGATATATTCTCAATCGCGCTCAAAATGGCGGGTGCAACAGAATTGACAGCAATTCCAGCAACTCCTTTCAGACCAAGAAAAGAAGAGTCTTCGCTCGTTTTTGTGGAATCCTCTTTCATTATGGGTATATCAAGCGCCGTTGGGATAAAATATGAAAAAAGGTTGTTTTCCAACGGTTTTCCTTCTTCAAATCTCATTTGCTCCATAAGCGCGTATCCAACGCCCATCGCCACTGCCCCCTCTATTTGCCCCTCGTGTATATTTGGGTTTATAACTCTTCCGGTATCTGACGCTGTATAAACTTCAAGCACTTTTACCATATCGGTTGTTTTGTCGATCTTTACTTTTACCACGTGTCCGAAAAAAGTATAAAGAGCGTGAGGCATTCCTAATGCAAATGAAGGTTGAAGCTCCTCAGGCATTATTGATTTACCGACGCCGCGAATAACTCCGTTTTCTTTATTTCGTTTGTAATCTCTTATTGCTTTAAAAAGAGCGTTTCCGCATATAAAGCTTGTTCTGGGTTCGGTAGTAGATCCGCAGTAACGCGTCCTTGCGGTGTCTCCCATTATTATGTCTATCAAGTCCAGAGGCGCTCCAAGTTCTTCAGCAGCGAGCTGCGCAAAGAGCGTCATTGTCCCCTGTCCCATGTCGACAGTTCCAATTCTAATGAGATAACGATTTCCGTTCTCTTCAACCGTTACTTCAGCCTCGTCAGGGATTCCTCTTCCCATGCCTATGCCTTGAAAACCTGCTGCTATTGCATAACCTACATCAGACGACTTATTGACAAGACGTTCTTTCCATAACTCAGACTCTTCCAGTAAATCCAATACCTCCTTAAAGGCAACGGAATACCTCATCTTCTGTCCAAGAGTTCCAAAAGCTTCTTCCTCCAGCGCATTGCGGCGCCTTATCTCTATAGGGTCAATTCCAAGCTGTTTTGACGCGCGATTTATCAACGTTTCTATGGCTATCAACGTTTGAGGTATTCCCAACCCCCACATTGAACTTGCAGGAGGTTTATTTGTGTACCAAAGTCGGGCGCGTAGTTTTACATTTTTAATGGAATATGGACCTGTAAAATGCTCAAATCCGGAACTTGCTACAGTGGGTCCAAGCGCGGCATACGCCCCGGTATCATAATCAACTAAGCCAGAGAAAGCCGTTATTTCTCCTTCTTTGGAAAAGCCTGCGGTTATTTTTGTTCTTGCGAAATGCCTTTTATATCCCGCAATCATTGATTCTTCCCTGTTGAAAACAAGGCGCGACGGACGCCCGGTCTTATATGTCACCAACGCGAGAAATACCTGAACCGTATTTCCGTCTTTGCCTCCGAATCCTCCGCCCACGATTCCCGCCTCAACATGTATCTTGTCTTCTGGAATATTAAGTACATGAGATATTTCAGCCCGGTCTCCATAGGGGTTTTGTGTGGACACTCGAAGACAAAGATTGCCATTCTTATCCATCCAACATATTCCGCCCTCAGTCTCCATAAAGGTATGTTCTATAAATGGGACGGTAAACGTGTCGCTTAGGACTAAATCGCTTCTGGATAAGGCTTCTTCGACATCTCCGTTTGAAAAATCAAGGTCGGATAAAAGATTCCCGTGATCATGAAGTTTTATGGGGACCCCTTCTATGACTGAGTCAAGGTCTACTATCGGCAAAGGCTCATATTCCACTTTAACGAGCGAGGCGGCATGACGGGCAAGTTTCAAAGAAGGAGCGGCGACCACGGCAACAGGTTCGCCTAAGAATCTCACCTTTTCCGTTGCCAACGCGGGTTGATCTTTCATTATGCTTCCTATATTGTTTTCCGCAAAATCTTTCCCTGTGAAAAAAAACACACCTCCAATATTATTAAGCTCGGAAGCGTCTATACACTTTATTAGTCCGCTCGCGAACTGCGCGCGCACGATGCAAATATGCAGCCCCCCCTCAATTATAAGGTCTCCGGCATACCTGGCCCTTCCTAGCGCCTTTGCTGTAGCATCCACCTTTGGGATAGAATTGCCTATATACTTTTTCCCCTGTTTTTCGAATGATTTATTCATCAGCTTAAGCGCTATTCATACCACATCATAAAGACGACATGGATGAATGATTCTCCTTTTCAAGATTTGCTTGTTGAGTTTGTGTTTAATTTTCTATTTAATTGATTAATTATATCGGAAAATCTGAGTTTGGTATGTTGGTTTAATCAAAAAATCCCGAAAGAAATAAACATAAGTTTAACAGGGCGAACTGGTATAATACAATTTTTGTGCTATTATCATCTTGATTCGCAAATAATCCCTTAAAAAATAAAAGGACATGAAAGAAAATGGATAATGCAGAATACGTTTCAAGCGCCGAAGCGGCTATAATAATTAATAAGTCCCAATCCCAAATGCAGTTTCTGTGTCGCGCGGGAAAACTTGATGCCGTGAAAATTGGAAAAACGTGGATAATAAAAAAAGAATCGCTTTTAAACTATTCTAGGGGCGCAAAGGCGTTAACAACCCATCCAAAAAAGAAAGCTACTAACTAAATTAATTATTGATATGTTAAAATAATGCTTAACTAAAGTTTAACTATATTTGAATTTTGGTATTTACATTTAGAAAGGAATGAAAATACTATGAGAAAAGTAAAAAAGTCGTCAGCTTTAATTATCGCTTTGTTGTTATGTTTGGTTGTTGCAAGTAGCGCAAATGCAGCAATTTCGGTAACTCCGGGATATTGGCTGACTATACCATCTTCAGGAGCGACTAATTCAGATTTCACACTGACTTATGATGGATTATTAATGTGGTCTGTAGAAAGCTTAACCTCGGTTAATTGGATCAGCGTTAGTCCTTCATTTGGATTAGGAAGAGGTCAAACTAAGTTGACGCTTACGGCGGACCCTAACCCCAGCCAGAATATCCGGTTTGGACTTGTAACAATAGTTGCGCTTACTGATGTTACCACCATCTCTGTTTTGCAGGCGCCAAATCTTGGAGGTATAATACAGACTTATGATGTGAACGTCAACGGTAGCTATGCCTCATCTAGCGGCGCGGGTTCATATAGGTCGGGTAGTTCAGTAACAGTTAGGTCCGGCACTAGGAGCGGATACATTTTCGATGGCTGGACGTCAAGTCCCAGTGTAAATTTTGTTGAACCATACAACGTGACGACATCTTTCACCATGCCCTCGAATAATGTCTCAGCAACGGCTATTTGGGCGCTAGGTTCGGATAACACGTCATTTTGGAGCGCTATTCCCATCACGGTAAATAGTCCTGTAACCGTAAGAATCACAACAGGAGGCGAAAGAAGGTATTACTCATTTACCGCGCCCGCAACCGGCTCATATACTTTCGAAAGCTCTAACCAAGTTAGTGGTACTGATCCTATGGGTAGTTTGTATAGTCCCAGTCAAAACTTATTAGGTAGTAATGATGATTATTCCGGTATTACCCCTAACTTCAGAATTACATATGATATGACGAGCGGTCAAACGTATTATATAGCAGGTCATTGCTATTCCAGTGGAACTGGCAAATATACGCTGACAGTTAGCGGTCCCGCGTCGCAACCAACGCCGATTATTAGTATCGGCGCGCACCCGCAGAGGAACACTACCGTCACAGAAGGCAGCATTTTCGGCAGTCTCTCTGTTATTGCAAGCGTAACGCAAAATGCAACTCTCTCTTACCAATGGTACAGCAGCGAGACTGATAGCAATATGGGAGGCGTCCCAATCACCGGCGCGACGAGCAGTATCTTCTCAATCCCCACAAATCTGACGGCGACGGGAAGCCCGTATTATTACTTCTGCGAGGTCAGCGCTACTGGAGCGGCTTCAATACGCTCTAACGCGGCTATAGTGACGGTAACGCCGGGGCAAGTACCGGTCATAACTATTGATTCGCACACACAGAGG
>Ga0099364_10013122_pt1 | contig 11139 bp, 11 predicted proteins | sample TergutTh196P3_FD_73070 | JGI IMG/M metagenome (GOLD analysis project Ga0099364, IMG submission 73070) | Microcerotermes parvus P3 segment gut microbial communities from Pointe-Noire, Republic of the Congo - Th196 P3 | ecosystem: Host-associated > Arthropoda: Insects > Digestive system > Gut ... | reverse complement strand
TGGTTTTTGGGGGGGGGAGGTGTAATTATATTTTTCGTCTTCTGCCAATAGGCGGTATTCGACATTAGCGGCAACTTTGAGGTCTTTTTCTCTGGTTAGCCAGTTAAGAATGGGCATGATTACTTATCTCCTAATAAAGCCATAGTTGAATTCATTAACATTTGTTTTTTAGTTCCACAAGATTTTTCTTATTGAGTAAATACTTATTTTTTGAACTTGAATATATCTTTGGTATTTTATGATCGCTATAAAATTCTTTTCTTTTTATGTAAGGAATTGATTTTATATCTTTCGTACAAACCAATTTACATCTTGAAATGTTTAAAATTGCGATAATATGCTCATCATCAAATACATCATCTTTACATATTTTTTTTAATTGTTTTGCATTGACATCAATTTTTTGAGCATTGATTTCTATACATTTCCCTGTTTTTTTAAATTCATTCATTATTTTATGATAACGTGTCATTTTCATTAACTCATTTCTGTACTTTGTCCCTCCAAAAATAAAACAAGCTCGTTTATTATTTAAAACCCAATATAAAACAGGACGAAATTCCATATGATTAATATTTTTTGAATCAAAGATGAGAGTTAATGCATTTATATCAAGCACAATCATCTTAATAATCCAAGATTATCCAGTTCTTCATTTATATAGAATTCTCTGAATTCCTTAGGCTGATTCTCATCATAATTACCATTTGCATCTATATGGATTGTAAATATTTTATTTTCTCCTCCTTTACGCAAGAAGAATAAAACATGAACATCAGATTTTTCCTGAGATATTCTTTGTTTTTGTCTAAATCGATCTATGATATAATCACTGTGAGTTTCTATTGTCATTTTTTTACCTTTTTTTCCAACAGATAAATCAAAAAACATATCTCCTAGTGCTGCTTGTGCTTTTGGATGTAAATGTACTTCAGGCTGCTGAATAGTTATGATAGTATTGTTTCGTGCATACATATTAAATAAAATTGGAAGAACCTGAGAAACACCATATCCAATATTCACAATATTTATTGGTTTTTTGTTAAGAATAAAATTCATTCTAAATGGAACATCATCCGTTTTTCCATATTCTTTAATATCAATTTTTTTAAACATACCGCTTTTTGCTCCAAAGCTGTTCATACTTTTAAAAAATTCAGGCCTTGTTCTAAATATTCTTCTAATTTCATAAGGTATATGGTCGCCTTCTGGGTTTTCTACTGTCCCATATTCATCGTATGTTTTTTTAGGCTTACTTCGTATGGGTGCAATCGGAGTAATTTGCCAAATAGGCAGCTTGCCTGATAACCCATTCTTTTTGTTACTGAATGAGTATTCACACATTTGAAGTAATGTTATAGGTGGAATTATATTGGCATCTATAGGTATTGTTTTATATCTAAGCATCTCATTTTCAGATACAGATTTTAGCATATCTAAAGAAAGATTTTTATTTTTAATTATATGGTATTTAATCTGTCCTTTTTCATGGAAAAAAATAAATAAGTTCTTCTCTTTTTCAATTATTCCAGATGAAATAATCGGTCTTCCATAGTAATTTATAAACATAAATAAAAAGGAAATATCTTGATTGTTGTCGTTAATTTTACCAATTTTAAAACTTGTTTTGTCTTGTGCTTCAATCGAAACCAAATCTTCAAAGGAGTATGTTTGGGTATCGCCAGAATGAAAATCAAGATTAAACCAGAATCCTGGATATGAAATAGTATTTAGTGCCATTAAAACGGAACTTTTCCCAGAACTATTTTCTCCTATAAGAAAATTAACATCTCGAATTTCTATTAATTGATCTGAGAATCCTCGAAAATTATCCAAATAAAGCTTTTCCATAAAGAACCTCTAATTTTTGTAGTTTATCAGAAAATAATAAAAAGTCAACGGCTATTCCGGCTTTGTCCAATTCCAAGTTTTCCTTTAACCCTAAAGTATCAAGGAGATATGGGTCTTTGAAAACATTGAAGGGAACCGCTGGTTTTTCTGAGAGCTGGGCGTTTGCAATCTCACACCTTTCGTAGGCTTTTCGGGATATTTGTCTGCGAAGTTCCCTTTTCCCCAAATTGCGAGCTGCAGCATCGTTGGCATAAAACAACCTTGCTTCTTGTGTCTCCAAGGGTAGAATTTCTGTAAAATGTGTCCAACTTAATTGTGTCGCCAGTGGCGACACAATCTTGATATCCAAGAAAAGCTCCGCAAATTGAATCATTCGTCTGAGATTCCTTAATTCAAAGCTATTAACGTATTTCTTTATCAATTCTTGCGAAAGTGTAGCAAAAATCTGTTTGCCATACTCAGCACGTTCACCGCCCAGCAAAACTGAACCAATATAGCGGCCTATTTCCCAATACATCAATGTTACTTCCCTGTTGGCGTAAGCACCAGCCCTATTTTTACGGGCTTCGCATAATTTTTGATATATATTTAAGCAGAGAGGCTTCATTTATTGAGATTATAGATTGGGGGTTCAGCTTCTTTGGTTCTCTAGGGAAGCACTGATTTATTCCGGAGAATTAATCTGCGCCGACTGCCCAACTGGTAAATTGACACCAGTTTGTAAACCTAATATACTAAACCCGATGAAAAAGTTAATGCCATACCCCCTGCTCCCTATTATCTGTTCATTGATAATTGGTACTGCAACAGGCTGTGTCAGCAATATTATTGCCAATGCCTTAACGGGCGAGGGGAGTTCAACGGTTTTTACCGGAGATTCGGACCCCCAACTGGTAGGAGACGCGATCCCATTTGCAATAAAATTGTATGAATCCCTGCTTGACATGAATCCAAGGCATCCGGGGCTCCTTTTGACAACCGGATCGCTCTTTGTGATGTATGCCAATGCCTTCATCCAGGGGCCAGTGGAAATGATGCCTCCCGAAGAATGGCGGGTGCGGGAAGATGGGATGATGCGAGCCAAAAACCTCTACCTGCGGGGAATGGAAATCCTCTACAATGGCCTGGAAGCCCGGCAGAGGGGGTTTATCCAGGCTGCCCGGCAGGAAGATACATTACAGGCTGCATTGGGCAGGCTTAAGAAAGATGATGTACCCTTTTTATACTGGGCCGTTGCCGGAGGGCTTGCTGCTTTTTCCATCGACGTGCTTGATTTTGACTTAAGTTCGCGCATTCCGGAATGGACAGCGATGATTGGGCGCGCTTATGAGCTTGACCCCGATTTTGGCGGAGCCGCGCTGGATGAATTCCTATTGCTTTTTTACGCTTCCCTGCCTGAAATTATGGGCGGTGACAAGGAGCGTGCAGAATACCACTTCCAGCGCGCCCAGGAAAAAACCGGTAATGCTTCGACAGGGGCCTATATTTCGTATGCCCAGGCAATCAGCATTCCGGCCCAGGATTATGATACCTTCAGAGATTACCTGGAAAATGCCCTTGCTGTTGATATTGATGCCGATCCTGCGAACCGGCTGGTAAATGTTATTAACCAGCAAAAGGCCCGCTGGCTGCTTGATAATGCCTATCTCTTCTTTTCCTTCCTTCCCATTCCTGATGACTATTGGTAGAATAACCCAAGGAGTTGAGAATGATACGTAGTGCGATATTTGCAACCCTGGTGCTTTCTTTCATATTTGCCATGCCTGAAGCGATTCATGCCCAGCGCGGCGGCAGATCCCAGAGTGAAGTTATAGAAGTACGGCTTGCCTCTCCCATGCCCAGAAATTCAGACTGGGGCAGGGCGCTTGATCGGCTGGCTTCCGAATGGGCCCGTGTTACCAATAACGAGGTTCGGCTGCGTATACTCCACGACGGAGTTGAAGGCAGTGAGGCCAAGGTTTTTTCCTCGCTTGCCTCCGGTAATATACAGGCAGCGCTGTTTACCACCTTTGGTATGTCCGAAATCACTCCGGCAATCATGACCTTAAGCATTCCGTTTTTTATCAGGGGCGATGAAGAATTGGCCCTGGTTCTGGAAGGTGTTCGGCCGCTTTTGGATGAACAAGCCAGCAGAACAAACTTTGCCATTGTCGCCTGGTCCAGGGGCGGCTGGGTGAATATTTTTTCCAGAGACGAAGTAAGGGTTCCCGATGATTTACGCCGGCAAAGAATGGCATCCGGTCCCGAAGCCCAGGAGCTGAACGCTGCATTTCGGACCATGGGGTTTGAGGTGGAAGAAGCGGATTTGGTTGACCTTGGTCCCAGGATTGCCAACAACCGGGTCAGCGCCATGTATCAAAGCCCTGCGGCAACTGCCCCCCTTCAGCTGCACCGCCACCTGAGGCATATGTTGGATCTGCCCATTGCACCCTTCCTCGGCGCCGTCGTCATGAACCGTGGTATATGGAACAGGCTGGGACCGGACAGGCAGCGGGCAATTCAAAATGTTACCCAGCGCATAGTTGATGAATTTGACTCTTCCATGCCGCGAACTGTTGAAAACGCCATGGTCTCCATGCGTAGAGACGGATTGAGGGTTCACCAGATTACCAGCGCTCAGGAAGATCTGTGGCAGGCCGAAGTAGACAGGGCCATGCCCCTGCTCCTTGATACAACATTTGACAGGGCTATGTATCAGAGGATCAACGAAATACTGGCACGGGTCAGAGGCCAATAGACTGTGGGTAAAGTTTTTTCCGGGCTGGAAAAAGGAATCTGTTACGGATCGCTCTTACTTCTGGCATTAATACCTTTTGCTGAACTGGTACTGCGCCAGTTTAACGCAAGCATCCCTGCTGCACGATCGATGATCACCCACCTGTTCCTCGTAGTGGGCTTTTTTGCCGCAATGCTTACTGCGCAATCCGGGGAACACATCACCATTTCTACGATTCAATTTATTAAAAACGATAAAGCAAAAAAAGCATTCAGTATTATCACCACCGTTATATTGGTGCTTATCATGAGCATCCTTGCCTGGAACTGCGTTTCTTTTATTCGATATGGTTTATTGGGAAGATCTGTCGGGCTGCTGACCGATCGGGTTTTTGCTGTTGCCATGCCGCTTGGGTATATTGTGATAGCCTTGCGGTACATCTTCAGGCTTGATCGAAAACGGGATATGTACTTTGCCTTTGCGGCAATTGCCATTGGTACAATAGCAGCCCTGCCGGCGATAGTTAAAATCATCTGGGGCATGGAAGGGGATATTGGCTTTAATCCTCCCATGGTTTTGTACGATCTGGTTAATGATTTGTATGATACGGCGCGGATCATCCGCACTCCGGTGATCATCCTATTAATTTTTTCGGCATTTTTTGGACTGCCGATTTTTGTAGTCATTGGCGGTATTGCCATGATTATGCTGCAGGCGGACGGATTGGAACCGGAAGCGGCGCCCATTCAGATTTTTTCGGCTCTGACCGAGATGGATATTGTAGCCATCCCCCTCTTTACCCTAACCGGCTTTTTCCTGTCGGAAAGCAAGGCAGGGGAACGGCTTGTCCGCACTTTTAAGGTTTTTTTCGGCTGGATGCCCGGAGGCATGATCATTGCCACTGTTATTATCTGTGCCTTTTTTACTTCGTTTACCGGGGCTTCCGGGGTAACGATTCTCGCCCTGGGCGGGATACTGCATGTCATTCTCACCCAAAGCAAGTACACGGAGCGTTCGTCCATAGGATTGCTCACTTCCGCCGGGGGCATCGGTTTAATGTTTCCGCCAAGCCTTCCCATTATACTGGTTGCCTCAACCAGCAGTATGATTCTGCATTTTATGGGCGAAACAGTTCGTTACAATATTGTGCATTATTTTATCGGAGCCATTATTCCCGGGCTTATACTGGTACTGGCAATGATTATCACCGGTTGTACTCTTTCGGCAAAAGTAAAAGTACCGACCGAACCGTTTGATCTGCGAAAAGCGCTGCATTCCCTGCGGGAATCCTTTTTTGAACTGCTGCTGCCGGTTATTCTGATAGGAGGTTATTTTTCCGGGCTGCTTTCACTGGTGGAAGTAAGTGCTGTATCAGTAGTGTATGTGATTATTGTGGAAGTTTTTATTAAAAAAGACATTGCCATTATTAATATCCCCGCAGTTTTCTCCAAAGCTGCTCCCATTATCGGCGGAGTACTGGCAATACTGGCAATGGCAAAGGCCCTGTCTTATGCCATTATCGATTCCGGCCTGCCGGAAAGTTTTACTTTCTGGATGCAGAACACCGTCCAGTCAAGAATTATTTTCCTTTTGCTTCTCAACTTTGCCCTCCTCATCGTCGGCTGCCTGATGGATATTTTTTCGGCGATCCTCGTCGTACTTCCCCTGGTTGTCCCCCTTGGCCATGCTTATGGTATTGATCCGGTGCACCTTGGAGTTATTTTTATCATCAATCTTGAAGCGGGCTTTTTAACTCCGCCTGTAGGTTTAAACCTCTTCCTGGCAAGCTACCGTTTTGAACAGCCATTCATGCGTATATGCCGTTATGTGCTGCCCTACATCATCATCCGGTTTGCCATTGTACTGCTGGTAACCTATGTACCGTCATTGTCAACCTGGCTGCTGGGATTCTTTAATTAAATTGCCGGGTGTCCCCTCTGACGGCTTATCATTGCAGGGCATTTTCTACAGCCATTAAAATGGCTTTACTGCTTCCGGTTGCGCCGCTTATTGCATCTATTTCAAGACTTTGCTCTTCAATGATGTTTTGGGTTATTACCTCCGCTCTTCTTCCTATTGAAGAGCCGGTATGCCTGACTATCCTGATTTCTGTTATGGTACTTTCTTCAACTGTTACATCCAGAGTTACCCTGACCGGTGTTCCGGAAAGAGAATAGTTTCCACGATATATCCCATCAGTTTTATCGCTCATATCAGGTAAAAAAGCCCTGATTTCCGCAAAAGATGATGTATTACATGAGATAGTCAACAGTATGATTAAGAAGAAGCCGGAAATGAAAGAAATTTTCATAAAAACCCCTTATTACATTCAATAAATACTTGCTTACTTTGTCAAGTATATGCAGTCCATTATCATAAAACCCAGCATCTGTGGCTTTAAATTTCCTGAAGTTCTTTTTTCACTTCTTCCAGGCGCTTTGACAATGTCTCAATAGTCCGTTCAAGGCGGGTTTTTTCTTTTTCGAGCTGGGCTGCCGGATCATCTGCGGGCTTTTGGCGAAGGGCTGTTTTTACTGTGTCGGGGCTTTTACCTTGTATCAGGGCGGTTTCGGCGGCTGTACGGTTATCGTCGTCGCGAATACCGGCAAGGAAACGCATATTGTCAGCACCCACCAGGGGATTTAAATCATAGTTGAACATTTTTATTGCCATGTTGGCTGCGGTGCGGGGTATACAAAGCATGCGGTCAACATAATCTTCAAAGCGCACACCGAGAGCAGTACAAAGATCATGGGCTTTGAGAAGATGCTTGCCCATTTCCTTAACCAGGCTACCGTTTTCACGAAGGAATTTTTTCCGGATGGTTTCGGTAAGGGCGATTAGTTCAGGCGATCCGGCAAAGACATCACGATAGATATTTTTTGATTCGGCTTTTTCCAGAAGGGCATGAAACAGCGCCCAGAATTCCGAATTGTGGGCACGGGCGGAAAGTTTGCCCCCTTGAGAACAGGCATGGAGATGATGGGCATATTCGTGGATAGCGGTGTACAACAAAAGGTTTTGACCTGCTGCATCTGCTTCAAAATTACGGTTGTGGAGGATGATCTCCCGGCTGTCCGGTTTGTACAGGCCGTTAACCTTGCGGCTTTTTTTCCCGGAAAAAATCACGGAAAAATCCAGCGGCGCATCCTCGATGGCCAAGAGTTTTTCTTTTACCTGATCTTGGTTCATACCTTCCCCAGTTCGCCGATTTTTTCTATTGCCAGCACGGCTGCCGCAACACAGGCTGTTTCGGTTCGCAGAGCGCGGCTGCCCAGGGACAAACGCAGGAATCCTGCTTCTTCAAGCAGATCACGTTCCATGTCCGACCACCCGCGTTCTGAGCCGATGGCAATCGCAATCGGGCGCTTTGTATGGGCTATACGCGACATGGCTCCTTCCGGCCGTACATTGTCAGCGGCAATAAGCAGGGTGCGGTTGTTTGCCAGCAGAGGGCCGGATTTCAGCCAGCTTTCCAGGCTGGGAAAATCATTAAGCTCCGGAATTGTCGTGTCGCGGGATTGTGATGCGCCTTCAATGAGGGCAGCCTTTGCGCCGCCGTCACGCAGCAGCTTCGTATCACGGTAGCTTTTTTCGCCAAGCTCGGTACCAAAGAGATCAATAGCCCCCACGCCGAGACTGGAAAGATCGCGCAGAAGGCGGCGGATTTGTATGGGCCGGGGAAAGCCCACCCCAACACGAATCGGCAGGCGGGGGCGGGCAGGGGACTGTTCGCCCAGAGAAAAACCAAGCCCGTCAATCCCGGTTTTTACGATGGTACCAAGGCAGGAGCCGCCGCCGATCACCCCCGCATCAAAGGTATCGCCGGTTTTTTTATGCAGTACCTTGAGCAGATGGACAGTCCGTTCATCCCTCCGAGGCAGGGTCTTGCCAAGCTCATGTACTTCAAAAAGGATCAGGTTCACGGTTCACCCTTTTCTGATGTACAAAGGTATAGTGCCGGCTTCCTTGTCGTCCATGAACAGGGTAAAATTAATCACACCCGGATTCTTAAAATGAAGGTTGCCGATGGTAAAAACCAAATGTGAAACCGCAGTGGCATTACCACCGCCTCTCACATCAAGTTTTCCGGAAATGGGCTCCATGCTTGATTCACCATTAAGATCGCGGGTCTCAATACGGAATGGATGATTGGTAAATTCCCACATATCAAAACGTATGCGGATAACGACCGAAAGCTGGGGATGAATACAGGGAAAGTTACGGGAAATGATCGTATCAAAGGTCCCTACAATGGTCAGTTTACCGCCGTTTTCCTGGGCAAAATCACAAAACGTAAAAAGCTCAATTTTCATATTTCCTCATTTTTCCCTGCCATTCACGAGGTGTGAATCCCCGGGGAATCTTCATCCGTATTCTTTCGATCCCGTTAAGTATATAACGTTTTTATTAGATTTTGAAAGTCCTTAGCCCCTAATCCCTGTTCATTGCTCCCTGCCCCTAGCCCCTGACCCCTAATCCCTGTTACAATCCCTCCATGACAGCTAATGAACTTCGCACAAAATATATCGAGTTTTTTGTATCAAAGGGTCATGCCCAAATTCAGGGTAAATCCCTGCTGCCTGATAATGATCCTACGGTGTTGTTTACCACTGCGGGGATGCACCCATTGGTTCCTTATCTGCTGGGTGAAGAACACCCTGCGGGAAACCGGCTCGTTAATTACCAAAAGTGCATACGTACCGGAGACATCGACAGCGTGGGCAATACCAGCCATCTGACTTTTTTTGAAATGCTGGGCAACTGGTCACTGGGGGATTATTTCAAAGAAGGGGCCATTGAGATGAGTTTTGAATTCCTTACTTCCCCCCGGTGGCTGCATATCCCCATCGAGAAACTCGGCGTAACGGTATTTGAGGGTGAGGGGGATGTTAAGCGGGATGATGAATCCGCTGCGGCATGGCTTAAATTGGGTATTCCCGAAAACCGCATTGCCTACCTGCCCCGCGAAGATAACTGGTGGGGGCCGGCGGGAAGTACCGGCCCTTGCGGTCCCGATTCAGAGATGTTTTATTATGTGGGAGATGCCCCCTGTGGTACATCATGTAAACCAGGCTGCTCCTGCGGGAAATGGCTGGAAATCTGGAACGATGTGTTTATGCAGTACAATAAAAACGCCGAGGGCGAGTATATACCGCTGGCCCGCAAATGCGTAGATACGGGCATGGGCATTGAACGGACCGTGACAATTCTCAACGGTCTTACATCCGTATACGACACGGAGATTTTTCTTCCGATACGCGGTGCAGTGGAACAAACAGCAGGCTATGCCTACGGGACAGATGAAGAAAAAGACAAATCCGTACGTATTATCTGCGATCATCTGCGGGCAGCAAGCTTCATTCTGGGCGACCCCAAGGCAGTGAGTCCTTCCAATGTTGGTGCAGGATATGTGCTGCGCCGTTTGATTCGCCGGGCTGTGCGCCATGGCAGAAAACTCGCCATCAATACAAGCCCATTTTTGTCACCCATTGCGGCAATTCTTATCGAACAGATGCAGGGTCCCTATCCGGAACTACAGGAAAACAAGGTCCGCATAACCGAAGAACTTGATCGTGAAGAAAAAAAATTCCTTGAGACTTTACAAAAGGGCGAACACGAGTTTGAAAAACTCCTCCCTAATTTATGCAAAGACCCCCGTAAAATCATGCCGGGCCGGCTGGCCTTCAAGCTCTACGATACTTACGGTTTTCCCATCGAACTGACCGAGGAACTTGCCGCCGAAAATGGTATGAAGGTCAACCGTAATGAATTTGACGAAGCGTTCAAAAAACACCAGGAGCTTTCTCGTGCAGGCAGCGAGCAAATTTTCAAGGGCGGCTTACAGGATCATGGCGAAACCACAACTAAATACCACACGGCAACCCATCTTTTACACCAGGCCCTGCGGTTGGTGCTGGGAACCCATATTGCCCAGAAGGGCAGCAATATTACCGCTGAAAGGCTGCGTTTTGATTTTTCCCACAGTGCACCCATGACCGCACAGGAAATTGCTAAAGTCGAGGAACTGGTCAACGAGCAGATTGCCAAAGACCTGGTGATTACAACACAAATGATGAGCCTTGATGAAGCCACCGCTTCCGGAGCCATTGCTTTATTCGGCGAAAAGTACGAATCCCAGGTTAAAGTATATACTATCGGCCCATTGGATGGCTTTTTTACCAGGGAAGTCTGCGGCGGCCCCCACGTGGAGCGCACCGGCGGATTGGGAAAATTCACCATTCAAAAAGAGCAGTCCTCCTCTGCAGGAGTCAGGCGAATTCGCGCTGTGCTTAACTAAACTATAACTTACCTTGGATCCAAGGCCACCGGTACAGGTGCGGGCAGCACTCGTCCGTAGGACGGTGCGCACCCCGCAGGCACTGCCCATTGGTGGCCCCCGAAGGCGTAGCCCATAGGGCGGTGCCCATGGGGCGACGCCAAAGTAAGGGATGCCTAAAGGGCTTTAATGGGATCCGCCGGGGCACCCCGGCAGGCAGCAGCGCAGGGGCTGGCCCATCCTGCGACTCGATGGAAATTCGCATCCCCGCTGCGCGTGGCTTTTCTTTTTA
>Ga0099364_10013121_pt1 | contig 11140 bp, 9 predicted proteins | sample TergutTh196P3_FD_73070 | JGI IMG/M metagenome (GOLD analysis project Ga0099364, IMG submission 73070) | Microcerotermes parvus P3 segment gut microbial communities from Pointe-Noire, Republic of the Congo - Th196 P3 | ecosystem: Host-associated > Arthropoda: Insects > Digestive system > Gut ... | reverse complement strand
CTCATAACTTGTGCCAGAACTCTGTCATCTATACCGGTATTCGGCACCTCGCCGTTAATCCATTTAATGGCATATTCGGCAGCGGCATTGGTAAACATCATGGAAACAGGAACCGGCCAGGTAGAAAGCCTGCCAAGCATGTTTCTTTCTCCTGCAATGCGTCTGGTTTCGTCGATCATGTAATTTACATTAACCAACTGACCGCCGCTTTGGGTTTCAATACCAAGCGCCGAAGGGAATCCATGATAGGGTGAAGGACAGCAGGGCTGCGGATAGATTGCTCCGGTATTTACAGCAGCAGTGATCAACGGTATTTGCATGGCACAATTGGTAGCGAAAAAGGCAGTGTCAGGTCCATACCTTGCTACCATTCTGGGCAGATCTTCGAGGATAAATTGCTGGGCTCCGGTAATGCCTGCATCTCCGGTAGGATCCGGTGCAGTAGCGTCTACAAACTGTATACCCAGCCGTTCAGAAGTCTGCCTGATTAAATCACGGCGTGCAGCCAAAAGTACTATGGACATATGCCGGGGGAATGAATAGTGGACAAAAGTCCTGGCACCCATAATATGGGCCTGCTGCGCTATAGCCGGTCCCATACCCAGTTCATCGGGCATAAGTACCAAATGAGCACGGGCAGAAACATCGGGAGGATTTTCCTGAATGGTACAATACACAATAAAAATATCGTCCCTGGTCTCTCTTAACCTGTCTATAGCAGCATTGCTTCCAGGTACAGCCTGATTCATAATTAATGCCCTAATTTCCCTGTCTGCAGCCAGCCTGGCAACAGTGGTAACCATCTGTTCCTGTTCTGCCATAAAGTTATCCGGCCAGGTAACATGGACAATCTTGTGGGCGCCATACTTCCTTACCAACTGTTCTGCAGAACGGAATTCTTCTTCGTTCTGGGAAACAGTATTGGTAACTACAGCGATTTTGCCTGGAAAGGGCCCATCATCTGCAGCGCCGGCCTCGTTTCCGGGGGCACATGAAATAAAAGCGCCAACAGCGATAAGGCTTATCAGAGCCATAAATGCCAGTTTCTTCATACATTATCTCCTTACCTTTATAGGTTGATCTATTTTCTTTCATATTGGAGAAAATGTCAATTAATCCCTGGTATGCAAAAATGGCTGTATTAAAAATACATATTTTCTGCAAAGGCATCGGTAAAGTCCTTATCCGAGGCAAGCTCCACCATTTCCTTACGGGCAATAATTTCCTGGCAGCGGGATAAAAAGGCCTTATTAACCAGGCTTTTTACCGCCCCTTTTAGGCTGGTATTGCCGCATACTGCAATGTTACTTTTGCCCCTGGAGCTGCCGCTAAACTCCGAAGGAAGAAGCCCGGCCGTAACAGCGTTTTTTATATCAATAAAAAAACCCAGCCCCCCAGCAATATATACCGTATTAAGTTGCCCCGGATTTTCCAGGCCGGCCTTTTTAGCTAGTATGGTGATTCCCGAAAGAATCGCGCTCTTTGCCAGTTGAAACTGGCGTATATCCCTTTGGGAAACAGAAATTCCTTCTGCCAATGGAAAACCTGCCTGCGCATACTCTTTGGTCAAAGAGCCGGTTTCGTCAATAGCCGCAATGTCTTTCATTGCCGCCATAAGATCGATTAGAGCTGCCCCGCAAATGCCCCGGGGCGGGATATTTCCCAGGGTGGTATATACCAAGGGGCCAAAATTATAAACTTTATCCGCCCCGGCGGGGTTTTCTTCCACATTAATCCGATTTATTGCTCCAGGCACAGCACTCATGCCGCAGGAAATTTCTGCTCCTTCAAAGCAGGGGCCTGCAGCAGTAGAACAGCAGAAGAGCCTTTGTTCGGTTTTTTTCCACAGGGCCATCTCGCCGTTTGTTCCTATATCTATAAACAGGGAATTGTCGTTTTGGTTCAAGATATCCAGAAAAGCCAGGCCGGATACTGTATCAGCGCCGACAAAGGCCGAAATTCCCGGTAGTAAAGTAATGTGTTCAACAGGAAGGGATAGCTCCTTGCCGGAAAAACACCGTTCTTCCAGAAACACCGGAGTAAAGGGAACTTCTCCCATACCGGAAGGATCAATTCCGGAAAAAAGATGGAGCATGGTGGTATTACCGCTTACAGTACATTGTTCTATACCGGAAAGATTCCATGTACTAATCCAACACTGTAATATACTTTCTATTTGACGCCTAATAATAGCGGATAGTTCTGTGGTTTTTCCATTCCTGGCAGCGTTGATCCGGCTCATTACATCGGCGCCAAAACTCCGCTGGGCATTAATGACCGATACAGTATCCAGGGTTTTCTCTGTGTCCAAATCAATAAGCTCTGCCTGAACAGTTGTAGTCCCTATGTCAATTCCAGCTCCTGCCCTGCGGACACTGTTTGGTTTTTGAATGATTGATTTCATGTCTGAAACTGTATTGTTTTCTTCTTTGGACAGTTCAATAGTAATATCTGAAAGGGCAATTCCCCTGCAGGCTAAAAATGAATCTCCCGGTTTTGGATCTTTCTCATTCTCCGCCTTGTTGACCAGCCGCACTGTTCCGTCAAGCAAGCTGATACAGCACTTGCCGCAGATTCCCCGGCCTCCGCAGGGGGCCCAAAGGGCAATACCGGCCCGGGCCAGTGCATCCAATACAGTTTCGCCCTGCCGGGATTCGCAGGATGATCCGCCCCTTACAGAAATAATTACAGACATGGAAAAATAATAACACTGGATGGATTTCATTAATAGCTGGTTCAGCATCCTTTAATTTATTGCTATAATGCTTATACCCATGGATTTACAGGAACTACTCGATTTTTCCCAGCTGGAAAAACTCCTGATGTATTTCTCAGTATTAACCGGTCTTGATGCAGCTCTTTATAATACTAAAGGGGACCTTCTTATTGCCCGTAGAAAACCAGGGGCAATCTGCGATACAGCGGGAAACTGCAATCTCTGCCGTGAACATATAATATTGGGCGGAAAAAAATCCATGGAGCTGGGAGAACCGTATATTTATACCTGCGGATGCGCTCTGGTAATGTGTTCTTCCCCCGTGGTATTCAATGAGGCATTAATAGGATCTTTTGTCTGCGGCCCTGCCATGCTCTGGGAAGCGGATGAACTTGCGCTGGAAGAAATAAACAAGAAAGCTGCTGCAATGAAGATTTGTGTAAGCAAGGAACTGTTGGATAATATACCTTCCTGTGAATGTATAAACATTACCGCTGCTGCACAGCTTTTGTTCATTTTGGTAAACAATTTAACCAAAGAACATTCCAGATACCTATTGGAACGGGAACGTATAACAGAACAACAGGGGATAATAGCAGAACTTGTTCTGGAAAGAAAAACAGCTGCAGCAGGGCTTAGAGAAATAGAAAAGCGCAGCGCTCTGGCCTATCCAACGGAAAAAGAAAAGGAACTAATCGCATTTGTCCAATCCGGGAAAAAAACCAAAGCCGTTGCCCTCCTTAACGATATTTTAAGCGTAATCTTTAGCATGGCAGAAGGAGGCATGGATACAGTACGGGTACGGCTTTTTGAGCTTTTGGCCTTTCTTTCCCGTGCAGCAGTGGATGCCGGCGCTCCATTTAACGAAGTTAATACCATTACCAAAGAAGCATTCGAAATCTGCAAGGAGCATACCGATTTTGAACAGCTTTGTTTTTTAGCCACAAAAGCCATGGAAGGATTTATTGATACAGTGTACCGGAACCGGCAGCAAAAACAAACTAGTTTTCATCTAACCAGGGCAATTGAATTTATCCAGGGAAATTATATGGAAGATCTTCCTTTATGCCATGTAGCCTCCTCGGTAAACGTAAGCGAATATTATCTTTCACACCTTTTTAGAAAGGAGATGAATCTGACCTTTTCCGATTATACAGCCAAAGTAAGAATAAACAAGGCCAGGGAATTTCTGAGGGAAGATCCAGGAGCGCGTATTCAGGAAATAGCAGATAAAACCGGCTTTAATGATCCAAACTATTTTACCAAAATTTTTAAAAAACATACAGGAATAAGTCCCAAAGAATACCAGGCTGTTTTTAAGTGAATTATTCCGGAGGAAGATTCCAGGGCAAAACAGGCGTCTTGTCATAATCCGGTTTTGTTGAATCCCAGGCACGGGCTTTCATGGAATCCGGATGTGTTTTATGTTCAAGTTTCATTAAAAATAAATATAACTCATCTGAATCGTTAAATTCTTTTGTATGTATCCAGTAACGCCCCTTAAAATTACTATATTTATTTATTCGAAGAAATACTTTTCCTGTATATCTAAAATCTTTTGCCCTGAATACAAAAATTTCATCAAAAAGATATTTTGTGGTTCTTCCATACGAAAAAAACGATATTCCATCTTCTTCCAACAGCACTTTTGAAGGATTTGATCCTGATATAAAAGTATTCCAGGCCGAATAAAAAGCGATAAGGCTTGCCAATAAAAATAAATACCGGTAAAAATCTATAAGGATCATGTAAATACCGATACTTAAAATGGCAACACAGAAAATGGAAGTAAAAGTTATTGTAACAAAATAGTGCTTTGGGTTATAGTTATATTCTTTTTTCATCCTGGAATAATCTAATAATAAAAAGGTATCCTGGCAAGCAATGCTTGCCAGGAATTATTTCACCTTAAAAGTCTGTACTTTCGGTGGTTTGCCTTTATCCTGAGTTATTTAGGAGGCAGAACCTTGTTCATGAAGCAGTTTTGCTTCTTTAAGTATTCTGCGGCGGTTAATTACTGCCATGCCAATGGCAACTACCGCAACAATTAAAATACCAACAATTCCTATGCCATGAAGCCGTACAATAGACCAAATCAAGGGATTGGCACCGTCTCCAAGGGCGGAGATCTGGCTTACTCCTTCAGGAATCGGAAATTGTGCATTGATAGCAGCCTGCGTAATCATGGGAGCAAGATCCGTAGCAATATAGAGACCTACTGTTACTGTTATAATACCAACTATTAAAGCACGGAAACCGTTATTTTTAACAGCAGGAATTATTAATACAAACATCCATGGAAAAACCGGAAGATCAGCAAAGGGAAGAACCCTGTTTCCGGGCAGAAATACCGCAAGTACAATGGTTATTGGTACCAGGATAAGAGATAATGCAAGAGCAGTAGGATGTCCAATACCAACAGCAGAATCCAGTCCTATATAAATTTTTCCACGGTTTTTAAAGTTCTTTGAAATGAATGCCGATGCTGCATCAGAAATGGGAATAAGTCCTTCCATAAGCATAGCAGCCATTTTGGGAATAAGAACCAGAACAGCTCCCATGGTAATACCAAATATCAGGATTCCAGCAAAATCTTTTCCTGCCAATGCAGCAATAAGAATGCCAAGAACAGTTCCGACCAAAATGGGTTCACCCAAAACGCCGAAACGTTTTTGTATCATTGTCATATCCAGTTTAATCTTGCTAACACCAGGAATAAAATCTAAAAGCTTGTTTATAAGAAGAGCACCGGGAACAAAAGCAACAGTATAACCATGGGGCAAAGATATACCAGGAAGGTTATGATACTCCTCCATCCAGGGAGCCGTATAATCCGCCATAACCATGACAATTATCATGTTTAAGACTCCTGCAAGAATACCAAGTCCCTGGCTTCCTGTAAGAATAGCAACCAGAGCGCCGGTGAAGCAAAAATGCCAATAGTCCCAAATATCGATGTTGACGGTTTGGGTTGTGTTAGTGAGGAGCATAATAATATTGACAGCTAACCCAACAGGGATAATGATTGACCCGACTGTGGATGCATATGCAATAGCTGCACAAGCCGGCCAGCCAACATCAATAATCGTAAGGTTTAGCCCGACTCTTTGTGACATATCCTGGACTGCCGGTCCAAGGTTACCGGCCATCATTCCGATAACTAGGTTTAGGCCGATAAAACCAACGCCAACAGTTAGACCGGCCCTAAGCGATTTTCCAACACCTGCCCTTAAAACAGTACCAAGGAGAAAAAGAATTATGGCCATTACAACAGAAGGGCCTAATCCTGAAACATAGCCAAAAAAAGCAAGTATACTTTCCCAAGCCGTAATCAAAGACTCCATAAAATCCTCCAATAATGCTTTACAAATAACTTTTCTTTATAGAAAGAAAAGCTTGTTCAAAAAATAATAATTTATTTTTCCATTTCAGCTACTACTTTCTCCATAAGTGCATCAACACCAACCATGGTTAGCAAAGGAACCCCTCCAATAACAGGACATTTAACATCGGGCGGCACCTGGGCAGTTGCAATACAAAAATCAAAAAGTGATGATTTTACTACAGTTTCAGAGATTCTGCATTGAGTTATTTTATACTTTCCTTCGTACCCTCTCTTATTTAATTCAGTACAAAGATTACTAACCGCTTGGGTTGATGTAACAACGCCTGATCCGCAGGCAACTAATATACTTTTCATTAATAATCCTCCTAAATCATTCAAAATACTACATCATCTTCCAACAATTGTCAAGAAAAAATGGAGCTAGATTAAGTAAAGAGTCTTTATAAATTAATAACTATTGTTATAATTTAATTAGTCTCCACATTTACGAATTTCGTCATATAGTGCAATTATGTTTTCAGCCGGCATATTTGCCTGAATACTGTGATCCGGGCCGCAGATAAAGCCGCCCCCCTTACCCAAAACACGGATACGTTCGCGGACCTCCTTGCGGACATCTTCAGTCGTACCAAATGGAAGCGTCTGCTGGCAGTTGATCGCTCCAAAGAAGGTGATGTGGGCCCCAAATTCATTTTTAAGCTCTTGCGGATCATTGCCCTCCAGATGAGCCTGCACAGTTTCCCACACATCCATGCCAATATCAACCAGATCGGGCAGTACCGGCCTAAATGTACCGCAGCTATGAAACCAGACCATAAGATTGTAGGATTTAACCAGTTCAAACAGTCTTTTATAGCAAGGTTTTAGGAATTTTCTCCAAGCTTCCGGTGAGATCATCATTCCCCGCTGTGTCGAAAAATCATCTCCAAGCCAAAAAGCAAAAGCCCTTGGCGCAAATTGATCCAGGACTTTTCGCATGGTTCCCAGCAAAAATGCTTCTATATGAGCGATAGCCGCTTCAATAATTTCCGGCTCACTAAGCATAAGTACCAGTGCTTCTTCCATTCCAAACATATCCATCAGCGTATTCAATACCGGCAGGAAGCCAATTGTAAGGATTACGGGAAATTCCTGGCTCATGGAAGCTACACGGGAACCATATAATTCTATATCCAGCGCATCAACAGTCGGCCAGCTGTAGTTTTCAATATCAGCAACACTTTGTGCGTCTGAGAGAGGGTAAGATCCACGCCCTGCATGGTATGAGCCAAAGACTTCACTTGCGCCCCAAATATTTTTTCCTTTTTCCAGGCGAAAAGTACCCGAATACTCGACTTTTCTTATATCCATCTGAAGAAAGGAACGTACGCCGTTTTCATCTCCTACCCCAAAGCATTTGCACCAGTGTTCAAGATCGTCTATCCTGCCCATAAAGGCCGGAGTCCTGTCGGGCTGCCGGTGCGCTAAAGCTTCTTTTACACGTTCGATATGTACATGATCAATATGATTCATAATATAATACTCCTATAGACCAGACCTTATCGTTTCAGTTTCCTATAAGGATGTCAAGCTTGTTGAAATAAAGCTATACTAATGCATATTTCGGTAATGTGCAAAAAATTACCGGTTTATAGCAAGAATAATAATGAAAAAAAGTGCTGTTGTATATACTATAACCACATACTTTATTAATATACAAATTGTGTATATTAATTAAAACAAGGAGTGAACTATGTCCAACAATTTTACTGAAATATTTAGTGAGATTTCAGAACTTCTTCAGAAGGGAAAAGCAAAGGATATTGTCGTTTTGGTGCAAAAAGCCCTGGATGAGGGAGCTGCCCCCGGAGATATTCTGGAAAAAGCCCTGATGGAAGGAATGGGAATTGTAGGCGGAAAATTCAAGCGGAACGAGGTTTTTGTACCGGAAGTTCTCATTGCCGCCCGGGCAATGAACAAAGCTACCGAAACCCTTAAACCCCATCTTGCCAAAGCAGGAGTAAACCCTGTAGGCAAAGCAATTATTTGTACAGTAAAGGGTGATCTTCATGATATCGGGAAAAATCTGGTTAAAATGATGATCGAAGGCAAGGGCATAGAAGTAGAAGATTTGGGAGTGGACTGTGATACTCAAAAAGTGGTGGATACAGTTAAAATAAGCGATGCAAAAGTGGTGTGCCTCTCTGCACTGCTTACAACTACCATGACTGCCCAAAAAGAAGTCATCGAAGCACTAAAAAGCGCCGGTATCCGGGATAAGGTAAAAATTATGGTAGGAGGCGCCCCGGTAACCCAGAGTTTTGCCGATGAAATCGGCGCCGATGCCTATACTCCAGACGCAGCCAGTGCTGCAGAGGAATGCAGGGCATTTTTTAATTAACTTTGCACAATGCCTTAAGGAAGGTAAAAGTGGATTTTCAATTAAGTAAATCTCATCGCCTGCAGCAGGAATTGTTCAGACGGTTTTCCGAAAATGAAATTCGCCCGCTCGCACAGGAAATGGATGAAACAGAGCTCTATTCCATGGAATTATTAAAAAAAATGCAGGCCCAGGGCTTCTTTGGCATACCATTTTCTGCGAAATACGGCGGCGCCGGGGCCGATAACTTGACATATATTCTGTGTATGGAAGAAGTCAGCAAGGTAGACGCCAGCAGTGGAATAACCATATCCGTACATACCTCACTATGCTGTGGATGTATAAACGATTTTGGAACCGAAGATCAAAAAGAAGAATTCCTGCGTCCGCTTATCGACGGCAGAAAAATAGGCTGTTTTTCACTTACCGAACCAAATGCTGGCAGCGATGCTTCCGGTCTGCAAACAAGCGCTGTACTGGAGAATGATGAATATATCATCAACGGCGCCAAAGTGTTTACCACAAATTCAGGCTTTGCTGATACCTTGGTTGTGTTTGCCGTAACAGATTCAGCTATGGGCAGCGAAGGTATTTCGGCATTTATTGTGGACGCAAAAACTAAAGGGATTATCATAAGTGCAAACATACCCCGCATGGGTATCAGGGCGGCATCCAACTGCGGGGTAGCGTTTGAAAGTGTACGAGTGCCAAAAAAGAATCTTCTAAAGAAAGAGGGCATGGGATTTGAAATTGCCATGCATGCCCTTGACGGCGGTCGAATCGGTATTGGAGCGCAGGCAGTCGGCATTGCCCAGGGTGCCTGGAACGAGGCTTTCAAATACGTAAAGGAAAGAAAACAGTTTGGCAGGCCAATTAACGCTTTTCAAAATACCAGATTCACTCTGGCCGATATGCAGACAAAAATTGATGCGGCAAGGCTGATGGTCTGGCGTGCTGCATCCATGAAAGACAACGGCGAAGATTACTCTTCAGCGGCGGCTATGTGTAAATTATTCGCCTCTGATGTGGCAAATGAAGTTACGCGCAATTGTGTACAGTTGATGGGCGGATACGGATTTTCCAGGGAATATCCAGTCGAGCGCATGATGCGCGACGCCAAGATCACCGAGATATACGAGGGAACAAGTGAGGTAATGAAGATGGTTATCTACGGTTCACTGAAGGCGAAGTGAGAGGGGTTGAGGCAAATATGAAAATTATTGTGTGTATTAAGCAGGTACCCGATACCAATGAAGTTACGATAGATCCCGAAACAAATACGCTGATTAGAACGGGAATACCGGTAATCATTAATCCGGATGATAAAAGCGGAATTGAGGCGGCTCTGACACTGCGTGATAAAATACCCGGCAGCACCGTTACTGTTTTATCGATGGGACCAGCCCAAGCGGAGATGGCACTGTATGAGGCGCTAAGCATGGGATGTGACCAGGCTGTATTAATAAGCGCACGGCAGTTCAGCGGATCTGATACATTTGCAACCTCCAATATTATCTCTGCAGCGATAAAAAAAATTGGATTTGATCTAATCATAACCGGACGCCAGGCAATTGACGGCGACACAGCGCAGGTTGGGCCTCAGATAGCCGAACAACTTGGAATTCCACAGGTAAGTTATGTAGAGGAAGTTATTCCGGAACCCGCTGCCGGGGCTGAAAGCCAAGATTCCCCTTCGGGGAAAGGTTCGTTAATTGTACTCCGCCAGTTTGAAGATAGGTATCACAGGCTGCGCGTTAAACTACCCTGCCTGCTTACAGCCATCAAGGAACTGGCCGAGCCCAGATACATGACAGTTTCCGGTATTGTAGCTGCAAAAGACAGAAAAATTAATGTTCTGGATTACGATGCCCTGGCAGAATCATTGGATCCTGGTACTATAGGCTTGAAAGGTTCACCTACAAATGTCGTACGGTCTTTCACAAAGGAACCTAAAACTCAAGGCGCGCTGCTTAAAGGTCTTTCCACCGCAGAAGCAGTAGATGCTATCATGTCGCGGCTGCATGAAAGCCATATGATCTAAAGAGGTAATGCGATATGAGTAAAGATGTATTTGTATTTTGTGAACAGCGCGACAGTAAATTGCTGAATGTAGGATATGAACTCCTGGGGGAGGCTAACTCACTTGCCCAGGATCTAAGGCAGCAGGTAGTGGCGGTGCTGCTTGGCGATAATATTACCGGACACGCCGATGAATTAATTCACTTTGGCGCAGATCAGGTAATTGTGGTAGACAATCCCATATTAAAAGAATATCTTACAGAACCTTACGCCAAGGCTCTAACAGCGGTGCTTAAGGCCAATGATCCAGAGATCGTACTCTTTGGAGCTACAAGTATAGGACGCGATCTTGCGCCGCGCATTGCCGCTCGAATTAAAACAGGACTTACTGCTGACTGTACGAAATTGAATATCGATCCTCAAACAAAACTTTTGATGATGACACGACCGGCCTTTGGCGGCAACTTGATGGCAGTTATCCGCTGCAAGGATCATAGACCGCAGATGGCTACTGTACGTCCGGGCGTAATGCAGCCCATAGAAAAGGATGAAAGCAAAACCGGAAAGATAGAACATTTTAAAGTGGAGTTCAGCGAGGCTGACAGAAATATTGAACTTTTGGAAGTTATTCCAAAAACAAAAAATATTGCAGATATTACACAGGTAAAATGCCTTGTCAGCGGCGGGCGCGGCCTGGGGA
>Ga0099364_10013120_pt1 | contig 11141 bp, 7 predicted proteins | sample TergutTh196P3_FD_73070 | JGI IMG/M metagenome (GOLD analysis project Ga0099364, IMG submission 73070) | Microcerotermes parvus P3 segment gut microbial communities from Pointe-Noire, Republic of the Congo - Th196 P3 | ecosystem: Host-associated > Arthropoda: Insects > Digestive system > Gut ... | reverse complement strand
TATACCGCCAAGAATCAATCCTAAAAACAAACCCGAAAATAATTCTTTGCGCATAACATACCACCAATTTCTAAAGGATAACTCGCCCAGTGCAAGAGCTCTAATAATGAGACTTGCAGCTTGTGAACCTGAATTTCCTCCGCTCGAAATAATTAAAGGAATAAAAAAGATAAGCACAATGGCTTTAGCCATTTCCTCTTCAAAAAAAGACATTGTAGATGCTGTAAGCATTTGACCAAAGAATAATACAATTAGCCATCCTGCTCGTTTTTTTATCATACCCAATAATGATGTTTTAGTGTACGATAAATCTAATCCTCCGGTTCCACCAAATTTTTGGAAATCTTCGGTAGCTTCTTCTTCGAGTACGTCTATCACGTCGTCAATAGTTACAATTCCCAATAGTGTTCCATCGGTATCGGTTACAGGTAAAGCCGTTCGGTCATTATCTTTGAAGACCTTTATTGCTATTTCTTTGTCATCATAAGCATTCAATGATACGAATCGGTTGTCACTAATTTCACTGATGATTTGGTCGGGTGATGCTAATATTACCTGTCTAATGCGAATATCATCGATAAGTTTCCAGTGATTATCTACAATATAAACTACATTTAGAGTTTCAGAATTGTGTCCAAATTTTCTGATATGGTCTAATGTCTGCTGTACCGTGAAATGAGGTTTAACGGCTACAAATTGAGGGGTCATCAAACGACCAATACTGTCTTTTGGATAACCCAATAAATGAGTAGCTATTTCACGTTCTTTTGCCGACAACATTTGCATCAATCGTTGACTTATTCTGCCGGGTAACTCTTCAAAAAATGCAGTACGATCATCGGGGTCTAAGTCGTTTAGTAAATCGGTCAATTGGGAAACATTTCCTGCAATTCCTTCTATGATGCCTTCTTGTTCATCTTGCGACAAATGTTGAAATATTTCTTTTGCCGATTTTCGGGATAGAATGCGAAACAATAAAATTTGATTTTCTTTTGGAAGCGATTCAATAATTTCAGCTATTTGGAACGGCTCCAGCTTGCTGAGCTCGTACTTTAAAATCATCCAGCTTCTTTCTTCGATAAGCTGTATGAAAAATGTTTTAATTTCGTTCATAGCTCAGTTTCCTCATAGATCCATGATCCATAATTGTTTGATTTTTAATCAATTTCTTTTTATAAAACTTACTGCAATTTCTCCAAACTTTCATTAAGTTTATTTATTATTTCTGTAAGCTCGTTTCGTTTTTTGGTTTCTTTTTCTATAATATCTGCCGGTGCTTTTGCCGTAAAATCTTTGTTTGAAAGTTTGGCATCGGTTTTGTCAAATTCGGCTCTTATTTTGGCTAATTCTTTTTCAAGTCGGGCACGTTCTTTTTCGTAATCAATTAAATCTTTAAGAGGTACAAAAATTTCAAGGTCATTCATTATAGCAGAAGCATCGGTTTTGTCGGGTAAATATTTTTCATCGATATTGATGTTTTCTGTTCGTGTAAGTGCCTTAATGTGTATGGTTTCACGTTCAATAAGTTTTTTTATCTTTTTGGAAGAGGTTTTAAAAATCACATTTATTTTTTTATCGGGAGGAATATCCATCTCACCGCGAATGTTTCTTATTTTATAAACCATTTCTTTAAATATTTCGGTTTCATTAGCTTCAATAGTAAAATTATAGCTTTTATTAGGCTTAGGCCAATCTGAAACTATAAGTAAACTTTCTTTGTCAGTTTTTATGGCATCCCAAATCTCTTCTGTAATAAAGGGCATGAATGGATGCATTAGCTTTAATGAAGTTTTGAGAACATGAAATAAAACCCTATAAGCTGTTTCTTTTGATTTATGTTTATCTTTAGAATAAAGTCTTTGCTTGGTCAGCTCAATATACCAATCGCAAAACTCATGCCGCCAGAAATCATATAGTTCATTGGCGGCATCGTTAAATTTATATTCAGATAGTGAAAGAGTTGTTTTTTCGATTACATCATTAAGACGCTTTAAAATCCACTTGTCAAAAATTTCAAGACTTGAAGTCGATATTTTTTTCTCGGTAAAATCTTCGGGAATGTTCATGGCTATAAACTTGGTTGCATTCCATATCTTGTTTATAAAAGATCTATATCCTTCGACTCTTTTTTCTGAAAAAACTACATCGCGTCCTTGTGCTGCAAATACTGCAAGAGTAAAGCGAAATGCATCGGTTCCATATTCATCCATTATGATAAGAGGGTCTATTACATTCCCTTTTGATTTACTCATCTTTTGCCCGTGTTCATCTCTTACAAGGGCGTGAATGTAAACATCTTTGAAAGGAATTGCATTCATGAACTTCATCCCCATCATTATCATTCTTGCCACCCAAAAGAAGATGATATCAAACCCTGTTACAAGTACACTTGTTGGATAATATTTTTTTAATGTAGATGTGTTCTCGGGCCAATCCATTGTAGAAAAGGGCCATAGCGCCGAAGAAAACCATGTATCTAAAACGTCTTCATCTTGTTTAAAGTTTTCGCATCCGCATTCACATTTTTGAGGTGTATTCACATCAACAACCATTTTATTGCAATTCTCACAATAGTAATCAGGTATTCTATGTCCCCACCATAATTGTCTTGATATACACCAATCTCTAATATTATACATCCATTCGTAATAAGTTTTCTCCCATGTTTTTGGCACAAATTTTATTGAGCCGTTTTCAACTGCTTTGATGGCTTCATCGGCAAGTGTTTTTATTTTTACAAACCATTGGTTGGATAGATATGGTTCAACAACAGCTTGGCATCTGTAACAGTGTCCTACAGAATGTATGTGTTTCTCGACATGCAGTAAATATCCGCCAGCCTCTAAATCTTCAACTATTTTTTTTCTTGCTTCAAAGCGGTCTAATCCTTTATAGACTCCACCGTTTTCGTTTATTATGCCCTTAGTGTCCATAATGTTTATTTCTTCGAGACCATTTCGTTTGCCCATCTCGTAATCGTTGGGGTCGTGAGCAGGAGTGACCTTTACCATGCCTGTTCCAAATTCTTTGTCTACATAGCTGTCGGCAAATATTGGGATATCTCTATTCATCAATGGCAAGATTACTTTTTTGCCTATAAGATGTGTATACCTTTCATCGTCTGGGTTTACTGCTATGCCGGTATCTCCAAGCATGGTTTCTGGGCGAGTGGTTGCGACTGTTATAAATTCATCGCTTTCGGCGAATTTATACTTTATGTGCCAAAGGTTACCGTCTTTTTCTTCATACTCTGTTTCGATGTCGGATAGAGCCGTTTCACAACGAGGACACCAGTTTATAATTCGATTGCCCTTATATATTAGGTTTTCTTCATAAAGAGAATTGAAAACTTTCTGCACGGCTTTAGATAATCCTTCATCAAGAGTGAACCTTTCTCTTGACCAATCGAGTGAACATCCAAGTTTTTTTAGTTGGTCTTTTATCAATCCGCCCGAGTGAACTTTCCAGTCCCATACTCGCTGTTCAAATTTTTCTCGTCCCAGCTTATTTTTCGAAATGCCCTCTGATTGAAGAAGTTTTTCTACTACATTTTGTGTTGCAATACCTGCATGATCCATGCCGGGCATCCAAAGAACAGATTTTCCCTGCATACGCTGCCATCTTACAAGTATATCTTGTATTGTATTGTTTAGGGCATGTCCCATGTGAAGACTTCCTGTAACATTTGGAGGAGGTATAACTATAGAATATGGAGTTTTCTTGTCGGTTTCATCGGCATGAAAATAGTTTCCTTCTTCCCATATTTTATACCATTTTTCTTCAGTTGTTTTTGGTTCGTATGAAGTTAAAGTCTTCATTGGCATTTCCTTTGGTGTTATATAGTGTCATTTTTGAGGGAGGTTTTTGGGTGTCAATTATTTTTCGGGGTATAGCACACTAAATCGAAGCAGATAACATAATATCTTTCGAGGTATATATATCATCAACCTTATTCTTTAATGCCAAAAACTCTAAAATGTATTTCATTCGCGTAACAGCATCAAGAGGAGAAGAAACCTTGTTATCGCTAAGGGGAGAAAGTTGTTGAATCCTTTTTACATTTAAAGTTCTCTTGTCGGCATTCGGTATGAATATATCTTTTTTTATAAGATTATAAGTATCATATATAGATTTAATTATATCTTTTGAATATATAAGATTTGCAATATATAAATTTGAATCAGAATCATACAAATTTCGATTAAAGAATTTAAGCAGTTTAAGAACTATATCAAAACGCAAATGTTCATTTATAAGCTCAATAATTTTCGCTTCAAGTTCTTTGTCGTTCATTCTTCTGCAAGGAAATGCAGTATTTATAATATCATAATGACCGCCTCGTACTTTGGCATACACATAGTCAAGAAACCTATCCATAGCATCTTTTTTTAAATAGTCAAAGGTGCTGTAGCCCGCTTCAGTTATTTGCTCGGCTATAAAAGCAATGTCATCTTCTTTAAGCAACAACTCATAATCTATTGATATGCTGCCATCAGGAGAAGTTTTGACAAAATTATCTTTACCCCTTGCTTTCTTCATGAAAAGATTTCTCCGTAAACTAAATTAAAAATCTACTTTTATTGACAAACGAAAATTCTTCTTGAACCCTTCAAGTGAATTATACTTCTCTACAGAATTAACTGCACCTATGAGTGAATATTGGTAAAAAGTAAGCCCCGCCGCTCCAAAAATAAATCCTTGAAAATAATTAGATTTATAAAATCCGTTTGCACTCAAAGCAATAAGCACCGCATTAGTTAAAAAAGATGCCGTACCCACAAATGCATTGCCGGTATAAAAATATCCAAAACCGGGAACAAATACCGAACCAATAAGTGCAACAGCAGCACTTTTACGAGGACGATTTATTTCTTCAAGCAAATGCTTTTGAGCATACTCATAATCTGCAATAAAGCGTCCCGAAGGATATTTTTCCTTATACTCGTTTAAGTACTCAAAGGCTCTTTCAATATCGCCCGATAACCCTGCGGCTATTCCTCTCTCATACATTACATTTTCGGCAAATTTTCCATCACTATAAAGCTGTGAATATAAATTATATGTGTTTAAAGCAAAAAAGGGAGAACCCTCAAGAAGCCGCATGTTTCCTGTAAGGTATAGGGCTTCTTGTCCAACATTTTTATCTGAAATTAAATTTTCAATGGTTTCGATAGCTTTGTTATAGTTTCCTCCTTTGAAATAGGCTTTGCTCATTAAGATTTTCATTTGAGGTAAAAGTTTGCTGTCTGGGTAATAGCTAATATATCGCATACATTCGGTAATTGTTTGATAATACTCAGAATTTTGATAATAAACTTTAGCCAGCTCTTCAATTTCATTTTGACTTTGAGCTTTTAAGTCGCAACATATAAATAAAACTATTATTAGAATAATCTTTCGCATTTTTTTATCTTCCACACTAAAATCGCTGTGTTCCGCCCGCCGAAGGCGGGCGGAACACAAAGTATTATAAAAAGGTGTTTAATATAATTTCTATTTAAGAAACTTAAATTAATCCACTATATTTCTAATATCGGGAGAATAATATTTTGACGGATCAAAATTAAGCGTATTTGCATTTATCACATTTTTTGCAAAATTATTTTTGCTTACAGCATTAAAGTTTAATGCGGCATTATATGCACCATATATATTGCCTGCATAGAATAATCCCGAAAATGCAAACAGGGTAAAGGCAAATCCTTTTTCATTTTTTTTGTGCAGATATAATCCTCCTGCCGAACACGCTGCAATGGTAAGTAAACTTATTATTCCGTCAAAATATCTTTGAGAATACATTTGCCCTGTTCCGGGTACAATTGCCGAAAGGAAAGCAGAGGTAACAGGATTCTTATATTTAATGTCAGAATATTTTTTTAAATCTTCCCATAATAGTTTTGACTCGTTAAAGTTAGACGACTTATAAAACTCATCGGTTAAATTGTAAGCTGTTTCAAAATCTCCATTTAAAAGTTCGGCTTTAACAAGCAGTTTTAAATATTCAAATCGGTTCTCAACAGGTATACCTGTATTTAATTGGTATCCTAAAAGAAGAGGTGCAATATCAGAGTTTCTATTGCTGTTTATAAGGGAATTGCCAAGCAATAATTTAAAGTTAAACTCGTTAAAAAATTGAGGATTAGAGTTTACTTGGTTGATAACAGTAAGATATTGATTGGCAAAAAAGTAGTTTGATAAAATAAAATAATTATAATCTAAAGAATCACTTTTGTTTTCCATGAATGCCAATCGACGAGTTTCGGTAATGCAATCAAAATAACGTTCTTGTGAAAATAAACTTGCTACAAACTTTTTTTGGTTAACTATATCATTATATGCAATACATTTAGATGCAGTTAAAAAGATAGATAAAGAAATTGAAATGAAAATAAAAGCTCTCATTTTTATTTACCAAAAAGTTTTTGAGGAACTTGGTCTTCACCAAAAGAATGATTAAACGGATTACAGCGTAAAATTCTTTCACCCGACAAGAAAGCCCCCCATAAAGCCCCATGTTGTTGAACTGCTTGTCGACCATATATACTGCATGTTGGTGAAAACGGACAGCTTGGCATACTTTGAGGAGAAATTATTCTCTGATAAAATCTAATCATAAAAAATGAACCGGTTTGACCGGCACCATAGACAGGTTCATAATTGCGTTTTACAGCTATTGTATTTTTTATGGACTCATCGCCAACTGTAACTTCGGCATCTATTGGGGTAAAATTGGCAAAACAATTTATGCTTATAAATAGTATTATAATTTTGAATATTTTATGCACTTATTATAATTTAACTCCTTTTTAAAAATCAGTTCAATTAATTCTTGACAAAGTTTTGTCTGCAAGTTCATTTTACAAATTACAGTTGATTAATTTAAGAAATTATTATGATACATATAAACAGTTGTTATGTTCCGCCCGCCTTCGGCGGGCGGAACATGAAAGCTTTATAAAAAGTGTATCGGTATAAAACAATTCAGTTATTTAACTTAAACCACTATATTAAATAATTAGGTGATTAAAATGTCTCATAAAGCCGATTTCCTTGTTTTCATGTTTAAAATAATGCCCACATGCTTTTTATCCCGAGTTTTTGGATTTATTGCACGTATACCTGCACCTCAGGAAATTTTAGGTCCTATTTTGGATTGGTATTGTAAAAAATACAATGTAAATATGAAAGAATACATTATTCCCAGAGAGGGATTTACAACTTTTGATGAATTTTTTACCAGACAACTTAAACCAAAAGCTCGCACCATAGCAACAGGTGCTAAAACTGTAGTCTCTCCGGTAGATGCACTCGTCTACGAATTTGGGAAGATAAACAATACCTCTATAATTCAAGCTAAAGATATAGATTTTTCGCTTAAAGATTTAGTACCCTCAGATATGGCAAACAAATTTCGTGATGGTATGTTTGCAACTCTTTATCTTTCTCCGGGTGATTATCACAGAATACATTCCCCTGTTGCAGGTAAAATTATTGGGTATTTTAACATTCCCGGAAGACTTTTTACTGTTCAAGAATACATGGTTAATCAATTAAGAGGGCTTTTTTCTAAAAATGAGAGACTTATAAGCTATATTCAAACTACCAAATCACTTGTTGCAGTTTGTAAAATTGGAGCCATGAATGTAGGCCGTATCTCGATAAATCATGCCGATATTGTTACCAATAAAACATTTAGAACTAAGAAAGAAAATTTTTACGATAAGGGGCAAATCAAAAATGTAAAAGTTGGCGATGAGATTGGAAAGTTTCATCTTGGTTCTACGATAATACTTTTGTTTCCTAAAAATTCGGTGAAGTTTACTGGTATGAAAATTGGGAAAAAAATTAAAATGGGTGAGAAGATTGGGATGATGTTGTAACTACATGCCAACATTCACAATAGTTCTTCTAAAATCTTCACGATAAATAGGAATACTGTAAGGGATATTCTCGTCTATAATGGGTTGGGCATTATTATCTCTATTGAATGACCTGCCAAGATTTACACGAGCAAACTCATTTTCAAGGTTTAGTCTTTTAGCGTGTTCAATAGATCTCCAATAGCTAAGAGCACTTTTAGACTCATTATTTTGTAGTTGATAAACAGCACCCAAATTGTTGTGGGCGGTAGACAACACAGAAAACAATTTAACATGCCCATTTCTTTGAGTATTAACTAATCTTATAGTCTCGGCTTCACGTTCAAGTACATTGATCAAGGTAGTATAATTTGCTCTGGCAGCATCTAAATTGCCAACATGAAAAAAGGCATTTCCAAGGGATAACAATAATTCAGGATGTTGTACAAAATCTTCGTAAAGGTTTAACCATTGCTCCAAAGCCTTTGTGTGCAGTTTATTTATGTAATAAATTCTTCCTAAATTGTAATGCAATTCAGATGAGCGAAAATTGTGATGAAGAGCTCTTTCATATCTTTCTCTGGCAATATTGTAATTAGCTAATTTTTCCATTTCGGCATCTATGAGTTCATCTTCAAGGCTTCCATATCTAAACTTAATTCTATCGAAGAAATAATAAAAGATATCTCCTTCTATTGCAAAGGCTTCGCCTAAATTTCCAATGCTTTTATAAAATTCTTCATCTGTAAAATCGGGTTGGTTGCCATAAGAGGCGATAGCCCTAGATGTATATCCGAATGCCCTAACAGGTTGATTTATTCCATAATAAAATTTACCCATCATAAGCAAGGCATCAAAATAGTTTGGAGAGTCTTTTATAGCTTTCTCCAAAAATCTTTGCATTACTCTATTTTGATTTTTTAATCCGGCAGCAATGCCCGACAAAAGATTTAATGGCGGATACGAGCTGTCTTTTTTTCTAAGGGCATCCAACACCGACTCTGCCGCAGGAAAAGAATTATCATCGTGATCTATAAATCTTCTTGAAACAACTCCATGATCTATGCGGGCATTAAAGAAATCACTTCTGTTTTTCAAAAGATAATAATATGCCAGCTTAGCTAAAAGCGGAGAAGGAAGTTTAGTAAGTAATTTCTTTTCTCTTATTTGAACGTGCAATGAGGCAACTAAATCGTAGGCATCTCTTTCAATGTATAAATTAAGAAGCCCCGAATGACCTACTACCGATTTAGGATCAACTTTTAAAATATCTTCAAAATATTTTTTAGCCCTAACATATTCGCCTTGATGGAAGTATGCGTTTCCTATTCCAAGCATGGCATCTATATTTCTGCTGTTTAGAACAAGAACACGTTTATAAAATTCTATTGCCAAATCAAGCTGTGAAGGAATTTGTGAAAGTTCTCTGCCCGGAGCAAAATAAGAATCTATGAAATCGCGAACATTGTTTACATAAAACTCTCCGGGAACCCGAGAGTAAAATCTTCCCAAATTATTAAGGGTTGTAATATCCCTTGGGTTTATTTCATGTGCTTTATTGAATTTTACTATGGAACGCATATATTCTTTTTGTCTAAAATAGGCGTTACCGTATTGATTGTAGCCGTAAAGATAATTTTTTCTATATTTTTCTTCTACTATGCGTGCCAAGTTTTCGGCTTTTTCAAAATCGATGGGTTTTTGAACATAATCGCCCACGGCTAATATATATTTAACACCCCTATCTATGTAGCGTTTTGCCATCATAGGTTTATAAACCAAATTATAACCTATTAGGGTTAGCATAAATGCAATGCCCCCGGCTATAGATGCGTTTCTTGCAAACTTTAAAAGTTTTTTCTGGCGGATTAGTCCTTCTCTATTGTATTCGGGTTTTGAATATAGTACTCTTCTTCCGCGAGAATCAGATTCGTCAATTGATTTGATTTTATAGCCAAGCTTTTCTTCTAAATACTTTTTAATCGCATCTTCTGGTGATCCGCCTAAAATCATGTCGGCTAAACGACGTATTTCAAACGGTTGAATCATATCTTTTATGATGGCATCTTTTATTGCAAGCCTTAGTCCCGGATTAAAAAGTATAATCGCTTTCTTTAATCGTTTTAATTCTTTGTCAGAGAGTTCAAAATCATCATCTGAATCAGATTTTGATTTTTTGCCTTTTGGCTTTTTAGACTCTGCTTCATCAAATGGTTCAATTTGAAAATCATCTGCAATATCCATAGCTTCAGATGCAGATTCTGTATCATCAAATGAAGGTAAACTTACATCATCTTCAAAAGCAGGCATACTATCATCGTCGTCAAAAGAAGGTGTACTATCGTCTTCTTCAAAGGCAGGGAAATCATCTTGTGCAACCTCATCTGCGACTTCATCTACAACATCATCGATTACATCATCAATAGCAGTATCGGTATCGGTATCCATTACATTGTCAAAATCGGGAGCATCATCTAAACTGAAATCGGGTTCCGAATCGGCAACAGGTAAATCTTCGGATAAGTTATCATATAAAACATCATCAGATGCATTGTCAAATGAAGGCATGCTTATATCATCCGCAAAATCAGATGGCTCATCTACAGGTTCATCAAAACCTAAATCTAATGAGTCGGTAGTCTCTTCATCTGCATTAAAATCGGTATATGCATCGCCTTTCTCGTGTTCATCAAGCGAATCGGGCTCATCCGCTAAAAGCGAGTCTAAATCAAAATCGTCGTCAGATTGCTGAGGTTCGGGCTCAATAATTGCAGGCTCATCTTCTTGTTCAACTAAATCATCTGTTATGTCTTCTATGAATTCTTGTGAATCGTCTAATGAATCGCTTAATGTATCATCTATTGGAGTAATCAAATTTGTAATATCTTCAATATCATCAGTGGGAATTAAGCTCGAATCGTCTTCAAGTGGTTCATCTTCTTGAAGAACAAAATCACCTAAGTCATCATCGTCACTTTTTTCTTGAGGGAAAAAATCGCCTAAATCATCATCATCTTGTGAATAAACATTGTCTAATTCGGGTTTTTCATCTTCTTGAGGAAAAAAATCACCTAAATCATCATCGTCTTGCGAGTAAAGATCGTCTAATTCTTTGTCTTCATTGTCGTCATCACTTCCTGATGATTTGTTTACATATTCAGAATGATCAGATTCCAACGAGGAAACAACTTCTGATATCCTGTTTATCTCTTCAAGCTCTTCAGGAGTATATTCAATTTCATTTTGTTCAATTTCAGACATCTATAAACACCAAAATATTTT
>Ga0099364_10013119_pt1 | contig 11141 bp, 6 predicted proteins | sample TergutTh196P3_FD_73070 | JGI IMG/M metagenome (GOLD analysis project Ga0099364, IMG submission 73070) | Microcerotermes parvus P3 segment gut microbial communities from Pointe-Noire, Republic of the Congo - Th196 P3 | ecosystem: Host-associated > Arthropoda: Insects > Digestive system > Gut ... | reverse complement strand
TCCGCACGTTTGAAACCTATTCGCGCAACACGCTTGACCTTTCCGCAGTGCCGCTTTTGCAGGAGTATTCGCATCTGCCGGTTGTAGTGGACCCCAGCCATGCGACGGGGATTGCGCGAATGGTGCAGCCAATGGCGATGGCAGCGGTTGCCGCAGGAGCACATGGCCTTATGATCGAAGTCCACAACGACCCTGTTAACGCCTTATGCGACGGAGCGCAGTCCCTGACCCCCGAGCAGTTTGCAATAGTTTCCGAGAAAGTCCGCAGAATACGGGAAGCGGTTTTGTAACTTAGCGATTTTTAGTGCTGATAAAAGACGGGTTGTTTGTGGTCTCTAAGTTACAATTGAAAATTGATAATTGATAATTGATAATTGGGACGGGGACGTTAGGGTTTTGCGGGGGTGTCTGCTATTCACTGACCACTGTCTTCCGTTCCCCCATCTAATGACCACTGACCACTGACCACTGACCACCGTTCCCCCGTCTACTGTTCACTGACCACTGACCACTCGCGGTCGCAGACTGCGTTTACCAGCGGTAGTGGGCGAATGCTTTGTTGGAATCTGCCATTTTGTGGGTGTCTTCGCGTTTCTTTACGGCTGCGCCGGTGCTGTTGGAGGCATCCATGATTTCAGCCGCGAGACGTTCTCTCATTGTTTTCTCATTACGCGCTCTTGCGTAGTTGGTCAGCCATCTCAGGCCAAGGGTTTGGCGTCTGGATGCCCTTACCTCTATCGGCACTTGATACGTTGCACCACCTACGCGGCGGGCTTTGACTTCAAGCGTCGGCATGATATTCTCAAGAGCCGACATGAATACGTCAAGAGGTTCTTTTCCTGTTTTCTCTCCGATAATCCCAAAAGCGCCATATACGACCTTTTGGGCCACACCCTTCTTGCCATCAAGCATTATGCTGTTTATCAGCCTTGTGACCATGATGGAATTAAACAAAGGGTCCGGTAGGATTTCTCGTTTCGGTACATTGCCTCGTCTGGGCACTATACTTCCCTCCTTCATAATAGTAATGATCTCAAAGGTACTCCGTGCAGCCCCTGCTGCCCGGTCGCCCGCGATGAAGCCCACGTCGGCTTGCGCCGAATTATGAGTTATGAATGATGAGTTATGAATGAGTCTGTCATTCAACACTCAGCAACTAATACTCAAAACTGTATCGTATAACCTTCATTGCAAGCATAAGGTTTATGCTGTCCTGGGGTTATTTGCCTACTTTTGGTCTTTTTGCGCCGTACTTCGATCTGGCTTGCATTCGGCTTGACACGCCTTGGGTGTCGAGTGTTCCGCGAATGATGTGGTAGCGGACGCCTGGTAGGTCTTTCACACGCCCACCGCGAATCATGACGACCGAGTGCTCTTGCAGATTATGTCCGACGCCGGGGATATAGGCTGTTACCTCAAAGCCGTTTGTCAACTTTACACGTGCGATTTTGCGCAGCGCGGAGTTCGGTTTCTTCGGTGTCGCTGTACGAACCGCAGTGCAAACACCGCGTTTCTGCGGAGCTGATAGGTCTGTCTCCCTGTTTTTCAAGGTGTTCAGCCCTTTTTGCATAGCAGGTGCAGTAGACTTGGTAACTTGCGTAGCCCTACCCTTCCTGACCAACTGATTAAACGTTGGCATTTTTTTCCTCCTTTCCTAAAAAATATATGTCTCAACTGGTATAACCCAGCAAAAACCAAACACAGAGCGAGATTCTAGCACAATTAAAACCAAAAGTCAATAAAAATTTAAACTTTGCCCATACACAAGCAGTCGTACCGTTACAGGTCACACGGTCATTATAGTCTGTACCGTGCCTTGCGTTCGGACGGCTATTTGCAACCATCTAGAATGATACCCACCTGAACAGACACCAACAGTAACAATAATCCAGTCACACAAACAGCCAACTCCAAATTATCAATTATCAATTATCAATTATCAATTTTCAAAGAACGTTGCTCGCCCCGATAAGCACGGACAAATCGACTTCGTCGTCGTCATCGCTTTCTTCGCCAATCGAGGAGTAATCGCTATCCAGACGCTCGATGTCGCTGTCAAACTTTCGGTAAATCGCAAGACCGCTGCCCGCCGGGACAAGTTTACCGATAATAACGTTTTCCTTAAGGCCCACGAGCCTATCAACTTTGCCCTTGATTGCCGCCTCTGTCAGAACCTTCGTCGTCTCTTGGAATGACGCTGCGGACAGGAAAGACTCCGTTGCCAGCGATGCTTTCGTAATCCCCATAAGCAGCGGCGACGACACAGGCAGAGTGAGTTCTTCCTCACCGGCTTCGATTCTCTTTCGTACTTCCGCCTCGACATGCTTGAAAGTGTGGAAATCCACAGTCGTCCCGGAAAGCAAATCAGTGTCTCCGCCTTCCTCAATCCTGACTTTCTTCATCATCTGGCGGACAATAACTTCTATATGCTTATCGTTAATGTCAACACCCTGCTGACGGTAAACCTTCTGCACCTCGTTTATCAGATAAGTCTGCGCTGCGGCCTTGCCGAGGATTCTCATGACATCATGCGGGTTCAAGGCGCCATCCGTAAGCCTGTCCCCTGCCTTAACAACATCGCCTGTCCTGACCTTTATAGCACCGGAATACGGTGTCTGATAAACCTTTGTCTCGCCGTCCGCTTCGTTTGTGATGGTAATCGCTACGATAGTGGTCTTTCGAGTCTCATCAAGTTCCACTCTTCCGCTGATATCGGTCAGTATCGCCATTTTCTTTGGCCTACGCGCCTCGAAGAGCTCCTCAACGCGGGGCAAACCTTGCGTGATATCGTCACCCGCAACGCCGCCTGTGTGGAATGTCCTCATCGTTAGCTGCGTACCGGGCTCACCAATCGACTGCGCGGCAATAACTCCAACAGCCTCGCCTATCGACACGGCCCCACCGGTCGCAAGATTAATGCCATAGCACTTGGCGCATATTCCGCTTTGAGCCTCGCAGTCCATGACCGTGCGTATTTTTATTGAAGATATTCCGTGTTCATGAAGGATGTCGGCATCTGCTGTCTTGAGAATATCGTCTCTTGTGAATAATACCTCTCCTGTTTTCTCGTCAACAATATCCACCGCAGGATAACGCCCATTAATCACTACGCCGAATCCATCGTCCAGACTTCCATCTTCTTTAATCTCAGAAACAACAATACCATCAAGCGTCCCGCAATCATGTTCGCGCACGATAACATCCTGAGAGACATCAACAAGACGTCTGGTGAGATACCCTGAGTCCGCAGTACGTAAAGCTGTGTCGGCAAGACCCTTGCGCGCGCCCCTGGAGGAGACGAAATATTCAAGTACTGTTAGCCCCTCGCGGAAGTTCGCCTTAATCGGTATCTCAATCGTTCTGCCTGCTGTGTTGGCCATAAGCCCGCGCATACCGGCAAGCTGCCTAATCTGGTTCATGCTGCCTCGAGCTCCCGAATGCGCCATCATATAAACGGGATTAAACTCGCTGAGAGTGTCTGTCAGAGCGGCGGTGACATCCTCGTTTGTCTTTTCCCATTCCCTGACGACCAAGCGATAACGCTCGTCATCGGTGATGAAGCCGCGCTTGTATTGCTGCTCAATGGCGATGACTTTCTGCTCAGTCTGCCTAATCAGCGTCCACTTCACTTCCGGCACTGTCATGTCGGAAATGGAAATCGTAATCGCCCCCTGCGTAGAAAACTTAAACCCGAGAGACTTAATATTGTCCAGCACCCTTGCAGAGAGTGTGAACCCATGTTTTGTAATGCATCGTTCGATGATTCTCTCCAGTTCCTTTTTGCCTGTCCTGAAGTTTATCTCATATTCGAAAAAGTGTTCGGGGTCGGTGCGGTCAACAAAACCCAAATCCTGTGGTAGTGGTTCGTTGAAAATGATTCTCCCGACTGTCGTGGTGGTAATTCCCAACGCTATCTTGCCTTCTCTGAGCCTTTTCACGCGGACCCTGATAGGCGCGTGTATGCCAACATCCCCGCTATGATAAGCTATCAACGCTTCTTCAGGAGACATAAAGCACTTGCCCACGCCGGGTTCATCATCACGTTCGAATGTCAGGTAATACGCCCCCAGAATCATGTCATGAGTAGGCACAGTCACAGGCTGACCGTCTTTCGGGTGCAAGAGATTGTTCGCCGAGAGCATCAGAATCCTCGCCTCTGCCTGTGCTTCCGCTGAGAGTGGGACATGTATGGCCATCTGGTCGCCGTCGAAGTCCGCGTTGTATGCGGAACACACCAGCGGGTGCAGTTTCAGTGCGCGACCCTCGACCAATATTGGCTCGAACGCTTGAATACCCATCCTATGAAGCGTCGGCGCACGGTTTAGTAGCACGGGATGCTCCGTAATAACGACTTCAAGCGCGTCCCAAACCTCCGTAAGCCCTTTATCCACCATCTTCTTGGCGGATTTGATATTATTCGATATGCCATCCTCGACAAGTTTCTTCATAACAAACGGCCTGAACAGCTCAATCGCCATTTCCTTTGGCACACCGCACTGGTAGAGTTTGAGCTCAGGGCCCACGACAATAACGCTACGGCCTGAATAGTCGACGCGTTTGCCCAAGAGGTTCTGGCGGAAGCGCCCCTGCTTACCCTTTAGCATATCCGAAAGGGATTTTAGCGCTCGGGAGTTCGCGCCTGTTACAGCCCTGCCGCGCCTGCCGTTGTCTATCAAGGCATCAACGGCCTCCTGTAGCATCCGTTTCTCATTTCTCACTATGATATCAGGAGCGGTGAGCTGAATTAGTCTTTTAAGCCTGTTGTTGCGGTTTATGACACGGCGGTACAGGTCGTTTAGGTCGGATGTGGCGAAGCGGCCGCCATCGAGTTGCACCATAGGGCGAATCTCGGGCGGAATGACTGGAAGCACATCGATAACCATCCAAGTCGGGTCATTCCCCGACTGCCTGAAAGCCTCGGCGACTTCTAGACGCTTGACAAGTTTCGCTTTCTTCTGCCCGGTCGCATCACGAGACTCAGCACGGAGTTGATCGGCAAACTTTTCGATGTCAATATCAGCCAGCAGGTCGCGAATTGCCTCTGCGCCCATGCCCGCTCTGAAATCATCCTCGTATTTTTCGCGCATCTCGCGGTACTCCCTCTCGGTGAGGATCTGGTTCTTCCTCAGAGGGGTGTCGCCGGGATCGATGACAATGTACGTCGCGAAGTACAGGACTTTCTCCAGTATGCGCGGCGTCAAATCAAGCAGCAACCCCATCCGCGATGGAATCCCCTTGAAATACCAGATATGCGATACGGGCGCGGCAAGATCGATATGCCCCATCCTTTCGCGGCGGACGTTGGACTTAGTGACCTCAACGCCGCAGCGATCGCATGTTTTGCCCTTGTAACGTATCTTCTTAAATTTTCCGCAGTGGCATTCCCAGTCTTTTGTCGGACCGAATATCCTCTCGCAGAACAAACCATCGCGCTCTGGTTTCAGTGTTCTGTAATTGATAGTCTCCGGCTTTTTGACCTCGCCACTAGACCAACTGCGCACCATGTCGGGCGAAGCGAGTCCTATCTGCATAGCCTCAAATGGCAAGAAGCCCATTATTCCTCCCCCTCTTTCTCTTCATTTTCTTCTTCTACATCAAAATCGAATAAATCCTCGTAATCCTCATCAGCCAACTCGGAGTCTAGGTCATCCAACTCATCATCTGCGTCCATATCATCGAAGAGGTCATCAGAGTCGCCTTCAGCAATGGAAAACCCGCTTGATGTGAACTCATCATCGCTGGATTTGTAGAAGCTCCTATCGCGCATGTTTTCGCTATAGTCATCGCCCTCTTCGCCCCGCAACTCAATCTTCATTCCGTTTTCATCCAAGACGCGAACATCAAGGCACAGGGACTGGAGTTCCTTGATAAGCACTTTAAATGATTCAGGCACACCGGGCTTCGGGATGTTGTGACCCTTGACTATGGATTCATATGTCCTTACCCTGCCTATAACATCGTCTGACTTTACTGTGAGTATTTCTTGTAATGTAAATGCCGCGCCGTAGGCTTCAAGCGCCCAGACTTCCATTTCCCCGAAACGCTGCCCGCCGAACTGCGCCTTGCCGCCAAGAGGCTGCTGGGTGACAAGACTGTACGGACCGGTGGAGCGGGCATGTATCTTATCATCGACAAGATGGTGAAGTTTGAGGAAGTAAACATACCCGACTGTGACGGGGCTATCGAACTGATCACCCGTGCGACCATCGTAAAGCACGCTCTTCCCATCCTCATTGAGCCCCGCAATCCTCAGAGTGTCCCATATATCCTGCTCGTTTGCGCCGTTGAAAATCGGTGTCGCGACCTTCCAGCCGAGCGTTTTCGCCGCATAACCGAGGTGGACTTCGAGAACCTGTCCGATATTCATACGCGACGGAACGCCAAGCGGGTTGAGAATAATATCCAGCGGTGTGCCGTCGGGCATATACGGCATATCTTCCTGCGGTAGTATGCGCGATACGACGCCCTTATTACCGTGGCGTCCTGCCATCTTATCGCCAACGCTGATCTTTCTTTTATGGGCGATGTAGCAGCGCACGACCATGTTCACGCCCGGGTTTAGCTCATCGCCATTTTCGCGAGTGAACACTTTGACATCAACGACTATGCCGCTCTCTCCGTGTGGGACTTTCAGCGAGGTATCCCTAACTTCGCGCGCTTTCTCACCGAATATGGCGCGTAGCAGACGTTCCTCCGCCGTGAGGTCTGTTTCACCCTTTGGCGTCACCTTCCCGACTAATATATCCCCTGCATGGACTTCCGCTCCGACGCTTATTATGCCCCTCTCGTCAAGGTAGCGGAGCGCATCTTCGCCTATTCCAGGTATATCGCGTGTAATCTCCTCCGGGCCGAGCTTCGTGTCTCGGGCATCGATTTCGTATTCTTCTATATGTATTGATGTAAACACATCGTCCATCGAAAGCCGCTCGTTTATAAGTATGGCGTCTTCGTAGTTGTAGCCTTCCCATGTCATAAACCCAACGAGGATGTTCTTTCCAAGGGCTATCTCACCCTCACAAGTCGACGGGCCATCGGCAATGACATCTCCTTCTTTTACGCGATCCCCAACATTGACTATCGGGCGCTGGTTCGTGCATGTGCCCTGATTGCTTCGGGAGAACTTTGTCAGCATGTGGTCAACGACTCCGCCGACATCGTACTTGATTGTTATGCGTGTCGAGGAAACGTATGTGACGACGCCATCGCTCTGCGCAATGAGTATGACGGTCGAGTCAACGGCACATTTATGCTCAATACCCGTTGCGACGATTGGTGCTTCCGACATCAGCAAGGGCACGGCCTGACGCTGCATGTTCGCACCCATAAGAGCGCGGTTAGCGTCGTCGTTTTCGAGGAAAGGAATCATCGCTGTTGCTATAGATACCATCATGCACGGAGATATGTCCACAAAGTCGATCCTATCCCTATCGACCTCGATTATCTCGTCGCGGTGCCTGCTGGCAATACGCTCATTCACCAGGCACCCGTCCTCACCTATCGGCTCAGTGGCCTGCGCGACTATATATTGATCTTCCATGTCGGCAGTCAGATAAACTATCTCGTCCGTGACTTGCCTCGTCTCCTTGTCAACCTTGCGGAATGGGGCTATCATGAAGCCATATTCGTTGACGCGGGCGAAGGAGGCCAAATAAGAGATTAACCCGATGTTCGGACCCTCCGGCGTCTCTATCGGACACATGCGACCGTAGTGGCTGTAATGCACGTCACGCACATCGAAGCTCGCGCGCTCACGCGACAGACCACCCGGACCCAGAGCCGATATCCTGCGCTTATGCGTTAGCTCTGCGAGGGGGTTTGTCTGGTCCATGAATTGCGAGAGCGGTGATGAGCCGAAGAACTCTTTTATTGCTGCGGTAACGGGGCGTATGTTAATTAGTGACTGCGGTGTTATAATGTCGAGGTCTTGGAGGGTCATGCGCTCGCGGATGACACGCTCCATTCTGGAAAAGCCGACGCGGAACTGGTTTTGCAAAAGCTCACCCACGCTTCTCATGCGCCTGTTGCCGAGATGGTCTATATCGTCGGGATTGCCGATACCATGCGCAACGCAGTTGAGATAGTTGACGGATGCGAATATATCATCAGGTATCAGAGTTCTGGGGATAAGCAAATCGTCTCTGTCTTGAATTGCTTCTATTAGTTCATCGCCGCTAAACTCCTCCAGCAGTTCTCGCAGGATTATAAAGCGCACACGCTCTTTAATGCCCAACACAGCCTCGGGGTCGAAGTCAACGAAGCGGTCCATTTTGACCATGCCATTGGAGAACACTTTCACTTCCTTGCCATCTTCCATCACATACGCATCATTGACGCCGCATGCATCAAGCTCCTCAGCCCGCTTGCGTGTGAGGCACTCCCCTGCCTCGGCGATTATCTCCCCTGTTAACGGGTCCGCAACAGGCCTTGCGAGGACGCGATTTTCGAGCCTTGCCCAAATCGCGAGTTTTTTGTTTAGCTTGTAACGCCCTACCTTAGATATATCGTAACGGCGCGGGTCGAAGAATAGATTGTTCAGAAGTGTTTGCGCGCTGTCCACTGTTGGCGGGTCGCCGGGGCGCAGTCTTTTGTAAAGTTCTATTAGCGATTCTTCATAATTGCGGCAGGTGTCCTTTTCCAGCGTGGCGTTTATTCTGTCATCATCGCCGAATATGGCCGCGAACTGCTCGTTTGATTCTGCCCCCTGCTCCGCACCGGACACTGAAAGACGCGTATTCGGGCTTTCATTCGGCCTGCCGACAGCGCGTAAAAGCCATGTGACCGGAAGCTTCCTGTTTTTATCGACGCGGACAAAGAACCCGTCGACAGGGTCAGTCTCATACTCCAGCCATGCCCCCCTGTAGGGTATGAGGGTCGAGGCATAGACAGTAATCGCGGTTTTCAGGTCGGCCTTCTTCTCATAATAGACGCTGGGGGAGCGGACTATCTGCGAAACAACGACACGCTCGGCTCCATTTATAATGAATGTGCCGGCGTTCGTCATTATCGGGAAATCCCCCATGAAGATTTCCTGTTCTTTTATTTCTTCCGTTTCCCTGTTGCGCAGCCTAACGCTAACTTTAATCGGAGCCGCGTAAGTCGCGTCCCTAGCCTTGCACTCCTCAATGGAATACTTGGGGTTTTCGTTCATTGTGTAGTCGATGAACGTCAACTCTAAGTTGCCGGTATGGTCAGTTATTGCTGCCACATCGTGGAAAACCTCCTTGAGGCCTTCCTTCAAAAACCATTTGTAAGAATGCTTCTGGACTTCAAGCAGGTTAGGCATGTCCTGGACTTCTTCGGTTTTGGCATAACTTTTTCGTATTGTTCTGCCGTATACCACGTCTTTTGGCATTTTCGACCTCCCTTTTAAGTAACTTAGCGGTTGTTTTTGCTTGCTGTGGATTGGTTGTTTGGGGTCGCTAAGTTACAATTGATAATTGAGAATTGATAATTGATAATTAGGACGGGGAGCGGAGGAGTTGAGAGTTGTTACCGAAAGAGTTGAATCTTTCTCCTGTCTTCTGGTCACTGTCTGCTGTCCACTGACCAATTGCAGTCCGTGGCTGCGTCATTGACTTAGCGATTGCCTTGTTCTGGGCTTTTGCTTAAGCAGACTGTTATAGCCGTTAATGACAGTGGACAAGGGTAACGATGCGCCGTTTCCCTCGCCTACTACTACTAACAACTACTTGTAACTACTTACAACTACTAACAACTATTTCCGGAGGTTGCCCTTTGTGGCTTATTAACTGTTTTGCGCAATAAAAAACATGAAAATCGTACCCTCGTCTACTAAATCCTAACCCCTAAATCCTAACCCCTTGCAGTCCGCAGACCGCATTTGTGATGACGGAAAACGAGTGATACTCCCGGAGCAGTTGTGTCGTATTTTCGATTTGTATTGACTTTCGCTTCAGAAAAGTGCTATAATAGTACAGCTTTAGTTGTAGGTTTTTGCCGTGATTTTTCGCATACCTAAATATATTACCATAGATTTTACGTTTGTCAAGCATTTTTTCAAAGCCTAACGGTTTTTTTTTGCATTTTTTGTGTAAGGATTCACATGATGACTGAGCTTTATGAAAAACTTGATCAATTACTCGCCGACGGAGCCCTAGACGAATTGGAGTCTCTTGTTTATGAGGCATCCGACGCGCTGGCATCCGACGCCGCAGCGATGCACAACTCCGGCGACTATCACGGAGCAGTCGAGAATTTCCGCCGCATAATCGAGCTAATGCGCAGATACTACGACGAAAGCGACGACTTCGCAGACATAAAACTCAGTATCTCAGAAATCTATAGCTATCTCGGAGACAACGACTCCGCTGTAAAAGAACTATCCGAAGCCATCACAATAATGACAAAAAAACTAGGAGCATCCCACCCATCCGTAAAAGAAGCCTACGCAAAACTCCGCCTGCTGTTATCCAAGTGAGAGGCAAGGAATGACGCAGCGGTCGGTTGTTGCCGGATTTAATGCAGTCTGCGGAGCGTAAAGGGGTCAGGGAACAGGGGTCAGAATGCGAGGACCAAACGAATAGTTTTCTTTTTTGCGCAAAACAATCATTAAGATACAGTTCTCCTGCGTTGCGCGAGCAACACAGGAGAACTGCTATTTGTTTTAATTCTCGCTACGCCCCGACACGTATTACCAAGCGGGGACTATAACCGGTCCGGGGCCGGGAACCGGGCCTACGGCGTTGCGGACCCATTGGGCGTACAGAGTTATGCCGATGGTGCCAAGCGTGATCTCCGATCTGTCGGCGTATGAGACGCCCGTGCCGTTGGGGGCAGTGTTCCAGCCGGAAAAAGTGTAGTTCACGCGGTTAAACATGCTCACAGGCAGCCTTACCGCAACACCCTCCACAGCACTGATGTCCGCCATCGTTCCAACACCACCGTTACTGTTGAAGGTTATCGTGTATTCAGGTGGTGGCGCGTCATCCGTCGTCACGCGCAGACCGGGGCTCGGCGCGGATGCTTCGGCTTCATCGGTTGCGGCTACCCTTTGGTATAACGTGTATGCCGTCCCCGAGGTCAGGCCTGTGAAGACGTTGCTTGTCTGCCATGTTGTGCGGTCTATCGAGAACTCATATTCCGCGTTCGGGACCAGAGTTATAGTGTTATGCGTCTTGGAG
>Ga0099364_10013118_pt1 | contig 11142 bp, 9 predicted proteins | sample TergutTh196P3_FD_73070 | JGI IMG/M metagenome (GOLD analysis project Ga0099364, IMG submission 73070) | Microcerotermes parvus P3 segment gut microbial communities from Pointe-Noire, Republic of the Congo - Th196 P3 | ecosystem: Host-associated > Arthropoda: Insects > Digestive system > Gut ... | reverse complement strand
TAGTATTTTATTGGTAATATTTTCTCAATAGCATAACCATTGTCGGAGTTTTTTTCGTTGTCATATGCATGGTAGGGGATATTTTATACATTAAGCAGATATTAGTAGAAACCAATCTTAAGTCGGCATTAGCCGATCCCAAACCCTTCGGCTTTTAGCCGAAGGTAGTTTAGTTAGCAATACCTTTATTTTTAAAATCAACCAATTCCTTATCCGAATTCCACATCAGCAGCCCATTTGGTGATAACTATTGCTCCGACAATAACGGCGGTTTTCATTATCAAACAACTATATTCATTATGGTTTCAAATAAAAAGAAACAAACTCAAAGCCATGACAATCATTCCTGCAATAAGTCCCGAAATAGAAGTATGATGTTCGCCGTATTTTTCGGCTGTGGGCAAAAGTTCGTCTAACGAAATGTATACCATAATTCCTGCAACGGCTGCCAGTACTATGCCGTTCACCATCGGCGACCAGAAAGGCATCAGGAAAAAATAGGCAATCAATGCGCCCAACGGCTCTGCCAAGCCCGACAAAAACGATAACCAAAATGCTTTACGTTTGTTGCCGGTGGCATGGTAAATGGGTACCGAGACGGCAATTCCTTCGGGAATATTGTGTATGGCAATAGCGATGGTAATAGGTATTGCCACTGAAAGTCCGCTCAGCGCCGATGTAAACGTGGCAATCCCTTCGGGAAAATTGTGGATAGCGAGCGACATCGCAACAATTATGCCCATGCGGTGCAGTGATTTTTGCCGACTGTCGGGCTTCATCATATCCTCAACGCCTTGCATTTCGTGCGGATTGCTTGACTCGGGTATCAGAAGGTCGATCAGCGTAATCAATCCCATTCCTCCGAAAAAGGCAAATAACAAAGCAAGAGTGCCTGTTTTATTTCCAAAATGCAGTGCGAGTTCTGCTTTTGCCTCAGGCATTAACTCCATGAACGACACGTAAATCATCACTCCGGCAGAAAAACCTAACGAGGCGCACAGAAATTTCGTGTTGGTGCGTTTGGCAAGTAAAGCAATCAGACTGCCGATGCCGGTGGCAAGACCGGCAATTATGGTCAGTCCGAAAGCGAGCAAAATGTTATGTTCAGACATATAAACTTATTTTTTTCTCTGTATACCAATCCTTAAATTCACTTACACGCGCCCGACTTACAATGATTTTTTCGGGAATTGCGCCCGACAAATTTACCGATAATTTACTGTCGAACCAAACAGAAATATCTTTAGCCATTTTGCCTATCAAAGCCTTGCCCGATACGCTCCGGAAGTTCTTACATAGTGAACCGTTTGGTGAGGCGAATCAATATTGCCGTATATCCTAAAGCGTTGAGGAGCAGACGATGAGACAATAACAGGGGCTTGAATATTTGTACTTCGCACAGTGGGTCTTTGTCCTGCAAGGATAACGAAGTCGGGCGTTGAACGCTCAAGAATATAATCGTTAATTTCGTTTGCTACAACAATTTTTCTGCCGTTAATCTCGATATATGCCGGTATGTCGTTCAGTTTTTCCAATTTATGCCTGAGCCCCAATGTTGAACAATGCCGGTTAACATCGGAGCTTAATGTGCTGTCGGAAGATAAAATTGTTATGTTTTTGCCCGTTCTTATGCCTATAACAGTCTCTCCGGTAGAGTTATAGACTATCAGTTCGTTGGTTTTTTTTAGGCGAGTGGTTGTAAACAGGTTATAGGTAGCCAGCATAAGCATAAAAACGAGCATTGTCTTTAAAGCCCTGTCATCTTTTTTTGTAATCCAAAACATTAGTGATGAGATGATTATTGTTATCAGAATGCACTCCGGCAGCGTCATTCCTATTCCGTCTATCGAGGAGCCGGGAATTGCAGCGGCTGTTTCCGTTAAAAACTCGGTTAGCGCCGTCAACTTGTTCAATACAAAAGCCAAAAACTTTGATAAAAAAGCTATCGGATAGATTACCGGAAAAATGAATCCCATAATTATGACAAGCGAAGCCAAAGGAATGATAACAACATTAGCGGCAAGGAAATAGGTGGGGAATCTGTTAAAAAACATTATCGTAAAAGACAAAATGCCGGCTTGGGCAACAAGCGATATGACAGCCGATTGCCAAATTCGGTCGCCAAGCCATGTTTTTACATTGAAAAGTCTGTACAGGTCGTGGTAAAATGCCAATATGAAAGCTACGGCAGAGTAGGATAGAAGAAATCCGATAAGGAAAATTACCGATGGTTTTATGAGTATCAACACAAACGCCGAAGCAAGCATGGAGTTCATTAAATTTACCCGCCTTTTCGTCAAACTTCCGATTTGCAGGAAGTTGAACATCAACGTAGCTCGCATTACCGGCGGCGCAAGCCCAGTTACAAATGCGAAACCCCACATAATGACGATGGCAATAATAACCCTGAGAACATTAAATCGTTTTTTCAGGAAAAACAACAACTGAAAAACAAACAGGCTCACCACTCCTGCATGTAACCCCGATACTGCCATGAGGTGCATTACTCCGGCTTTTATAAAACTCTCTTTTTGCTCGGGTTCAAGCATTGTTTTTTCACCTACGGTCATTGCCGCCACAAGAGCAATATTCCTGTCATCAATGCCTCGTTTGCGATACATGTCTATTATGCTTTCGCGTACAATTAATGCTCTGTGCTTCAATTTCATATTACCTGCGCTGACATGGCTGACGATATTATTTCTATTCACGAATGCCATGAACTTGAAGCCTTGGTTTTCCATATAAAACCTGTAATCAAATTCATTAGGATTTCCGCGATTGCTTATTCTTTCGGGTATGCACCTTATTATTAAAAGGTCGCCGGGTTTGAACGGCATTTCTTCCGAATCGTTTCTTATATACAGTAGTATTGAGCCTTTTACGGGAATAACTGTGTCGTTTATGCGCGATGTGTGCAGCGATACTTTTGCCCTGTAGAAGTTTCCTCTTTCTTCGGGATAATCGTCAAGCGTACACAGGAAAAATTGTTCTTCATGCTCCAGTTCAGTAATGCGCTCTTTTTCTAATGTAATCAGAATATTGCCTAACAAAATAAACGAAATCGTAATCGCAAAGCCAAAAAAGATATTTTCGTTTTTTTTCCGATATATCAATGTTGACAGAAAAGTAATACTAAAAACTATGAAGATGATTATAAACGAAAAACGGCTCAAATCAATATACAAAGCCGAAATTATTCCCGCACACAAAGGAACAATAATACGGAGAAACGGAATTTCTTTATGTAGAGCCATAAGCGATTATATAAAATATTTTTTCACGAATTAAATAAAAACAAAAAAACTACGCAAAAACACAAAACATTTTTGAAACAAAAAATAAACTGAAGAAATATTCGTCTTATCCAATACAAATATTAAAGAAAAACCGCCATTTCGATATAAACTTTCAACTCATCTTCTTTTCAAGAAAAATGTTAATCGATACAACTGCACTGTCATTGTCTATTATCTCCGACCTTTGCGCCGAAATATTGATTTATTAATCAATAATAATGAAAGCGTTAGTAAAAACAAATTTCAATTTTCCCGGGCAAAAGGGGCTTTATACAGGCAAGGTGCGGGACGTGTATGATATTGATGGTCGTTATTTGGTAATGGTAGCGAGCGATCGCATATCGGCGTTTGACGTGGTGTTGCCGCGTGGCATTCCCTACAAGGGGCAGGTATTGAACCTGATAGCGTCTAAGTTTTTGGACGCCACCGCCGACATCGTTCCCAACTGGAAAATTGCCTCGCCCGACCCGATGGTTACTGTTGGCATCTATTGCGAGCCTCTGAAAGTTGAAATGGTTATTCGCGGATACCTCGCCGGTCACGTATGGCGCGAGTATAACGCCGGAAAGCGCAGTATTTGCGGTGTTCCCCTCCCCGAAGGATTGAAGGAAAACCAGCGATTTGATAAACCAATCATTACCCCTACCATCAAAGCGACTGAAGGACACGATTTGGATATTACGCGTGAGGAAATCATCGCGCAAGGCTTGGTGTCGGAGGCAGATTACGCGCAGTTGGAAAAATACACGCAGGCGTTGTTTGCCCGCGGCGCTCAAATGGCAGCCAAAAAGGGACTTATACTCGTTGACACCAAATACGAATTTGGAAAACGCGATGGAAAGATTTATCTGATAGACGAAATCCATACGCCCGATTCATCGCGTTATTTCTACGCTGACACCTACGAAGAATTATTCAATAAAGGCGAACAACAAAAGCAACTCTCTAAAGAGTTTGTGCGCCAATGGCTCATCGAAAACGGTTTCCGTGGCAACCCGGGTCAAACGGTTCCCACCATGACTGACGAATATGTAAAGCAGGTTTCCGACAGGTATATCGAACTGTATGAAAGCATCACGGGCGAAAAGTTCCAAAAAGCCAATCCCGAAGACCTTGTTGCGCGTATTGAGAAGAATGTGACAGCGTGTTTGGAAGCGTTGACGTAATTGCATATTTTTCAGAAGGTACAGCCTAAAAACTGAAAACTTTTGTGTAGCGAATATCAGGAGTTTTGCGTAATTTTGTATTTTGGTAAGTTGGATACCCGAATATGCAATATAAAGAATACAAACCGAATATACTGTTATTCCCATACATCGAAACCTATTGGGTGAGCGATAATTTTGATGGTGAAGGAAAATTTTATAAAATTCTTCCTGACGGTTGCGTGGATATTATTTTCTCATTCGATACGGCGAAATCAACATGCTTTACAAAGATTGTCGGCACAATGACTTCGTTTCTTGAAATCAGTTATCCGCAAACCGTAGAAATGTTTGGTATTCGTTTCAAACCTGCAGGAATTACAGCCTTCACCCGCGTTCCAGTCGAACTATTTACCGACAGGGATGTAGAATTGGCATTGGTTGACACCTTGTTTGACAAGTCCTTTTATGAAACGCTGCCCGAAAAACAATCCATTGAAGAAATAATAAGACATACGGATCATTATCTGATTAACTGCATTCCCTTCTTGTATCATCCTGAAAAACAAATTATTCGCGCCGTTGATTTGATTTACTTTTCTAAAGGACAACTATCTCCCGCGAAAGTCGCTTATGAAGTTTGTTTGTGCCAACGACATTTCGAGCGAAAGTTCAAATCGGCAATTGGCATAAGCCCGAAAACATTTGCCAAAATACACAGGTTTAAATATGCTTTACGATGTTTGCGAAACAATCCTAATCAAGACTTGCTTTCAGTTGCCATTGAGTGCGGATACTATGACCATACGCATCTGATTAAGGATTTTAAAACGCTTTCAGGTAATACCCCGACCGCCTTGCGATAAAAAAGTCGTTTTTTTACACAAGCCGTTGTTACGGAAAAGTGTATTTTTGCAAAAAAAATAAAAAATATAATATGAAATACGATTTTATACAGGAGTATTGCCTTTCAAAAAAGGGCGCAGAAGAAGATTATAAGCAGGAATGGGATGCCATTCGCTATTGTGTTCGTGGTAAAATGTTTGCGTTAGTGGGTCACGACAACGAGAAAAAACCGATTATTTCGGTCAAACATAGTCCCGAATATGGCGAGGAATTACGGGAAAAATACACGGATATAATTCCCGGATATTATTTGAACAAGATGCACTGGAGTTCGCTGTTTTTGAGCGGAAACGTCCCCGAAGCAGTGTTGAAACAGATGCTTGACGGTTCATACAAATTGATTTTTAATTCGTTGCCAAAAAAAGTCCAAAATGAAATATTAAACCAATAATAATCAATATGAAAGTAAATACATTAACGCCAAATTTGGCTGTTTCCGACATACGGCAAACCGTGCAATTTTATTGCGAAAATTTAGGTTACATTAAGGACAATAACGGTTATATTTTAGATTTTGCAAGCACGGAAGAAAAGCCAAAAGCCTATTTAAGTACGGGTTGGAATATATCGCAGAAGTGTTGCTAAATACAAGGAGAGTGTGCGGGTTAGATATTTTTAAATTTTTGTCATGTACTTAAAACGCGGTTATAACAAGTTTTTGGAAATAAGCGTTGATAAAGTATTGGATAATTGCTAAAACTATTACAACAATTCGGGTACGACTACCTCATAAAAACAAAGTCATTGAACGAACAATTGGAAATATATTCATGATTCGTCATTCTCCATTCTCAATTCCACATTCACTTCCGTTCCTTCGTTCAATTTTGAATCTATCATCAATTTTCCGCCGTATGACGCCACTCGGGTACGGATGTTTTGGATTCCTGCGCCTTTGGTTTCCGCCGAGGGGTCGAAGCCGCAGCCGTCGTCCTGCACGGTGAAGGCGATGCGGTTGGGTTCCTGCATGATTTGTACCATGATTTGCGAAGCGCCCGAATATTTCAGCGCATTGTTCACCAATTCGTGGATGCAGCGGTAGATGAGCAGTTCGAGTTTTGGGTTGAGGCGGGTTTCTTCGCCGAAAAAGTCGAAAACGATGTGCGATGACAGGCTGCGGCAAAAATCGTCTACCGCCGGTTTCAGTCCGAAGCGGCTCAAAGCGTCGGGCATCAGGTTGTGCGACACGCGCCGCATTTCGCGTACCGAATTGTCCAACATGGTCATTGCCTTGTCGTAGCGTTCCACGTCGGGATATTCCAATCGGACGCTTTTCATCATTTCCTGCAAATGCAGCTTCACGCCGGTGAGCATACCGCCCAATCCGTCGTGCAGGTCGCGGGCGAGGCGGGCGCGTTCAGCCGTTTCGCCATCAAGAACAGACTGCGTGGCGACGAGTTGTTTTTCCTGTTCGAGTTGTTTGATACGCTGTTCGGCAAAGTGCCGTTGTTTGACAGACAGGCGATGGCGGTAAAGAATGATGACCAGAGACAGGATGACGGTCAATGCGAGGAAAAATATCATCTGATTCTTTTGGCGCGATTTGTAACGGAATACTTCTGCTTCAGCGTTTAATTCGTTTATTTTGTTCTCTTTCTGTAGCGATTCGAAGCGGGCGGCGTATTGATTGATTTGGTTGGAGTTGTTTTCGGAATAGATGTCGAGGTAAACGCCAATGCACTCGTTGCGATAAGCGAGCGCCTGCCGGTAATTTTTGTCTACTTGCTCGGCAATGTTTGAAAGATTGTCTAAAAAACGCCACAAATTCGCTTTGTTACCGTATTGTTTTGCCAGTTCAACTCCTTCCTGCGAATGTTGGCGCATGAGTTCATACTCTTCAAGTTTTCCGGCATTAAACGCCGCATTGGCTAACGCTTGCGTAGCCCTTGCCATATCTCCCGCTTCGAGCGCCGTTTCGTATGCTTTGTAATACAGCGTCAAACCTTCCCGCAGGTTTCCCTGCCTGTCGGCTACAATCCCGCCATTGCCGTAATAGGCAATCAATCCCGCCGTGTAATTGCAACTGCTTGATACGGAATAGAGGCTCGACAGATAATCCTTTGCTGTTTCGTAATCTTCATTGTTGATGGCGAAATTGACAAGCCCGTTTAAACAGTCGGCTTGGGCAACAGGGTCGTCCATGTCGGGAAGTAATTTTCCCATCTTATCCAGAAAATAGTTCTCCCGCTCTTTCAAATCCGGCTTTCCTTCCGGGCTTGAGGATACTAATTGGGCTTGATAGACAATCACCTGCGCGCAATATACCTTAACTAACTTCGCATATTCTTTATTGTCCTCGTAATAAGCGCCCGCTTCGGTAAGCATCAGGGTAGCATTCACAAAATCAGACGTCTCAATACAATTTTGTCCTCGTGCGAGCAATATGTCCGCCATCATTCCTGCGCCCTCGTTCCCTTTTATTTTTTCTGCCTCGTTTTGCGCCTTGTGCAGTACCCTTTCAGCCGGTTCGAAACAACTTGCCTCGCGGTAAAATTGCCCTGCCTTTAGCCATGCGGCAGCCCGCGCAAGCGGTTCCGGCAAGTCTTCGGCAAGCCGGTCTAACTGTTCGATATGACTTATCCGCGCTTTAAAATCTTTTGCGATAGACGGGTCGGAAATAAGCCCTTCCACGTGGGCAATCTTTTCCGCAGGGGCAAGGTCAATTGGCAAAGAATCTGCCGACATTATTATGGCAACAGTGTCATTGGTCGTTGTCAGAGTATCGGGGCTATCCGCGCCAATGTTACAGCCTGCGGCAAACACCAGCAAAATTAATTGAGAATGGAGAATGGAGAATTGAGAATGGCGAAGCCCTCGCTGAAGGAAATGATGAAATAACTTCATGGTGTTGATTTTTTATGATGGTCAAAAAAGGTATTCATTAAAATATTCAGTTGCAAAGATAATAAATTTTCAATTTTCCATTCTCTATTTTTGAATGAATCCGTAAAATAAAAATCTCAATTTTCCAATCGGCAAAGATACTCATTTTTGATTTTTTTTCTTTTTTCAAAAAAAATGAGTTCCTTTGCACGAAATATTTAAAATCAAATTATATAATTCGTTGAACACCATGGAAAGTAATATTTCGACCACAGGTCAAATTTATAAAAATCAGTATGAACCGGACAAAACTGCCATTATCTTTGGCGATAAAAAGATCAGTTATGCTCAGTTGGATGATAAGGTACGCGCCTTTGCAAATTTTTTGCGGGAAAAGGGCGTAGTTAAAAACGATAAGGTCGTCCTTAACTCTGGGAATTGCCCGGAATTTATGTATACCTATTTGGGGACAGTACGTAACGGGGCAGTCATCGTACCGGTCAACCCTATGTTTACATTACCGGAACTGACCTACATCATACAGGATTCTGACGCCAAGTTTCTCATCATACAGGAGGGGATATTGCAGAAGTTGGCTCAAACTGAGCAGTCTCTTTCCGATCTTCTTGGTTTGAAGGTTTTTACACTGAATGAAAACCTTATGGAAGAAATCATGACCTCGCCAAGAGATGATTTCGATTATGTGACGGATATTCAAAGCATTTCGACATTTCTCTACACCTCCGGCACAACGGGTCATCCGAAAGCGGTTATGCTGACGCATTTCAATCTTGTAGCCAATGCATGGCAAAACAAGATTGCGTTGGAAACAGTCAACGAGGATATATTCATGTGCGTTTTGCCGATGTTTCACGTGTTTGCCTGTACGGCAGCGGTATTGATGCCCCTGTTTATAGGAGGAACAGTGGTCATTGTTGAGGCTTTTCAACCAAAGACGGTGATAGGAAGCCTGCTGGAAAACAGCGTCACCGTATTTTTTGGCGTACCTGCCATGTATATGCTGTTTATCGAAGCAGGGAAAAATAATATCTTTTTCCCGAAGCTCAGACTTGCCATATCGGGAGGAGCGCCTCTGCCTGTTGACGTGTACTACAAGGCAAAGGAAATCGCTAACCTTCCCATCATCGAAGGCTATGGCTTGACGGAAGCTTCGCCGTCAACTGCCTTCAATCCGCCGTCAGGCATACATAAACCCGGCTCTATCGGGCTGGCGCTTCCTGAAGTCGACGCTATTATCGGAGGGGAAAACGACGTAGAACTTCCCACAGGCGAAGTCGGCGAACTTTTGCTTCGCGGACCAAACGTGATGAAGGGTTACTACAAAAAGCCTGAAGAGACAGTCGAAACGCTTTTGAACGGATGGCTGCATACGGGCGATTTGGCAAAGATGGATGAAGACAGATACATTTATATCGTCGACCGCAAGAAAGATATGATCATTGTTGCCGGTCTTAACGTCTATCCACGGGAGGTTGAAGAAGCGCTGTACCAGCATCCAAAAATACGCGACGCAGCGGTGATAGGCGAAGAAGACAAACTTCGCGGCGAAGCCGTACTGGCATATATCGTGCTCAAAGAAGGTGAAGCAGCGCTTGAGATTGAGATTCTCCGGTGGTTGAAGGAACGGCTTGCTATTTACAAGATTCCACGACGGCTTATATTCGTCAATGAACTGCCGCGCACCAGTTCCGGGAAAATTCTCAAGCGCATGCTCAAAGGTTGAAAATGAAAGGGTGCAATTTCAGAAGTGCATGGTTATAACCCCATTATCTCTTTCAATCCCGGATATAACTTCACCGCGTTTTTGTAATAAATTTTCTCCAAAACTTCTTTCGGCAGATCAAGTCCTTTTGATCTGCCTCTGTTTACCATCATGTCGGTTTCCAATGTCGCAAAATGATCTGCAAACATATCGGCTGTACGCTGAATAGCATTCTCCTGAAATCCGCCTGTATTAAAGTCAGAGCCAAAAAGAATCCTGTCTTGATACTCGATATAAAAATCGCGTATGTTATCACGGTTCACGAGATGCAGATATGGGAATGTAGCCGATATATCCAGATATAGATTCGGATATGTTGAGAGCATATATCTAAGATAATCAATTTGGGCGTCCTGACAAATTATCCAGGCACAGTGAGCGGCAACGATAGTCAGCTTAGGATATTTTGCCAATACATTCTCAAAAGCCCTAATCTGTTCCCAGTAGAATACAGGGTCTTTCATCCAATTCTGACGATCGCCAAAAGGACCGTTTGGGTCGGCTATATGAAGCGAAGTCATCAGTACATTCGCCTGCTCAAGTTTGGAAAAAAATGGCGCGAATCTTGGGTCGTCTATTCGGGTAATACCTGCAACACCCGGTTGCAAACGACGACTAGGGTCTCCAAACCAGAATTTAAGCCCAATATACCCTCCCTCTTTTACTTTTTCAATGATTTCTGCTGAATTGTCGAAAAAGCCTCTGTGCTCGCGACCATCGCGCACAGCAAAGAGGAAACGATTTTTGCCGGCTGCTTTAAAATCGGCTAAGGCTTCATGTTGCGCTTGAAAAAATCCTACAAAATAGTTGAGATTTGAACCATATTGCTGCTTAATTACATCGCTCACCTTAAGATAGTTAGCAACATCGGTTTCGGATCTGATATGAACATGTACATCAACTATCGGAATGTCAGGATATTTTGATTTGTATTGACCCATCAAAACTGTCAAACTGACAAAACTCAATACACTTAATAAAAAAATTCTCTTCATTGGTTTATATTTTCGTTTGTTTTTAAAAATTATGGTTACTTTTTGAAATCATATCTTCAGTTTATCTGCCTGTCAGTTTTCTGACAAATTGAGCGTTGGCGATTTGTGATTCTTTCCAATCTCCTGTAGTGGAACTTTCAACAACCACCCAACCTTTATAATCGATTTTTTCCAAAGTTTCGCAAACTTTG
>Ga0099364_10013117_pt1 | contig 11142 bp, 9 predicted proteins | sample TergutTh196P3_FD_73070 | JGI IMG/M metagenome (GOLD analysis project Ga0099364, IMG submission 73070) | Microcerotermes parvus P3 segment gut microbial communities from Pointe-Noire, Republic of the Congo - Th196 P3 | ecosystem: Host-associated > Arthropoda: Insects > Digestive system > Gut ... | reverse complement strand
GTACGGGTTGATAACGGTAAAATAAATGTTACTACAACAATTTTTGCGCCGTATGATTTTGTCCGGCAGATTGCGGGAGACAGGGTAAATCTTACAATGCTCCTTCCGCCGGGTTCGGAGAGCCATTCGTTTGAGCCTTCGCCGCGGGATATTATTGCTGTTCAAAACAGCGATATCTTTATCTACATTGGCGGTGAATCGGAAAATTGGGCAGATCGCATCCTGCAGTCGATGAATACAGACAACATGAAAATTCTTGCCTTGATGGATGCAGTGGATGTGGTTGAAGAAGAAATTGTCGAAGGTATGGAAGATGATGATCACGACCATGATGGATTTTTTGAACGCATTGCATCTTTTTTTAGAAATCTTTTTCATCGTGATAATGATCACGATCACGATGAGGTTGTTTTTGACGAACATGTGTGGACTTCGCCAAAGAACACAATTTTAATTGTCCGCTTAATTACAGATTTACTCTGCGAAGCCGACTCTGCGAATGCCGCCTTTTACCGGCAAAATGCTGCGGCTTACATCAACTCACTTGAGGAACTTGACGCAGATTTTGAAGAAGTTGTTGCAAATGCAAGGCGAAGGACAATTGTTTTTGGCGACAGATTTCCTTTCCGCTATTTTGCCGATGCCTACGGGCTTGAGTATTTTGCAGCTTTTCCCGGGTGTTCAACAGAAACCGAACCCAGCGCAGCCACTGTCGCTTTTTTGATCAATAAAATCAGGGCGGAGCAAATTCCTGTGATATTCCACATAGAACTTTCCAATGAGCGAATGGCAGATACGATAAGCGGCGAAACAGGTGCAAAAAAACTTCTGTTACATGCAACCCACAATATCAGTAAAATTGACTTTGATGCAGGTTTAGGTTATCTTGATTTAATGCGCCGTAATGTTGAGAACTTACGGGAAGCGTTAAATTAGTGAGAGGGCGACAATGTTGATACAATGTCAAAATGCTTCATTTGGTTATGACGGTCATGTTATTACAAGTGATTTGAATTTTTCTGTGCAGGCGGGAGATTTTCTCTGTGTTGCAGGGGAAAATGGTTCGGGAAAGACAACTTTACTAAGAGGGCTGCTTCGGCTTTTAAATCCGATGGAAGGCGTAATCAATTTTAACCCTGAGTTGAAACAAACCGATATTGGATATCTTTCGCAGGAGGCTGTTGTTAAAAAAGATTTTCCCGCAGGGGTACTGGAAATTGTAATGTCGGGAAATCTTGGAAAGATGGGGCTTCGCCCGTTTTACACAACAGCAGAAAAACGCAGAGCGGAGGAAACTCTGGAGCAGCTTGGAATTACCGATTTGAAAAACCGCTGTTTCAGAGAACTTTCCGGCGGACAGCAACGGCGGGTTCTGCTTGCCCGTTCTCTCTGCGCCGCTGCAAAACTTCTTGTGCTTGACGAACCATTCTCCGGGCTTGATCCTCTGATAAGTGCGGAATTGTATCAGCTTCTGAAAAAAATCAACTGTGAAATTGGCATGACAATCATAATGGTTTCACATGATATCGAAGTTGCAGACTGCGCTTCTCATGCTCTGCATCTGCAAAAGAGGCAGATTTTTTTCGGAAGTATGGACGAATACCGGAAGTCGGAAACCGGTCAAAAATTCTTTATAAAACTAGGGGGAGAGTCATCATGATTGAAGTTATCCTTGAAATGTTGAGTTATTCGTTTTTGTTAAGGGCTGTTGTTGTCGGCGCTCTTGTCTCAATCTGTGCGGCATTGCTTGGAGTGTCGCTTGTCCTGAAGCGTTACTCGATGATAGGGGACGGTCTTTCCCATGTCGGGTTTGGCTCTCTTGCTCTTGCCGCAGCTCTTAACATGGCGCCGTTAATCGTCGCAATCCCGCTTGTTATTGCCGCTGCGTTTTTGCTGCTTCGGCTCAGTGAAAACAGCAAGATAAAGGGTGATGCGGCTATCGCACTGGTATCGACAGGCTCTCTTGCAGTCGGTGTTATTATAATTTCTTTTAACACAGGAATGAATACAGATGTGTGCAATTACCTGTTTGGAAGTATTCTTGCAATGAGCGCAGCTGATGTATATCTAAGCATTGGTCTTTCAATAGTTGTGATGGTTTTGTTTATTCTGTTTTACAACAAATTATTCGCAATTACTTTTGACGAAACATTTGCAAAAGCAGGCGGGATAAAAACAAATTTTTACAATATGCTGATTGCCTTTTTAACAGCCATCACCATCGTGCTTGGTATGCGGATTATGGGTGCAATGTTGATTTCGAGCTTGATCATTTTTCCCGCTCTTAGTTCCATGCGGATATTCAAGAAATTTAACAGTGTTACGATCTGTTCCGCTGTTGTTTCGATAATTTGTTTTTTCATCGGCATTGTTATCTCTTATTTGTACGCAACGCCGACTGGGGCAAGCGTGGTGATGATCAACATATTTGTTTTTGTTTTATTCTGGGTTATTGAAAGTTTACGTAATTCAACTTTTGTAAATAAATTTTATGGAGGAAGTCATGTCTAAGAGTATATCTGAAATGAACAAAGCGGCAAAGAAAAAAGCGCAAAACTTGGATGCAGCCAAGAAAAAAATGTTAAAAAAACGGCTTTTAATAATCGCAGGCGCTGTTGTCTTCTGCTCTTTTGCGGTCTTTTTTATTACAAGGGCGGGAAGAAATCCCGATCGTGGGATAACCGCGAGGGGCGATATTGTACAGATAAGCGAAAGAATGTTTGTTAACCATATAAATGATATTTATATAAACACAAGAAACTACATCGGGAAAACTATCAAATACGAAGGGATTTTCATGAGCGATCAATACTACGGAGAGGATGATCTTTTCTATTCAGTTTTTCGCTTTGGTCCGGGCGGCTGCTGCGGCATAGACGGAAGGGTCGGCTTTGAAGTGAGGTGGCCATCCGGTCAATCAAGGCAGTTTCCTGCAGATGATGCATGGGTTGAAATCACTGGAGTTTTAAAGGAATACGAACATTCCTTTACAAAGTATCTGTACATTGAATTAACATCTGTCAATGAATTAAGCAGCCGCGGCAGGGAATTTGTAAGCCAATGACGATATAATACAAAAAACTATAAGGAAAGCTGAGCCGTTTTTTACCGATATTAATATTATGACAGATTTACACAGCTCAAAAACCAGACAAAGGTTAATTACGGTTTTATCCGCTCTCTTTCCTATTATTTTTTATCTTCTCTTGTTAATGGTTTTTGGAACTCCTGCAAACGGTCAGGATTTAAGAATTGAAACCGATGATTTACGGCTGGAATTGAGAGCGGACGGCGGCTATCATCTCTTTATAAGAAAGAAACCGGATATTGCTTCTGTACTGATTACAGAATCAACCAGGGACCCGGAAATGCAGGCGGACAACTATGCTTATCGTGCCAGTGAATGGAACCCCATCAATGGAGACGAGATTCGCCTGCTTGACGGCGTTCCCATTCCGGCTGAAAGTCGAATATATTCTTTAGTTTCTTCTAATGTGGTAAATCATCCAGAACTTGGTCAAGCTTTTCACATTTACATTCCCTATATTCTTTATTACGGTTATGAGTGGAGCCGTTATGGCGAGGTTGAAATTACCGACGGGACCTTCCTTAACATCCGCGCGTTCAGTCTTCCCTACGCCGATTATCGCGGCGCGTTTAGAGACAATCCTTTCCGGCTTGAAGCAAACCAAGAACCCCCGCCGGGTCCGCCTGAAGGATCATTTACAAGAGAAGCTCTTACTGCATTTACAGAAATCGCACAATCGGGAAATGGAGATTTAATTTTTTCCTCAGGTCCCGATGACCTTGTAAACCTGATAATGGAAACACTTGAAAAAGAAAAAGGTAAAACGCTCGATCTTGTTATATGCCTTGATACAACAGGCAGCATGAGACCATACATGGATTCCATCCGGCAGCAGCTTATCCCCGCGCTTCGCGGTATTATCGGGGAATTTCCAACATTTAGGATCGGCATGGTTTTGTATAGAGATTACTACGAGGAATATATTACAAGGATTATCCCATTTACAAGCGATTTTAGTCTTTTCCAGCGTAATCTTAACGCTGTTACTGTCCGCGGCGGCGGAGATATTCCCGAAGCGGTACACGAAGCTCTTTACGAAGGCGCAACCGGCTTCCCTTGGGCGGCAGAATCCAGAGTTATGATACTTATCGGCGATGCCCCGCCGCACCCGAGACCAAGAGGAAGAATTACAAAAGCTATGGTGGATAGAGAAGCCGAGAACAGGGGAATAATTATTAATGCGATATTACTTCCACAATAAGTAAAGATACATTTTAACCCTGTTTGGTTTTTTACCTTAATAAGTAAAGATACATTTTAACCCTGTTTGGTTTTTTACCTTCTTTTTATTTATTTTTTCAAATTTTTTTCAAAACCCTTTGTTTTTCTTAATTTAAGTGATATAATATGAAAGGGGATAAAATGAAAAAGTTTATTGCTTTCTGTTTAGTATTTTTGCTTATAGGTACGATGTTTGCGTTTTCACAAAATATAACTCAGACTATTTCCATGAGATGTACAAGTTATGTTTTTGATGGGCAGGAATTGTCGCAAAATGTCAGGGTTGTAAATTTTGAAATTCACGATGATGTTAAAACCTTTATTAGGTTAACATTTAATGACGGCAGTTTTACAGAATATCATTTGACCAATCAAAGACGCGGTTCCAATAATCAAATTGAATATGATGTATCAGTCGTTAGAGCTGGTGGTACAATTGATACATGTATTGGTCTTGCTGCAGTAGGTCCAGGGACCATGAGTTTTACTATTTATCAGGGACGTGTTAGCGCCGCAAATCAATACTCCCAAATGACTTTACGCACCAATTAACATTCGCCTGTTGTGAACGCATTATTAAAAAGACATTCGGCTGATCGGGCTTCCTATGTAAATTCCCTCACCAAGGTAGTTATGTACTCTGCCTTCAATTAAAAATTGCACATCCTGAACGTTCGAAAACTCCGTTACAGTCCAGACAATCTGCCTTAACTGTGCTACATAGCCTTCAACGCCAAATGTGTTAAAAAGAAAATCTTCGCTAAAGTTGATATATGCGGTGTTTCCGCGGATTGTTGCAGAAAGGATGCGCGTATTCTGCGGAATGAAGTTGAGTATGCCTCTGTTAATTTCATCGGCGGTAGGACCTGTGAGCATTGCGTTCAGCGAATCTTGCATTGGTGAATCTGAAACAGGAAGCCTTCGTGTTACTCTTGATTGTAAAATCTGTCCGTCTCTTTCAACCTGTGTAAAGTAAATCACCCGTTCTCTTGTTTCGACAGGCGGCGTCTGTACCGGAACCGGTGTTTGTGTCTGAGGTGTTTCAACTGGTCTTTCTGTTGTTGTACCGCCTGAAGCTGCCGGTTCTGTGGATGCCGTCGGTTCTGTTGAAACCGCCGGCTCTACTGAAGCTGCCGGTACTACGGGAGCGGCGGCAGGTTGTTCTGCAGGTCCTTGGTTAATTGTAACAGGAACAGCCGGTTCTTCTTCCATCGGCGGCAATTCTTCTTCCGTCGTACCCGACCCGTTTGCAATACGATCCTTAAAAAGGTTAAAGTTTGTTCTGATAACTTCCATGTTAATCAGGAAAATACCAATTATAATGATTATAAAAGCCAGCCAAAAAACGACTACCGCTTGAGAACCCTTGGTTTTTTTCGAATTGTTTGTTTTCTGCGTTGCCACAAAAACATGATACCAAGTATCTTTTATATTGTATACTGTTTTTTATGCGTAATAAACTAACCAATGAACTTGCCGTCTGCGGCATGAATGCAGTCCTTGCTGTTTGTGAATACCATCCGCAAACAATCAACCGCCTCTTTCTGCGTGAGGATAACCTAAAGCTTTTTACGGGGATTTGTAAACAGCTTGCCGAACGTAAGCGTCCGTACAAAATGTGTGAAGACGAAGAACTTGAACGAATTTGTAAAAGCGTCCACCATCAGGGTGTTGTTGCAATGATCGAAGAACCTGTAGTTGAACCTTTAAGCAGAGAAGACCTCGACCTTTGGGCGGATGAATCGAAGACAGGTATTATCCTTCATTCGGTGGGAAATGATCATAACTTTGGAGCTATTGCAAGAGCCGCAGCTTTTTTCGATGCTGGTTACATTGTATTAAACGAAAAAGATTTAGCTTTTGACGGCGATTTGCGTCTTACAACAAGCGCCTACCGTGTTGCTGAAGGAGGTATGGAACATCTAACAGTACGAAGTGTTTTAAACACTGCAGCTTTTTTAAAAGACGCTTCAAAGCGCCTTGTTACAATCGGCACAGATGCAAGAGCAAGACAGCGTATCGGCGATTTGGGAAACATTGTAAAAAATTCTAAAATCAAGGGCGGGGCGGGAAAGCGTCCGGGTATTGCCCTTGTGCTGGGTAATGAAGAAATTGGTCTTCCAAGGGAAGTGAAGGATCAATGTTCTTGTCTTTTGCGTATTCCGGGCACAGGCAACATTGACAGTTTAAATGTCTCTCAGGCGGCGGCTTTGTTTTTGCATGCAATTTTTGAGTTGTAGTTTTAGTTTACTTTTCAAAAAGTGATTTTTTTATTCTTCGAAGCAGGCTTATCTTTGCCAATGGTATGCGTACCGGTTCCTGTTCGTTTGCTTGAATAATAATTAGAATTTGCTCGCTTCCGTCTTTTTCCAGCGATTGCGGAATGCCGAAAATGCTTTCTCCTTTTCCGTTACGCGAACCCTGCCAGACAATTTCCACTGGGGATTTTTGTGCAATTGCCTGTTTTGCGATGTTTTGTTTTCCAATGTAGTCCATTGTGCGCGCTTCTAGTTTTTCGTAGCGGATACTTGCTTCTTTTAATTGTGTTTCGCATAACACAAGCCGTCTTTCAATTCTTGCAGCAAGTTCATCTTTTTCCGGTTTGCTTAAAGGAATTGTCTCAAGAATTGTTTTGAATTTTTCTGTAAGAGCTGATGCATCTTCCAGTTCAAATTTTTCTGCGGTATTGAGCGACGTCTGAAGCGGACGCGCTGTTGGTTTTTGAAAATAACCGCCCGCAGATACGCCGGTTTCTTTTCTTTCATTTTTTCTTGCAATTATATCGATGCCTGCGTTATGCAAAACCGCCGCCGCTTCATCAAGCGTATTTTTGCATAACAGATACACCCCAGGGGAAAGGGTTTCACTTATCAATTCTGCAAGCGGTTTTGTTTGTGTAAGATAACGGTGTTCTTCTGCAAGAGTCAGAACAACGCCCTGCTTTAGTGATATTTCTTTGTGGCGTTTTTCCCAGTCGTTTAAATTCCAGATTAAAGTTTCATCAGTTTTCCCGCCGGAAAGCCTGTTTAACAAACTGATAATTTCTGCGGAAGTAATATTGTTGTCGAAGGCGCGGACAGCAGAATCCTTTTCAAGTTCAAAGCAGATGACTTTGTTTGAAGCGAAGTTGTCGGAACCTGTCCCGCGGATATTAAGGAAAGATGCAAGACTAACTGCATCCGTAAAAGAAATTTCCGGGTATACAAGGATAGAATTGCCAGAATCTATCGCTATTACAGGGTTTTCTGCGTTATGTGTAATTGCATCGTCATTTGAAGATTCTTGCTTTTCAAGACACAGTTGATACTCTTTAGTTTTTACCTGCATTATCAAACCAGTGTTTTCTAGCGCTGCAAGAAGTAAACCGCAGTTTATAGATATATCTGTTTGTGTTTTTAGGATTTCCATTAACCGTTTTATTGTTATTTCCGGGTATATCAAACCGGCATTAAGAGAACTTACAAAATTATGAATAAAACTTACCGTTATGCGAATAATATTTCTGAACAGCGGCGGAAGAATTTCTGTATGAGGTTTTGTTTCATTGTAAACAAGCATTGCCGCCGCATAATATTCACTTCGTACCTGCGGTGAAAGCGTACAAAAATCATCAAGACGTTTTTTATCCGTGAGGAGGCAGTTTCCTTCAATGTAAAATATGCCAAGAACCTGCATACTACCGATTGCTGTTTGCAGATCCATTCCCGGAAAACAAGCTTTTCCCGCTTCATTTACTTTTCTTCTGAGAACTCCTTCCGATCTATAAAACAAATCCCATTGTGCAGTGAATGAAAGAAGAGCTGCAAAAGTAAGATCATTAAAGATGATTGATCCTTCTGATTGAGGCAAAGGCGCCGGATGTTTCGCCGCAGCGGCGGCAGATTTATCTTCCGGTTCTGCGGGGAATAATACAGAAGCGTCTGCAATGAAGGGCTGCAATAAATTTTCCAAAACAGGATTTAATGCAAGGCGGGTGGTTTTTTCTTCGGTAAAGCGGTAGAGGATGAAGCGTTCTTCTAGGTTAACGATTATATCCTGAAGTTTTGCGCTGCTGTATTCATCTGCAAAGAAATTTTCAAGATCGCTTTGTGCAGGTTCGCAAAAAAGAGCCGTTGCAGCAATAATTTTTGCATCGGTTTCGTCTATATACGCGGTGATTGTTTTTTGAATATCTTCACGTAACAAAAATGTTTCAAGATCGTTTAATAATGCTTGTTTATTAAAAGGAGTTTTGATTTTTCCAAAGACGCTTCTAAGTAATTCAAAAAAAGAGTTGTCCGGCATTGTCATTAATGCCGATTTCCAGAATTCTTTTTCACGAAATTGATTTTTCATTTGCCAAGAACTCCATGTACAGAGCTGCCCGTCCACTTTTGGATTGTATACTTGTAGCCCTGTTCTGTAAGGAATTTCTGTCTGTTAGCTGCAAATTCTTCCTCCACTGTGTAGCCGGAAACCAGCGAAAAAAACCATGCGTTTTTAAACGACGAGTCCCGCTCCTTTGGACGCAAAATCCGCCCAAGGCGCTGCGCTTCTTCCTGCCTTGATCCAAAGCTGCCTGAGACCTGCACTGCCATGCTTGCATCCGGTAGATCAATTGCAAAGTTTGCGACTTTTGAAACAACAATTACGCGCACTTCGCCGCGTTTGAAACTGCTGTAAATGCGCTCTCTTTCCGCGTTAGGTGTTTTTCCTGTGATGAGCGGCGCGTTCAGTAATTTTGCAAGCGAATTTAACTGCGCAAGGTATTGCCCTATAACAAGAATTTGATCTTCCGGGTGGTTTTCGATTAATTGGAGTACAACATTTTCTTTTAGTGGGTTTTCCGCCGCGATGCGGTACTTCTCTCTCGGCGCTGCCGTTGCGTAGGGAATTTTTAGGTTCTGCGGAAGGTCCAGCCGTATCTCTGTGCAGATCGCTTCTGCGATCCAGCCTTTGTTTTCAAGGTCTTTCCATGGAACATCGTACCTCTTTGGACCAACGAGGCTGAAAACAGCGTCTTCTTCTCCGTCTTCGCGGATGAGTGTTGCTGTAAGCCCAAGCCGCCTGATTGCCTGTAACTCTGCCGTTACGCGAAATACAGGCGCGGGCAAAAGATGAACTTCGTCGTATATTACAAGACCCCATTTGCGCTCACGGAACAGGCGGAAGTGGGGGAAGTCTCCGGTTTTTTCCGGTCTCCATGAAATTATCTGGTAAGTGGCAACTGTAACAGGAGCAATCGCTTTTGTGTCTCCCGAATATTCGCCGATGTCTTCGCGCGTTAGTTCGGTTTTATCAAGTAATTCGTCTATCCATTGATGAACTGCCGCAACATTGGTTGTTAAAATTAAAGTGTTTGTTTTTAACATCGACATGATCTGCATTCCAACAATTGTTTTCCCCGAGCCGCATGGAAGAACGACAACTCCATAGCCGCAGCCAGGTCCGCCTGAGCCGACGACAGAATTTGCCGCTGTTGTCTGGTAGTCGCGCGGTGTAAAAGGTCTACCAGAAAGGCAGGTTTCTCTCAATTTTATTTCAAGATGTTCGCCGTCTGAAAGCGGGGCTTCGTCCTGCACAGGCCAGCCAATTCGTATCAATTCACGTTTAACAGTTCCCCTGTTAATTAAAGCAAGCGTGAGTTTGTCCGCTTTATGCGTTAGATATTTTTTTAATGCCTTTATTTCTGCGATTTCGATGCGGATTGATTCATCTTTTATGATCAGCGCAAGACCTTCGTCCGGGGCTTCATCATCTGCAACCATTTTGATTTTTCCAAAGCGTGACATAAGCAGTGAAAAGCCTTCTGTAATTCCAGCGGGGATTTCGTACCTGCTGAATTTTCTCAAGGTGTTTACAACATCATCAGGGGAAAATCCTGCGCTTGCGGCATTCCAAAGGGAGAGGGGAGTTATTCTGTAGGTGTGAATATGTTCCGGTGATTTTTCCAGTTCTGCGAACGGTATTATCGCCTGCCTTGCCTCTTCGGCAGTTTCGCTGTGTACATCAAGAAGCAGAGTTCTGTCGCTCTGAACAATTAACGCTTTGGAAGCCAAAGGCAGATTTGAATTATCTATCATAAAATCCGTTAAGTTTAGAATAGTCTATATATTGAATTTTTTTCAAGTAATGAATAGACTTCTTATATGTTTAACTTCAGTGATTTTTCAGGAATTTCGTTTAGTTCTAAAAACATAAAACAAAATGATATATTCGCCGCTGTGAAGGGATCTGCCGCCGATGGCGTGAATTTTGCAGAAGAAGCGATTGCAAATGGGGCAAAAGCTGTAATTTGCAGCAAAACTTCTGTTATTTCTGAAAATCTAAAGAAGCTTCTCAAACAAAATAAAATAACTTTGATTAAGGTAAAAAACCCCGAAGCTGAAGCCGCAAAAATTGCAAGACAGTTTTTCCCAAAGCAGCCGGAATTTGTGTTTGCGATTACAGGCACCAACGGAAAGACAACAATTGCCAATTTAACAGAACAATTGTTAAATTTAACAGGTCGCAAGGAAACTGCGACGCTTGGTACAATGGGGTTTAAGACAAATAATAAAAAATTTAAAAAACTGGAAGAAAAAGTAAATGAAATTATCGGTATAAATCCGCTGACAACCCCCGACACAATTACTTTGCACAAAATTCTGGATATGTCGTACCATGCAGGAGTTAAATACATGGTAATTGAAGCGTCGTCGGACGGAATTGTACGCAATAGAATTAACAAAATTGATTTTACAGCCTGCGGTCTTTCCAATATTTCAGAAGATCATTTGATAACCCACGGTTCAATGAAAAATTATATTGATGCAAAGTTTTCTCTCTTTACACATCTGCCGCCAAAAAAAACC
>Ga0099364_10013116_pt1 | contig 11144 bp, 11 predicted proteins | sample TergutTh196P3_FD_73070 | JGI IMG/M metagenome (GOLD analysis project Ga0099364, IMG submission 73070) | Microcerotermes parvus P3 segment gut microbial communities from Pointe-Noire, Republic of the Congo - Th196 P3 | ecosystem: Host-associated > Arthropoda: Insects > Digestive system > Gut ... | reverse complement strand
AGAAGCGGAGCAAGGATGCGGAGCGCGCGAATAGGCGCATGGAAGCGCCTTTGAGCGAAAAGGAGCGCATAAGTACCACCTTTTCCTAGCGACGCACCAATAGTTTACACACCCTGTGACCTGTAACGCTTTAGCTGCGTGCTCGCATATAGGCATACTGTCAAAAAGCGTACCTTTTTATAGCTCTGGTCTTGCGTTTAAAGTGCCGCCGAGTATGCGCTGCCCCTATCTCGTCAATATTGCTTACATCAGGCGTTATCTGATTGTGGTTGGATGGAGCAAGGGACCGTCTCCTTGCTTCCTGCTGTGCTAAACGACCTCCAGAATAATTTTACCGACTTCCGGAGGCGTTTCGCCAATCGTAATTGCTGCTTTTAGAATCGCCTCCGCCTCTGGCAGCTTATCCGCATCTGACGTATGAAGCCAAGCCAGCACTTCACCGGCGGCAACATAGCTGCCGGTTTTTTTATGCAAAACGATTCCCGCGCTGTAGTCAATTTTGTCTTCTTTTCTCACCCTGCCTGCGCCAAGCTCAAGCGATGCCATGCCGCAAGCTTCGCTGTCCATATGAGTGATATAACCGCTCTCCGCTGACATTAGCGGCGATATGACAGGCGCTTTTTCTAATCCGTTTTCAAGCACGGATACATCCCCGCCCTGCGCCTTAACCATCGCGTAGAATTTTTCATATGCCCTACCGTTATCGAGTGCATCTTTCGACAAAGACCGGCAGGCGGCAATGTTATTCGCTGCTCCTGCTAACAGCAGCATATAAGCAGATAGTTCGATACATAATGCCGTCAAATCTTCCGGACCCGTGCCTCGAAGCGTACTCAAGGATTCTTCCACTTCGAGCGCGTTGCCGATCGCATTACCAAGCGGCACGTCCATATCCGTGATAATTGCCATAACGCGGCGCCCCGAACGATTGCCTATTGACACCATTGCCCGCGCAAGCGCGATAGAATCGTCTAGGGTTTTCATAAAAGCGCCGCTCCCGCTCTTGACATCGAGCAAAATAGCATCCGACCCAGCAGCAAGCTTTTTGCTCATGATCGACGACGCTATGAGAGGAATGGAATCTACAGTTGCGGTCACATCCCGAAGGGCATACAGCTTTTTATCGGCAGGGGCTATATCACCCGACTGCCCTATTATGGCAATCCCGGTGGTACGGACGATTGAACAAAACATCTCCGGGTCGATAGCTGTTTGAAAACCGGGGATTGATTCAAGCTTATCGACTGTTCCTCCGGTGTGCCCAAGCCCGCGACCACTCATCTTTGCGACAGGAACCCCGCAGGCAGCAACAATAGGTCCAATGATGAGACTTGTCTTGTCGCCCACCCCGCCTGTGCTGTGTTTATCAACCTTGACGCCTGGTATAGAGGATAGGTCCGCAATATCGCCCGAATGAAGCATGGCATCCGTCAAAACGGCGGTTTCATGCTCATCCATGCCTTTCAAGCACACAGCCATTAACAGGGATGAAGCCTGATAATCAGGGATCTCCCCCCGCGTGAACCCGTCCACAAAAAAGCGAATCTCCTCATCAGTCAAAGAAGTTCCACTCTTTTTATGGGAAATGATATCGTACATTTGCATAGTGCTAAGCGTACACGGTCGGGCTTCCGCATCCATCACAAAACCGCGCATCATCGGGATAAATAAACTGCGTTCTATGCCAATGACATTCGCTGTTTGTGCAAATATTAATGTTTGGCGCTGCGTTATTATAATCAGGTAAAGCATTGCCGCATTTCAAACAAAACATCGACTCAACCCTATAGCTCTCTGCCCCACAATTTGAACAACTTTTCATAAAATACCTCCATAAATTTGTGATGTTCCCCAGACCTTGCCGGAATGGGGCTGTTTTTTCATTCCGTAGCGCGGAGCATGGATGCGGAGCGCCGCGAATAGGCGCAGGATGCGACTTTGAGCGACAGGAATGCAAAAAACAGCCCTATTTCGGCAAGGTCTTTGCTTGACTCTGACCTGTAATGTTCCCCGTCCCCTGACCCCTGCGGCTTGCCGCATCAAGGCTTGACATGCATGCCGCCGTCTATGAACAGCGTATGTCCTGTCGTATGCCCGGCGAAATCAGAGCATAACCACATGACCGCCGCGACGACATCCCCCATACGTCCGAACTTACCCATAGGAATGACCCGCTCCAAAAGCGCCTTCTCCATGTTTCCGTCAGCCGCAAGAGTATTGTCCATCATCTGAGTACCGAACGTCGGACCCGGGCTCACGCAGTTGACGCGAATGCCCAGCTTTGCATTTTCATTTGCTGCCATCTCCGTCAGAGCGACAACACCGGCCTTAGATGGGCCATACGCGTGAAAACCGGGCGCAAACCTGTCACCGCCTGTACTTGACGTATTGACGATGGCGCCGAATCCCTGTTTTTGCATCTGAATCAGTTCATGCTTGAGGCAGAAAAATGTGCCCGTCAGATTGACATCAACGATTGCCTGCCAATCCTCCGCTGTCGCCTCGGTGAGCGGGCAATACGGTATCCTGACTCCATCCGGACCAATCCCGGCGCAATTGAACGCAATATCTATCTTTCCAAATTCGGATGAGGCGGAATCAATTGTACTCATCACCTGTGTCTCGCTCGTGATATCGCATTTATATGCAACCGCCGTCCCTCCGGCATCCAATATGGCACTGACTGTCCCCCCGGCATCCGCAACATCAACAGCCGCAACCTTCGCACCGCGCTCCGCGAACGCCAAAGCAGCCGCGCGCCCAATCCCGCTAGCCGCACCTGTAACAAACGCTGTTTTCCCCGTAAAATTCATGCTATATTACTCCAATATCGTAAGCGGTAACAAAAGCTGTCTGTGTCGCATTCATTATATTCTTCGGCCCTGCGCAATCTCCGATCATATAAAACTCATTGGCACAATCATTAAGCGAAAACGCATCACCGGCTAAAGGTTCCTGACCGGTGGCATAAATGACAGTATCGGCGGCAAATTCCGCAACACTGCCGTCGATTTCTGCCAAAACGCCCGAATCTGTAATTTTCGTCACATTTGCAGACAACTGCACATCAATGCCAAGATCCCTGATCTGAACCGAAAGCGCAAGGGTATGCAAAGAACGATCCTGCAAGTTAAGACGATCCTGAATCTCCAGTATCGTCACACCGCGTCCCATCTGGCCTAGGAATATACCAAGCTCTACCCCTACAAGTCCGCCGCCGAGAATTACGGCTTTTTTGCCTACTTTATCCGGATTTGCATAAGCATCCTCAGCGCTCATTACCTTAGGCCCGTCGATACCGGGGATAGAAGGTATCATCGCCCTGGCTCCCAGCGCCGCTACTATCACGTCCGGCTTGAGCGACTTTGCCAGATCAGGCGTGACTTCAGTGTTCAGCCGAACATCAACCGCTGCACGCGACACAAGCAGCGCCTGCCGCGCAAGATAATCTGCCAAATGCTTCTTGAAAGGAACTTTATCCTCGCATAAAAGCACACCCCCCAGCCGGGAAGTCTTTTCACAAAGGATAACCTTATGCCCGCGATCAGCAGCAGTGAGCGCCGCCTGCATACCGGCTACGCCGCCGCCCGCTATGAGGACGGTTTTTTTATCGCGTGGTGCGGGCGCCATCAGGACTTCGCGTTCGCGGCTTGTGGTTGGGTTGATGGCGCAGTAGTGGATGCGGAGCGTAGAGCCGGTCGTGTAGCATGACATGCAGCGCAGGCATTCCTGAATCTCATCATCACGCCCCGTACGCGCTTTAACAGGCAGGTTCGGGTCTGCGAGCGACTGCCTAGCTATTTCGATGATATCGGCTTTCCCGGAAGCGAGTATCTCCTCCATATGACCGGGGTTTGAGAACGAACCGACTGTGGCTACATAGGCTTTTACATGTTTCTTTATTTCAGCGGCATACTTTAAGTTGCAGCCATCCTCAAGGAACATGCTTGGATGCGTTATGATGAAAGATTCCGCAATTTCGTGATTCCCTGCGGAAACATGGATGATATCAACATAATCATCCAGAGCCTTTGCAAATTCAATCCCTTCATCAATATTATACCCTGCTTCATTACACTCATTCCCGCTCATGCGGATTTCAATTGGAAAAGACGGCCCGACTGCGCGGCGTATCGATTCTAACACTGCAAGCGGCAGTCGCATACGGTTCTCGAAGCTGCCGCCCCATTTATCTTTTCTTGTGTTTAGCTGTTTTGACCAGAACTGAGGCAGAAGCCAGCCGTGCCCGGCGTGGATAGTGACCATGCCGTAGCCGAGCTTCTTCGCGAAATCAGCGGCTTTCCCAAAAGCATCGATAATACGTAGAATTATCTCTTCCGGCATTTCAAAAACTTCACCGTATTTCCCGTTCTTGATCGCCACAGGTCCGTACAAAGGCCTACCTGCCATCTGCACTCCGCGTGCGTACATGCCTCCGTGCGAAAGCTCGGCTGAGGCAACGCAGCCGTGCCTTGAAATCGCTCCGGCGACAGCTGCGAGCCCGGGCATCGATCTCGAGTCGTCAATGGGTATGAGCCACGGCGCAGCCATCCCGGTTTCGGTCTCAACTATACAGTCACCGATACAGACGGAAGCCATCCCGCCCCGTGCCTTTGCCTCAAAATAAGCAGCAGCGTCTGCATTGGGGAAGCTGTCCGCGCCTACGTTATAAAAACCCTGAGGCGCTGAAAAAATGCGATTTCTGAAAACTGTGCCCCGCACAACTAAAGGTTCAAAAAGATGCGGGTATTTTAACTTGCTCATTATCTAATCCCTCCACCTGTTAACCAGCTCGCTTGTCGTGCGATATGCCTCTTTTATAACCTTTTCGATCGGCCATGAATAATACTCCGGGCGCAGCGTCTCGACAGATATCGGCCCCTTGTAGCCGATAGCTTTGAGGTTTTGCAGACAGTTATCCAAGTCTATCGCCCCGGAATCGCAGAACCGCCGGTGCTGAGGCAACAGCACCCCCAGAGGCTCATCGTCGCAGTTGTTGATATGCACGGTGATGATTCTGTCTGAGGGAAGGTCTTTGTAAATTGAAAAATCATTGTTTTTGCCGTTAATAAACTGATTGAAACTGTCAAGGCAAAGCCCGATATTGTCACAGCCGGTCTCATTTATTATCTCCATCGCATGATCCATAGTTTTGACTGAGCTCCCCCTGCCGCAGACAGGTTCCCAAGCGATAGAAATGCCGTAATCCGCCGCGACGGTGCAAAAGCGTTTCAGTATACGCGCAGAAAACTCGGTGACCTGATCGCGGGGATATGGATAATCTTGGTCAAGAACATCGACCATCATTCCGGCAGGCGATCTCTCCTGTAAAATGTGGTTAATTACCAAGAAATAACGATCTCCTATCTGCTCGGCTATGTGACATGCTGCAATGAATCTGGTCATAATCCCTGAATCGCGCTCCCTGCCCGCAGCATCCGTACCCGCAAGGTCGGTTGGCAGGATAAAATGTCCACCCATACAATGCGGCTTAATACGGCTGCTCGCGAAAAAGGCCTTGAGCTCTTTGACCGAGTTGCTGACGAGATAGCGCACGAGAGCGTCGAAGCGTATCTCTATCACGTCAAACCCCACCTTCTCGCACAGTTGAAGGTCTGTCCAAAGCGTGGAGTCGGCGCAACCTATACCTGTACCCTCCTGATATCCTACTAACATATGTACTCCCCCTCTTTATTCTTCATTTGAGCCTATTACTAACTCTTTGACGATAGTCGTTAGACTAGCCAAAGCCTGCAAATCTGACGGTATGACTATCTTCGTGGCTTTCCCATCCGCTACTTTGGCAAGTGTCTCATAGCTTTTCAAAAGAACAGCTTTTTCTGACGGGTTTGCCTTGTTGATTTTTGTAATACCTGTGGCTATAGCTTCCTGAACCCTTGTGATCGCCTGCGCCTCTCCTTCGGCTTCGCGAATCTTCGTCTCTCGGACTGCATCCGCCCGCAAAATCGCAGATTGCTTTTCCCCCTCTGCTTGGAGAATAAGCGATTCTTTTCTGCCCTCAGCAACGAGGATGGCGGAGCGCTTTTCACCCTCCGCCCGTAAAATCGCCTCACGGCGTTCCCGCTCGGCCTTCATTTGCTTTTCCATGGCGTCCTGAATCTCACGCGGAGGAATAATGCTTTTCAACTCCACGCGATTGACCTTTATTCCCCACGGATCGGTCGCCTCGTCAAGAATGGCGCGCATTTGCGCGTTTATTGTGTCGCGTGAGGTGAGTGTTTGATCAAGCTCAAGGTCGCCGACAATATTACGCAGCGTTGTCGCCGTCAGGTTTTCAATAGCTTTCATGGGGTTTTCAACTCCGTAAATATAGAACTTGGGGTCTTTTATCTGGAAATATACGACGGTGTCAATTTGCATTGTTACATTGTCTTTTGTAATCATGGGCTGCGGGGCGAAGTCCACAACTTGTTCTTTGAGCGATATGCGGCGGGACATACGGTCGATAAACGGAATTTTAAAACGTATACCTGTTTGCCAAGTTACGCGATAGGCTCCGAAGCGCTCAATCACGACCGCATGTGCTTGCGGTATGATTTTGATGTTCAAAATAACGATTATCAATATCAATACTGCTACAGCCCCAATAATTACAGCTTCCATAATAAACCTCCTAAGTGACCTCATGAAGAGCTCGTATATTTCTCATATAAGTCATTATAGAATACACATGTACAATATGCAAGGAAAAAGGGACTTTGTAGAATCTGAACTTTCTATTTACTCTTATTGAAAGTGTTGAAGCCGATGTTCAAAGCTATAAGCTTTTTATCTTGCAGTTTCGTAGTTCATTTTCTATAATATGTAAGCATGCAAAGACGAGAATTATGAATAACAAACGGAGGAACGAGATGCTTACATTTATATGCTATTCGAGGTGTTCAACCTGCCAAAAGGCGAAAGTCTTGTTGGACAGCTATCACGCGCAATATGAAATCCGCGACATCAAAGCTGACAATCCTAGCTACGATGAGCTAAAAGCGTGGCTAGAGATAAGCGGGTTGCCCGTCCGCAAGTTCTTTAATACAAGCGGCCAACAATATAAGCTATTGGGCCTAAAAGACAAATTGCCGTCAATGAGCGAGAACGAGTGTTTGCAACTTCTTGCGACAGATGGTATGCTCGTGAAACGTCCTGTGCTCGTAAACGAAAACCGCGTTTTAGTTGGATTCAAGCCGGCTGAATGGGCCGCGTGGTACGGCAAGGAGGAAAACAATGCGTGACGCTGAGAAAACCATCGGGAATCCCTGTGGCCTTTCAAGGATTTGCCGTGCCGCATGACGGCAAAAAGACAAGCGAGAAAATGTAAATCCATTCGACCGCGAGTATATATGCTCGCAGACAGGCGCGGCATGGATAGGGGCGGGGCGGTATGATGGAGCAAAAAGACTACCTGATTGGACACATGGAAGACTTGGCGGACAAGGCGATTAAAACGGGATGTACCGCATCACGGTTTTTGACTCCCGCCGAAGCGCGCCGTGTCGCTGAACATTTCAAAAATAAGCGCGTTAAGCCGCTGTTATACGGCGGATATGAAAACGCTGAACGTGTCCGCGCAGTGTTCTTGAGTCCGGAGTGGGGTGATTATGACAGTGAAAACCTGCTTTCGGCATTAAAAATCGAATATAGACCGCAGGATACACTGGGACACCGCGACATTTTAGGTGCGCTGATGGCGCTTGGCATCGAGCGTGACACGGTCGGCGATATCATTATTGAAGAAAACGGCGCAACTCTGATATGTTTGCCGGAGATGGGTATTTTCATCACAGAGAATCTCGCTAAAGCGGGACGTGTTGGCGTCAAAATACTGGAAATCAATTTGGATGAACTACCGGCAAGGCAAGAAGAGTTGAAGATCAAAACTGACACGGTGGCGTCACTCAGATTGGATGCGGTGTTATCGGCGGCATTCGGACTGTCCAGAGCAAAAGCGACAGAGCTTATTGCTGCCGACCGCGTAAATCTTGATCACCTGCCTTGCCGGCAACCTGCGAGGGAGCTTGCAGAAGGAGCATTATTATCGGTGCGCGGACTTGGGCGCGCTAAGCTGCTGGATGTCGGCGGTGTATCAAAAAAAGGCAGGATATTTGTGCGGATAGGATTATATGGGCGATAGTGTGTTTATTTTTCGCTCATACATAAAGGCTTCGAGGTTGTGCGCCGCCGCCTGTTCCTCGACTGCAAGTTAACATTAATAATCATTTAATGCCACTAATCCCCTGCAACACCTATGCTCTTTTGATTATAAACAATTTCGAGAGTGGTGACATATATATAGATTTCATGCCTATACAATGCTGTATCATGGCAACGCCTTATTGATGGGCGAGACATCAGAGAAATGGATGTTGTTCTGTTACAGCATGAGTTTTTGGAACATAGGCTTATGTCGCAGGGGATGAGCTATGTTGATGCACATAACGTCGCAGAAAAAGAGTATAACTATAAAAGATTTACGACGGATTTAGACAGAGAGGCGGGTATCCGATGAATGAGCTAATATTGAAGGAAATGAATTCGGAGCGGGTGGTTTATTTTTACAAGCCTGATGGGAAAGGTACTCCCGGCGAGATTATCTACCTCTTTGGAACAGGAGAGGTGGCGGTTTCCGCAAGAGCATCCGAAGATGAACACGGGCGGTATGCGCATAAGGCGGGCAAAAGGGTTAGCGTGTATATAGAGGAAAAGAACCTTCCCATGCGCGATATTCAAGCTTGGTACTAAAATCTGTCCAGGTTGTAACAATAAAAATTGTGATGGCATACGGACGGAGTTTCTGAACACTTTGGGCATTGACGTAATCCGCTTTAGTAACTTCTCTTGTGTTCATATACAACAACCTTTATGCAACTCATCTTGACTTTACAATTATGGTTTTCTAGGATCAAGTGATAAACCAATCTGAGTTGTAGTGTGTTTCGATAATCTGTTGATCTGTACCATCTATCCGCACGAGTACTACGTTGATGCGATACATTCCAACATATTCCTCCCGGCGTTCGTAATACATCTCAGTGACATGTTCGTATGTACTGCGCCAATACAATATCCAGTCCTCAGTAATGTCAGCTATACTATTAATAAAATAATCAGGATTGTCGTCAATAACAACAGATTTACTTGTACCGTCAGTTCGAATTTTGAAAATCTTCCACTTGTCACTGTTGTTACTGGTGTTTATGTAATAAATCCAATCCCCAATAACGCGCATACCCATAAGTGCATCATCATTACTTAGTTTTATTGCCTGCTCCCCTTTTCCGTCCATTTTGATTTTATATATTTTAAAATCGTAATCTGCGCTGGTTTGGGCAGTATAATAGACCCAATCTCCCACAATTTGGACATAGCTCTTGCGGATTACTTCTGACCAAGCAAAGCCTCCATCATCAAAACCGTTAAAGCTTCGCCCGACCATTCTTGTGCGCCCAGTTCCATCCGTTCTTATCCTGTACAACCCTGCACCGTCAGTCTTCAGCATTACAATCCCCCTCTCAGAGCTTACTACACCTAATACATTAGGGTCATTGTACAGAGCATCATCATTCATCAGTTGGCTGGGGTTATAGTACTCTTTAGCAACGGAAACAATCCCATCACTCTCGTAATATATCCAACCATCAACGACTGCATATATCCCAACGCAGTTGTTGTCGTCACTAAGTTTAGTCTTGTTTGTTCCATTGATTCGCATTCTATATAGCTGTGTATCATCGGGATACCTTCCCTCTATAAAATATATCCATTCGCCAAAAACGTAAACAGAACTACAGTAAACGTCGAGTAATAACTCTTTGTTCGTGCCGTCAGTTCTTACCCGATAAAGCTCACCATCATGACCATCAGCGTGATCAGTGTAATATATCCAATCATCGATTACATTGAAATTAGCTGGGCTACCATCGATTAGTGTGCTCTTTTCTGATCCATCAGATTTTATCCCTTTTAGTTGCCCACAATACGTGTAGTAAAACCAAACCCCGAATTCGCCTATATCTATCGTCGGTTCTATCTCCTCGGGTACATAGCTCTTACTCGTATCAAGCGTGATGGTTTTTGTCGAGTTGTCATATCCTACGTATACATCAAGTATTTCCATTAAATCACGGAGTTTGAAGAAATTGTTTCCACCGATATTATAGACGATTAAGTTTAGTTCTTTGTTGTCAATGTAGATTCTTGAGTGCGTTGGCGTTGCTGTTCTCGGTTTGCCGTCGCCCTGACTCATTTCACCGCCTACTGCTGTATATGATTCGTTGCTTGTAAGCGTGATCGATTTGGTTGCATTGTTGTAACCGACTCCAAATTGTTTTTCTGTACCGTTGAGTACATAAGCGAGATCGCGCAACTTGAAAAAATTATTACCGCTGATATTGTATGCCTCAAAGTTTTTAGCTGTGCCGTTGATGTACACTGTTGAAGCTGTGGGATTCACAGTCTGCGACAATGCAAATGTCGGAGTTCCATTCGCAACAATCATAGCAATGCTGAGTACGATTACGAGCAGTTTTTTCATAACACTTTTCCCCTCCTAAAAACACTCCGGCGGGCGGGGCAATGCCGCCCGCCGGGTTCTTTCGGAAGGCCAAAACAAAAAGCGCGCAGGGGCATTAATGCCTTGCCTACGCGCTTGAAAATACTTTTTCAGCGTAATATACACACGAACCACTGCCACACGGACAGCAGAATCAGCTTGAAAAAATCCGATAAAACAGATATACTGACTGCGTCGTAGCGGCGGGTAATTCCGTGTTTGTAGGCTTGAGCGTTAACCGGTTCCCTACATTCGCCGTGCGGTGCTGGTAACACCACGCGGTCGCTGCGGCCCTTCTATTGGCCTTTCACATGGGAATAATACCATAGGGCATGGCTGAGTTCAAGGGTTTTTACGTTTTTGCGTGTTTTTTAACGACGGCGGGGCGGTTGCTGTTCAGATCCCCGCTGTCTTTGCGAGCCGCAGCGAAGCAACCCAATCCTCTTTTGCGTCGATTGATGAGTATTTGTCCGGTACTATGTAGTTACAGGTCAGACTTACTTGGAAAAGGTGGTATTTATGCGATCCGACAAGCGGAGCAAGGATGCGGAGCGCGCGAATAGGCGCATGGAAGTGCCTTTGA
>Ga0099364_10013115_pt1 | contig 11146 bp, 9 predicted proteins | sample TergutTh196P3_FD_73070 | JGI IMG/M metagenome (GOLD analysis project Ga0099364, IMG submission 73070) | Microcerotermes parvus P3 segment gut microbial communities from Pointe-Noire, Republic of the Congo - Th196 P3 | ecosystem: Host-associated > Arthropoda: Insects > Digestive system > Gut ... | reverse complement strand
AAAGGTACATACGCAACATGAGTTCAATTCCCAAAGGTGGTCGTCCCTGCTCTCCTTTGGGATAGAATGGGCGAATGAGTTCCACCCATTCTGACCAGGGAATAATCTCATTCATCATCTTTAAAAATGATTCCCTCTTCGTAACTCTTTTCCGATTGGCATACTCCATGTCGGTAGACGTCGCTTGCTGGGTCATTTTTTATCTCTCCCATTTTTCCAGTAGTTATTTCTTTTATCGGAATTTTTGTATAGAATTGAGAGAGTTAATCAGCTTTTCCTTAACAATACTGAGAAAATTGGTCAGCTAACCCTCCTCCGTTAAATTTAAATATAAAAGCATTATCGAAAATTTTATAATCCAAAATTTCACTAGATATCATCTATACTCCTGCCTGTCAAAATAGTCCATTATCCGCGTTTTTGACGATTATCTCGTAGAACGCCACTCCCCGGACACCGGGATGAGCTTGCAAATACCCTGAAAAATCCTCCCTTATAACTTGCTTCTGCCCATAGCTGGCATGGTACAGGCGGCGTCCGCCGAACAAAAATCCCATATGCGTCACCATAACGGCATTATCATTGAGTAACCACCGATATGGCGACTCGGGATAGCGCCTCAGGAAAAACACAACCGTTTCCTCAGGCAGTTTTTTCAGCAACTCCTCGTTTACCTGGGCCGCTGATATATAGGGAATAGATACGGTAAATCGTTTCTGTGCGTTTGCCTGGGCATAGTATGCCGCGTCTTTGACGACGATTTCAGGGTTGTCTCTGTACCATTCCGCCAGATCGACCTCCATTGAGCTTTCCGACGCGCCGGGCAAGGTTATTGGAGCGATAATCCCATTTCTGAGCGCGTTGGGTATCCACATTTCTTCCATAAAGTGATTTCGATTGAAAAAGCCGGGCGCGCCATCTTTATAACGGATGTAATTCAGTGCCACGCCGGGATTTTCGTATCTTTCCGCCAGCGCCTCTCCCACGTAAGTCGTACAATCAAGCCCCGGGGGCGAGCTTTCGGCAAGAGGATGAGACACCCACGGCCTGCCCAGGTACGCTTCCGCCGTATCCTCGGTCAAAGGGCGCGAAAAAGCCGGCGACTCACAGAGCCCCAACCCCCACATTGTCACGAACATCATAAGCAAAACGCGTAAAATATTCATGGCCGCCTGCCTTCCCGCTCAGTATTCTCGAGAAAATTATATCCCAAAATCCCGCGTTTCATGAGTCATGGAGCCGAATAGCAAGCCTGAAACCGCGCATTGTGATAAACTTTCCATAACTTGAGCTCCGGAGGTATCGGTATCGCATGAACAAAGCAACGTTGGTCGAGCGCGTGTTCCGCGCGTTCATGGAGTCGGACGGCATGGCGCGCCTTATGCCCGCGTGGGTTTCTCGCCCGTTCCTGCCGCCGGGGAAGCGCCTGGGGCTGCCGGATTACGCCTATGACGCGGGGGAAAGAGGGTACATAACCGAGAGGTGGATAGCGTCCACGACGCCGGCCGAAAATCCGATCCACACCGAGAACGAGGGCCTGAGCTTTCTCGCCACGGACCCGCCAATCCTTTTGAAGGAAGCCGTCGAGCTTTGCCCGGGGATGATCATGGGCGAGGAATACGCGAAGACGCACGCGGGGCTGGGGCGTTTGCCCAAAATATTCGACAACTGGGACCGCCTCCCTTTCCATATTCACCAGATGCAGAAGGACGCCTCGAAGCTGGGTAAAAAATCCAAGGAGGAGTCGTATTACTTCCCGGAAAACGTGCCTCTGGGGCCGCACCCGGAGACGTTTTTCGGGCTTCATCCTTACATCGTCCGCGAAAAACGCTACGACCTCATTGCGAAATGCCTGGAGGACTGGGAGCACAGCGACGCGTTTCTGGCGATGTCGCGGGCTTACGTCAACGTCCCGGGCGAGGGGTTCCACCTGCCCCCCGGAATTCTGCACGCGCCGGGCAGCGCGCTCACCATCGAACTCCAGGAGGACTCCGACGTATCGGCGATGTTCCAGGGACGGCTGGCTCACAAACTCCTCGACAAAAGCTCCCTGACGCGCGACGTCCCCCCCGCGGAACTGGAGGCCGAGGGAATGATGGCGCTGGTCCGCCAACTGGACTGGGAGGCCAACGGCGACCCGTACTTCTACGAAAACCACCACACCCCGCCCGTGCCCGTTGAAGGAAGCAAGCAGCCGGGCGGCGAGGAATGGTGGATTTTCTACAACACTCCGAAGTACAGCGGCAAAAAACTGGTGGTAAAACCCGGCCAATCCTACTTTTCCAAGGACAATGGAGTGTACAACATTCTGGTCTGGGACGGGGAGGGGACGTTCGGCCCCTTTGATGTGTGCGGGCGCAGCCACGACAAGGACGAGATAATGGTGACCCACGGCGCGGCGCTGAGGGGAGTCGAGGTCGTCAACACGGGAGCCTCCGACCTGTCGATAATAAAATTCTTCGGCCCTGGAGTCAACGATGACGCGCCGGTTTTGAAAAAATACCCATGAGCGCGGAAAGAGAAGTCAGGCTGGACACTCAGCGGTCGGCCCGCACGGGTTTTTCGGAGATAATATACTGCCCCGGCAAGAGCGACGAGCAGATAGCGGACATCGCGGCCGCGTTGAAAGACACGAAAGAAAATATCCTGTTTTCGCGCGTGTCGGAGCACCAGCACAGCATAATAGCCTCCGTACTGCCCGACGCCGAGCTGCACGCCAGGGCGCGCATTACAGGAGTGCGAAGGCAGGAAAGCCCGAACTACAAAGGGATGATCGTCATAACCGCCGGCAGCAGCGACGTACCTGTGGCGGAGGAAGCCGCGGTAGCCGGCGAGTATATGGGCTGCGACGTCAAGCGCCTCTACGACGTAGGGGTCGCCGGGCTGCACCGCCTCATGGCGCACGTTGACGACCTCCAGGCGGCCAAGGCTATAGTTGCCGTGGCCGGTATGGAAGGGGCCCTTCCGACGGTGGTCGGGGGGCTGGTGAGCTGTCCCGTGGTGGCCGTCCCAACCAGCATAGGCTACGGCATAAACATGGGTGGCATCGCTCCTCTTTTCACAATGCTCAACACCTGCGCGATGGGGGTTTCGGTCGTTAACATCGACAACGGCATCGGCGCCGGCTATCTGGCCGCGACCATTGTCCGCCAGTTGTATACGTTTCAAAACAAGGCATGATTACGCGCCCTCTTCTGGAGTGTATTTTCTCTGCCGCCAGCATCGAGCGCTGGAACGACCATCCTCATCCGGCCGTGTTCACGGAGCTTGGCAAGCAGGCCCACAAGATGCTCATCGCCTGGGTGCTGGGCAAGCACGAAGAGGACAATTCCGCAGCCCGCGTGGATTGGACAGCGATGATAGAGGGGGGCATTTTTGAGTTTCTGCACCGCGTTGTCGTGACCGATATCCGCCCCCCCGTTTTTCACAAGCTGATGCAGAACCGCGAGACGCGCGCTCAGCTCAACGAATGGGTGTTTCGGAAACTTGAGCCGGACCTGAGCAGCCTATCCGTTCCTTTCGCAAAGCGTTTCCACGAATACCACCGTTCCGAGGCTCCTGCGGAAAACGTGGAGCGCCGTATTCTTCAGGCCGCCCACTTCCTCGCCACGAAGTGGGAGTTCGACTTCATCCTCCACTGGGGCGGCGGGATGTACGGCATAGAGCAGACGAGGAAAGAAATCGAGCGCCAGACGGAGGACATCGACGTACCAGCCGCCAGGGAGATGCTTCTCACCCCCACGTCCTCCAAACTTTGGGGTTTCATATCGCTTGTGGGGCAGCTTACATTTCAAAAACGATGGGCCCAGACGCCGAGGATACCGCCAACCTCGGTGCTGGGCCATCTATTGTTCGTCGCGATAGTTTGCTACCTGGTCTCAATGGAGATAGGGGCAAAACCGCGCCGCGCTTACAACAACTTTTTCGGCGGCCTGTTCCACGACCTGCCGGAGGTGCTGACGCGCGACATAGTCTCGCCGGTCAAGACGTCGGTGGAGGGCTTGGACGAGCTGATTCACCGCTACGAACGGGAGGCGATGGAGGAGCGCATCTTCCCGCTGATCCCAAGACGCTGGGGCGACGAACTGCGCTACTACACCGAGGAGGAGTTCACGAACAAGACCTGGCAGGAAGACCGGGTGGACCCTCTACAGCGCCACAAAGGCGACATCCCGGAAGACCTCCTCGGCGACGAGTTCAACCCGCTGGACGGCCGCCTGATAGAGGTATGCGACAAACTGGCCGCCTACATCGAGGCGTCCATGTCCATCCAAATGGGCGTCCGCCCTCAGCCCCTGGAAGACGGAAAGCGAAATATCTACGACCGCTATTCAAGAACGGTGCTATACGGTTATCCGGCGGGGCAGCTTTTTGATTTGTTCAGGTGACCGGCGTAAGCGCGAAAAACAAGTGGTATAATACGCTTCGGTCTACAGGGTGAAAGGAGCATGGTTCATGAGAACGGAGTTATTGGGACAGGAAAAGAACATAGTCAGGGTGAAGGTGGAGTTCGACGCTGCGGAATTTATGACGAACTTGAATGACGTTCTTCGGAATATAACGCAAAAAGCCAATATTCCCGGGTTCCGCAAGGGGCGTATTCCCCGCAAAATCCTGGAAATGAGGTTCGGCAGGAGCAATATACATAAAGAGGCGCTGGAGCAGATGCTTCCCGAGGCCCTGAAGCAAGTCACCGATGATTACGATCTCGATATAATGGACGCTCCGTCGCTCAAAATCGACGATATTCACGAAGGGGAACCCGTCACCTGCGAGCTGGTCATCGAAGTAAGGCCGGAGGTGGAGCTGCCCGAATTCGGGGACATCGAGGTGGAAAAGCTGCGACAGGAGGTTAAGGACGAAACTCTCGACTCCATGATCGCCGAATTCAGAAAGCAGTTCGCAACCTCGATCCCGGTGGACAGGGCGGCGGGTGAAGCCGACGTCGTGTCCGGGACGTTCGTCACGCGTGTGCTGAACCCCGACGGCGGCGAGGAGACGGTCAGCGAACCCAGCGCCAGCGAAATAGATCTGGGAGAGCCTGGAGTCCGCCCGGAGGTCAGGGACGCCCTTATCGGAAAAAGCAAGGGAGACGAGGTAAACACGGAGTTTGACGTCGAGGCCGGATACAGGGACGCTTACTTCGCCGGCAAGAGAATTCGCTACGACATCAAGGTAGACGGCGTAAGCGAAAAAATTTTGCCGGACATGGGACCTGAGTTTTTCACGAAAGTGATGAGCGTTGACATCGACACCGAAGCCGATTTCAGGCAGGAAATGAAAAAACGCCTGCTCGAGCACTATGAAAACGAGGAGACGGAGCGAATTGGCGAAGAGGCCATAGCGGTCGTCATGGAGCGCTCCAGGCTGGACGTGCCGGATTCCCTTCTGGAGCGGCAGTTTGCCTACATCAAAGAACAGGAAGCGGCTGAGGTCAAGCAGCGTTACAACGTCAGCATGGAGGATTACCTGAGCAAATCCTCCATCAGTATGCCCCAGTACGAACAGGTAGTCCGTGAGAAGGCCGACGCTACTCTGCGCCAGACGCTGGTTATGGACGAGATAGGGAAAAAATTCGGCGTAGAGGTGACAAGAGAGGATATGGAGGCCGAAATTTCCCGTCTGGCCGCTTTGCGCGGAGTGGAACGGGCCAGAATGAGGGCTCATTATTACAAAAATGAGGCGCATATGTCGCAACTGGCGAACTCGCTGCGATATGACAAAATCTGTAAGCTGGTTCTGGAAAACGTCAATGTAAAACACGTGGACAAGCTGTCCGGCAAAGAACCGGTCGCAGAAAGCGCGGAGTAAGCGGACATGTCTTATTTCAACATTCCTTACGTAATTGAGCAGACCGGGCGCGGCGAACGCGCCTACGACATATACAGCCGCCTTTTGAAGGACAGGATAATCTTTCTGGGGACGGATGTGCACGACGCCGTCGCCAATGTTATCGTGGCGCAGTTGCTTTTTCTGGAGAGCGAAGACCCGGAAAAAGACATACATCTGTACATTAACAGCCCCGGGGGCAGCGTCACCGCCGGTTTGGCGATCTACGACACGATTCAGTACATAAAAAGCCCTGTCTCCACCATATGCGTCGGGCTGGCCGCCAGCATGGGCGCCATACTTCTGGCCGGCGGGACGAAGGGCAAACGCATTGCGCTGCCGAACGCGGAGATAATGATACACCAGCCTATGGGCGGCGCGCGCGGTCAAGCCAGCGACATAGAGATACACGCGCGCAATATTGTCAGAACCAAAGAAAGGCTGAACTCCATTTTGGCCTCCCACACCGGGCAGGACATCAAAAAAATAGCCACGGACACCGACAGAGACAACTTCATGATGCCGGACGAGGCGCTGGCGTACGGCCTGATAGATAAGATACTGGAAAACAGGTAGAAAGAGGATGCCATGAAAAAAAAGCTGAATATGAACAATGACAGGTGGCAGGCGTACTGCTCGTTTTGCGGCAAAGCGCAGGACGAGATATTCAGGCTGATTTCCGGCCCGGGGGTCTACATCTGCGACGAGTGCGTGAACCTCTGCAACATCATTTTGGCCGATGACAAATTTGTGGAAGAAGCGCGTCCCTCAAAATCGAAAAACGAGGCCGCGCAGCTGCCTGTTCCGCCGCAGAAAAAAAGTAAGGAACGCGAATTTTCCGTCTTCACTCCAAAAGAGCTATGCTCCATCCTAGACCAGTACGTGATAGGGCAGGAACGCGCCAAGAAGGTGGTTTCGGTCGCCGCGTACAACCATTATCAACGCGTCAGGAACAACATCGACGCCGTCGATCCGGACATCGAGCTGCAAAAAAGCAACGTGCTGCTTCTGGGACCCACCGGCTGCGGCAAGACACTCATAGCCCATACGCTTGCGCGGAAGCTCAACGTGCCGTTCGCCATCGCGGACGCAACGACGCTGACCGAGGCCGGATACGTCGGCGAAGACGTGGAAAACATACTGGTCCGCCTTTTGCAGGTCGCGGACTACGACCTCGCCGCCGCCGAGCGCGGTATCATTTACATCGACGAAATAGACAAGATCGCGCGAAAGTCCGAATCGACGTCGATAACGCGCGACGTTTCAGGCGAGGGCGTGCAGCAGGCCCTCTTGAAAATCCTGGAAGGAACGTTGTCAAACATACCGCCAAAGGGAGGGCGCAAACATCCGCATCAGGAGTTCATCCAGATGGACACCTCCAACATCCTTTTTATATGCGGCGGGGCCTTCGAGGGGATAGAGGAGATCGTGGCGCGGCGCGAGAGCGAGAGAACGATTGGATTCGGCGGGGAAGTGATGAACAAGAGAGCCTCTAAACGCTACGACATCGTCAGTAAGATTCAGCCGGAAGACCTCATGGCGTTTGGCTTCATCCCCGAGCTTGTCGGGCGCATCCCTGTGCTCACGGCGCTGGAAGACCTTGACGAGGAAGCGTTTGTTCGTATTTTACAGGAACCGCGCAACTCCCTCGTCAAACAATACACGAAAATTATGGAGATGGAAAAAGTCAAGCTGGTCTTTACGCCCGACGCCCTGACCCGCGTGGCGGAGCTTGCCGTAAAAAAGAAAACCGGGGCCAGGGGGTTGCGCGCCATTATGGAAAACCTGATGCTCGACGTCATGTACGAGCTGCCCTCCACCGGTAAAAAAGTAGACAGCCTGGAGATCACGGCGGAGTTTGTGGACAACAAAACGCCTCTTCTCGACCTGCTTAAACGTCGCGGACGCGGAGGGGAGAGCGCGGCGAAGGAGGTCGCCTGACGTGTCTTTGTCGGAAATAGTTCTGGACATTGACGGCGACAGCGACAAAATTTATCCTATTTTGCCCATAAGGGACGCGGTTCTTTTCCCGGGTATCATCACTCCCCTTTTCGTAGGCCGCCCCCGTTCGTTGAAGGCAATCGAAAACGCCCTTCTGCACGACAAAAGAATATTTGTGGTCACGCAGAGGAGAATAGACACGGAAGACCCGGAGTACGGAGACTTGTACGACACCGGAACCCTTTGCAGCATTTTGCAGATGGCGCGTATCCCCGACGGAACCACCAAAGTTCTCGTCGAGGGGCTTGTGCGTATGAAAGTCAACATGTACGTTAAAGGCGGGGACGTTTTGGAGGCCAGGCTTTCGCACATGCCCTGGCGGGATCCGGACACGCCAAACATGGAAGCGCTGAAACGCCGCGTCCTGGATGGTTTCGAGCGGTACAACATATTGCAGCCGCGTATTCCCGTAGAGGTGATGTCCTCTATTTTAAGCATCGAAGACGTGGGGCAGCTTGTCAACCTGGTGGGTTCCCACATATCGGTGAAACCGGAATTCAAGCAGCGCCTTCTGGAGACGGGCGACCTGGAGTCGGCTTTAGGCGTTCTCTTCAGGATGCTGACCGAGGAGATAGACATCCTGGAACTCGAACACGACATACAGGATCGGGTTCGTTCCGTCGTGGACAAGCAGCAGAAGGAGTACTACCTGCGCGAGCAACTGCGCATAATTCAGGACGAGCTGGGCCAGGGGCACGGCGAGGAAGGCGGAGGGGAATTTTCCCAGTACGAGAAAAAGATCGCCTCCTCCGCCATGAGCGAAGAGGCCAGGACTAAGGCTCATAGGGAGCTTGACCGCCTGATAAAAATGCCGTCCATGTCGCCTGAGTCCACGGTGGTCCGTAACTACCTGGACTGGCTTATAGACCTGCCCTGGAACAAGCGTACGGTTGACAACATGGACATTTCCCACGCGTCGGTGCTTCTGGAAGAAGACCACTACGGGCTGGAGAAGGTGAAAGACCGCATACTCGAATTTCTGGCGGTGCGCCGCCAGGCGGGAAACGACATGAAGGCGCAGATAATCTGCTTCGCCGGCCCTCCCGGCGTCGGCAAAACGTCGCTTGGCCGCTCCATAGCCAGGGCTCTCGACCGTAAGTTTGTCAGCGTGTCGCTTGGCGGGGTGCGGGACGAGGCCGAAATACGCGGCCATCGCAGGACGTACATAGGCTCCCTGCCGGGGCGCATCATCCAGAAACTGGCCCGCGCGGAAAGCTGCAACCCAGTCATCCTCCTGGACGAGATAGACAAGCTGGGGCACGATTTCAGGGGAGACCCCGCGTCGGCTTTGCTGGAGGCGCTCGACCCCATGCAGAATCACAATTTCACCGACCATTACCTTGAGGTTCCCTTCGACCTTAGCGAGGTGCTTTTCATAACCACGGCCAACGCGACGCACAGCATCCCAAAACCTCTGCTGGATCGCATGGAAGTGATACCGCTTTCCGGCTACACAAACTACGAAAAAACGCTCATCGCGCAAAAGCACCTGCTGCCAAGGGTTTTGAAGGAACACGGCCTGGGTTTTTCTCAGGTAAAACTTCCGACGCCCACCGTGTCGAAAGTTATTTCCGATTACACGCGCGAGGCCGGAGTTCGCGGCCTTGAACGGGAATTATCCACCATCGCCCGCAAAATAACGCGAAAAGTCGTGGAAGCGTCGGACAAGGGAGATGACTTTAAACTGCCCGTAAAAGTAAAGGCGTCGAACCTTAAAGACTACCTCGGGGCCCCTAAGCTTTATGACACAAAAGTGCCGAAAAAAGCTCAAAAAGGCAACGTGGTCGGGCTGGCCTGGACGGAGTCCGGCGGGGACGTGCTTCTGATCGAGGCCGTGACGATGAAGGGCAAGGGAGACGTTTCCCTCACCGGGAACCTGGGCGACGTCATGCAGGAGTCAGCTAAAGCCGCTGTTAGCTACCTGCGCTCGGAGAGCGAAAGACTGGGGATAAGTGATTTCGATTGGAAAGAATTTGACATCCACGTCCACGTCCCGGACGGCGCTGTCCCCAAAGACGGCCCCTCGGCGGGGGTGACGATGGCGACTGCCATACTGTCGGCGGTCAGCGGGCGCAAGGTAAACCCCCAAATCGCCATGACGGGCGAGATATCACTGAGGGGCAGCGTGCTTCCCGTCGGAGGCGTCCGGGAAAAAATACTGGCCGCCAAACGACACGGAATAGACCAAATCATCCTTCCCGAGGCCAACAAGGTTGACGTGGAGGAAATCCCAAGTGAGATATTGGGCGACATGACCTTCTATTACGCCTCGGAGGTCGGCGCTGTTTTCAAGAAGGCGCTGGCCGCGTGAGCTGGAAAGTATCGCTGGAGGCGACGGCCTTCAACTCAGGTCAGTTCCCGCCGGAAGGTTTGCCGGAGATAGCTATGGCCGGGCGCTCCAACGTGGGCAAGTCCACCCTTGTAAACGCCATACTGGGCACGAAGCTCGCCCACGTCGGGCGCACGCCCGGTAAGACGCGGAGCGTCAACTTTTACCTGGTGGACGCCGGGGCGGTTTCCTTCCGGCTGGTTGACCTTCCCGGCTACGGCTACGCAAAGAGCGGAAAAGCGGAGCGGAGGGCCTGGTCTCAGCTCACGTCGTCCTACGTGGAGAACCGCGGCTCCCTGGTTTTGGTATGCCATCTGGCGGACTTCCGCCACGGTCTTACTGCCAACGACCGGGCGCTGCAGGAGTGGCTGTCGGCGCGCCGCAAACCGTTCATGGTTTTGTTCACGAAAGCGGACAAGATATCCAGGGGAAAAAGGCGCGCGCTGCTGCAGGAGTACGTCAGGGACGGCCTCAGTTCCATAGACATTCCGATCGTGACATCCGGCGAGGATCGCTCCGGCGTGGAGGAAGCGAGGACGTTCATGCAGGGTGTGGTTGACGCAATAAAGCATGGGGTGTAGAATTTAATAAAGCGCGGCAGTAGCTCAGATGGATAGAGCGAAGGCCTACGGAGCCTTAGGTCGTGGGTTCGAATCCTGCCTGCCGCGCCAGGTTTAAGAAGCAAGCAACCCCAAAGTTACAAAAACCCCGTAAGAAATGTATGTGACCCCCTACCTCCTAACAGGCTTGCGCTTATACAATGGACTGCCGTTTCTGTCCGATACATTCAGGCACTTCAGCACGCCGCTCGTGTCGTTGGACGCCAAATGCTCACGGTACGACCTGTTCTCGACGATGGCACGCGGGACTTTGAAGGTGTCGGCGTATTTGGAAAACCTCATTCCGGCCGGAAGCAGGGGCTGGCGTTCTTCCGGTTCCTTCTCCGCTCCCGGCGTTGCCGACCCGTCCAGATGCAGGCTGGCGTCG
>Ga0099364_10013114_pt1 | contig 11146 bp, 6 predicted proteins | sample TergutTh196P3_FD_73070 | JGI IMG/M metagenome (GOLD analysis project Ga0099364, IMG submission 73070) | Microcerotermes parvus P3 segment gut microbial communities from Pointe-Noire, Republic of the Congo - Th196 P3 | ecosystem: Host-associated > Arthropoda: Insects > Digestive system > Gut ... | reverse complement strand
CCGTCGCGGCTCTGATCGAAATGTTCACGTGATTTTTGCGGGACTCCATTGACTTATTCGCCGCGTGATGATTTTTTTGGCACCTTCTTCCGTACCATTTTTTTAACCGTCTTGGCAGCACTCGTTTTTACGGCTTTCTTTGCCGCTTTTTTCGCGGCCTTCCCGGCCGATTTCTTTGCTGCCTTTTTCGCCACTTTTTTTGTTGATGCTTTCGCAGCGGCTTTCTTGCGGGAGGCACGTTTTTTCGACGGCCCTTTCGCGGCACGGTCGGCCAGCAGTTCCAGAGCTTGCTCGAACGTCAACTCTTCGAGCGGCTGATCTTTCGGCACAGTCGCGTTGGTTTCGCCGTCGGTGATGTAATTACCGTACCTGCCGCTCAACACCTTGACCACCTTGCCTGTGATCGGCGATTCGCTAAACTCTTTCAAAGGTGCCGCAGCAGCGCGATTACCACGCTGAAACTTCGGTTGGGCCAGCAGTTCGCGGGCTTGTTCTTCCGTCACCTCGAGCGGCGAAACGTCTTTCGGCAACGACCGCGTGTCGCTCCCGCATTTGATGTAGGGACCGAACCGGCCGTTCGACGCCACAATCTCATCGCCTGTCTCGCTTGTGCCGACCACTCGCGGCAAACTCAGCAATTTCAACGCCGTTACAAAATCAATCTCATCAATCGACATGCCGGGCAACAGCGACGCGTTTTGCGGCTTTTCGTCATCATCAGAGGTTCCGCGTTGCACGTAGGGGCCGAACCGGCCGACCTTGACGAAAACCGGCTTGCCCGTGTTGGGACAAACCCCAAGCGGCGTGTCACCCTGTTCCGCCTTGTCCAATAGTTCCAATGCGACAGCAACGGTCAATTCGTCCGGCGGGATCGTGTCGGCAACGCTGGCTTTGCGTTCGCCATGTTGTAAAAACGGTCCGAAACGCCCCACACGCAAATACACAGGATCGCCGCTTCCTTCAGGCGTTCCGATTTCAATCTGACTGACGTCACGGGCGTCGATTTCACCGATTTTATTTTCGAGCGTCTTTTTCAACCCGGCGTTGGTTGTCGCCGACTCGCCTTTGGGCGTTTCCTCATCGCCGAAATAAAAATTCTTCAGGTAATTGACATGCCCCATTTCGCCGCGACTGATGGCGTCAAGTTGATCTTCCAGTTGTGCCGTAAACGCATAATCCACCAGCCCGGGCAGGTGCGTTTCCAAAAGCTGGCAAACCGCAAATGCCGTCCAGGTCGGTACAAGAGCCGTACCTTTTTTGAAAACGTAGTTGCGATTCAATATCGTTTCAATAATGGATGCATACGTACTGGGTCGTCCGATGCCTTTTTCTTCGAGTGTCCGGGTCAGCGACGCTTCCGAGTACCGGTTCGGCGGCATGGTCGTGTGCGACTTCGCCTCAAGATGCAGGCAGTTGATGACTTCGCCCTCTTTGACCTGCGGCAAAACCACTTCGCGGTCAGCAATTTCGGCGTCAGGATCGTCCGAACCTTCGACATAAGCCCGTAAAAATCCGGGAAACTCAATCGTTTTCCCGGTCACTTCGAATCGCGCATCGTCAATCTGGATTGTGATAGTCAACCGTCTGCCGCGAGCATCGGCCATTTGGCTGGCGACAGTTCGCTTCCAAATCAGATCATACAGCCGAAATTCGTCATATTTCAGGCGGCTTTGCAACGTGCCTGGCAGATCAAACTGGCTACCTGCCGGACGAATAGCCTCGTGGGCTTCCTGGGCATTTTTGACTTTCGTTTGATAAATTCGCGGCGAATCGGGCAAATATTCGTTGCCATATTGCGTCCGCACCAAGTCGCGTGCCGCCTTGACCGCTTCGTTGGAAAGCGTTGTCGAGTCGGTACGCATGTAGGTAATATGTCCGTTTTCGTAAAGACTTTGCGCCAAACTCATTGTCGTGCGCGCGGTAAACCCGAATTTGCGATTGGCTTCCTGTTGCAAGGTGCTGGTCGTAAACGGCGCGTATGGTTTTTGAGTATAGGGACGGTCGTCGATTCCGACCACTTGTGCCTCACCCAACTGCAATTTGGTGGCCAATTCCCGGGCCATTTTTTCGTCGAGCAATAATTTTTTCGCGTCGATCAGTTTGCCGGTGGACGAATCGAAATCTTTGCCTGTCGGGATGTTGCGTCCACCGACCGATACAAGTGTCGCCTGAAAGGGTTTGGCGTCCGATTTGGTCGAAAAAGTGCCAAGCAGGTCCCAGAACGTGGCGTCGTGAAATTTCATCCGTTCCCGTTCACGTTCGACAATCAAACGTACTGCGACGCTCTGAACACGGCCTGCCGAAAGATTGTTGCCGATCTTGCGCCATAGCAACGGCGAAACTTCGTAACCGTAGAGTCTGTCAATAATTCGGCGTGTTTCCTGCGCATGAACCAAGTCTTCGTCGATGTCTCGCGTGTTTTGCAGGGCGTTCATAATGGCCGTTTTCGTGATCTCATGGAACACGAGCCGCCGCACGGGGACTTTGGGCTTGAGCACCTCATACAGGTGCCAACTGATCGCCTCGCCTTCGCGGTCTTCGTCCGTCGCGAGATAAAGCGTGGCCGCCCCTTTGAGATCATCTTTTAACTTCTTGATTTGCTTGCTCTTATCGCCGGGAATGATGTAAACCGGCTCGAAATCCGAGTCCACATTGACGCCGAGGTAGGCCCATTTTTCCTTTTTATATTGAGTGGGCAAGTCTTTCGTGCCTTTCGGGAGATCGCGAATGTGCCCGATACTGGCTTCGACCGTATAACCACTGCCAAGATAACGGCTTATCGTGCGGGCCTTGGCAGGGGACTCGACGATGACGAGAGAATGACCTTGTGTGGATTTTGATTTCTGAACCATGAATAGGGGTGAGGAATGAGGGGCGAGGGATTAGGGGTAAAGGGGCGAGGGATTAAAAAATCTCGCCCAACACCCTTCTCTAATACAAGTTTCTTTCGTTTTTGTCAATGCGATGATTGTTGAAATATCTGTTTTTTTCTGATGAATCGTCTTTTTTTTCCGGGACCATAGAAAAACAGGAAAAATACAATAATTACACAAAGTCGTAAGATTTTTTTAATTATTTTCATTGAAATTATTTGTGTCTTCGTCACAATAATTCCTGTTGGCGTCAAGAATTTTTTGAGAATGATGTTTGTTATCACAAAAATTTCGTTATAATATGTGGCTATTGTTTCGTGAAATCAAGAATTGTGCAATCGTTGCACAAAAACATACTATCATTTCATTAAAAAACTACCCGTAAGAAGGATTTGTTAAATGGCCAGTCCGTTTAAGCTGTTTCGTAAATACCAAAAATCCGCCTTTGTTTTGCTTGGCGTCATGGCGATGGTCAGTTTTATTGTGCTTCCTGCGATCTTGCAGTCGCTGGGACGCGGCGGTGCGGCAAATGTCACGTTTGCGACCTCACGTTATGGCAAAATTGACCAGGTACGCCTGCCCAATATCCTGAAAGAAGTGTCGAAACTGGCTGAGTTTTACGAACGGCTTGCCGGGGAAATCATGATCGCGCACCAGAACCCATGTTATCAGTTGCGGCAACTGTCCGCTGTCATGCGTGGCATGTCGGAAGAACAAGCTGTTGAACAGTGGCTCGTCGCCCAGTCGATGCGTGATGAAGGTTACACGATCAACCGTAAGGAAGTGGGCGACTTTCTGTCCCGACTGACCTACAACCAGACGACTCAACAGAGCTATGTGAACGAAGAGATTTACCGTAAAGCCAAAGACGCCGTCGAACTGACTGACAGTGAGATTACCTGGCTCGTCGGCAATCAACTCCTGATCAACCAATTCTTCAACATGTCCACTTTGAGCGTGAAATCGTTGACGCCGGAAACCGAATTTGACTGGTACAACCGCTTCAACCGCATGATGAAAATTGAAGCGATTCCGGTTTCCGTGAGTGACTTCACTTCGCAAGCGGCCGCGCCGTCGCAAAAGGAGCTGAAGAAAATCTTTGAAGACAACAAATTCCGCGACCGTAACCCCTGGGCTTTGGAAAGCGGATTTGGCGTCCCCATGATGGCCAGGGGCGAATACGTTTATTATGACAAGACGATGCTCCAGCCGGAGGAAGTCACGGACGAGGAAGTCGAAAAATTTTACGAAGAGAACAAGGAACTCTACGTTGAGCGTCCCATGTCAACCATGCCGACGCCCGGCTTGGGCGGCATTCCAAATCCGGGCGGGGTCGGCAGGTTCGGATCGGCTTTGGGAGAATCGACTTCGGATGAAATCATCATCCCAACCGACGACACGACCACCACGCCGGATTTGCCGTCCGACGTTACGACGCCGGACATGACGCCTGACGATGAATCGCCGGAACCTGTCTCTGCTGTGGATGCCGCAATACCGGAAACGGCAGAGTCCGAAACGGTTGTGCCGGAAGACGCGGCGTCTGAAGATGGGGTTCCCGAAATGCCTGTGGAAATGACCATTCAGCCAAGTGACGAAACTGAAGAATCGGACGCTGAAAATGAATCGGACGACAATGCGGCAACAGAGACCGAAGCGGAGACTCCTGCGGATGAGCCGGAAGGGGTAACGGAGGAAGTGACCGGTTGGAATCCCGGGAACGTGCCGATACGCCTGGTTTCCTGGCAAGCGGACGCCGAAGGACAGGGTGTTGTTGCGGCTGTGACGCCGGAAGAGGCGGTGGAAAATCCTGTGTCTGCCATGCCGGCGGAACCCGTTAATCCCGAGTCTGCCGTACCGGAAGCAGCGCAGGAAATCGAAACGCCGTCGGTTGCAACCACGGAAATGCCAATCATCACATTGCCGCCAACAGGGGCACCGGTGTTGCCGCGAGGCGGTTTAGGTGCTTCACCACTCGGCGGCGGATTGGGCAGTGGCGGATTGGGACTTAGAGGCGGTTTGGGGAGTGGCTTAGGTGGCGGTCTGGGAAGTGGTTTGAGCGGAACCACCACGCCGTTTGGAAGTACGCCCATCCCGAATTTGGGGGGATCAACCAATCCCGCTTTGGCCAGTACGCCTGTGACCTACCGGCCGCTTGACGACAACCTCAAGGCGGAAATCCGTGACACCATCGCGCGGCAGAAAATGGACGCCAAACTCGCGCAAGTCCAGGAAGTCATGAGCGAGTACCACAGGGAATACATCAAGTCCATCCAACAGAAAAATGCGAAACTGACACTGCCCGATCTGTCGGCATTGGCCGGGCAACACGGGTTGAAATACGTCAACCTGGGGCAATTCGACTCTTATGACCTGCATGACAAGTATTATGATTTCGCCCAATCACTGATCGAGAGCAACAATGAGACGGTTCCCGTCGCCCAGGCGGTTTTTCGGGAACGCGGCATTGTCAATGAAAAACGCGGCTATCGTTCGATGAACCGGCAGGAAGGCATCAACTTTCTTTTCTGGATCACGGAAATCAAAGAGCCGACCATTCCAAGTTACACCGACGCTGGTGTTGCTGAACAAGTCGAAGCCCGTTGGCGGCAGATCGAAGCGCGGTCACTTGCCCAGGCGAAAGCCGATGAATTGGCGGGAATCGCGCAAAAGGCGGAAGGATCGCTCCTGGAGTATTTCACCGCTCACCCGAACAACGAGGTCAAGACGGTTGTGGGGACTGAGTTCTTTTCCTGGATGGATTACAGTTACCCCAACGACTACTATCGTTATCTGGGCTATCCGCCGGAGTTTTTTGTGAGTGAAATTCGTGAATCCGGCGTTATGCCCGGCGAAGCGGAAAGAAACAATGAATTCCTGAAACGCATCGGTGACGATTTCATGCAAACGGTCTATCATCTTGAGCCAGGTGAAATTGCCGTGACGCATAATGAATCAAAAGACACGTTTTTCGTCGTGCGTCTGGTCGAAGTGACGCCGACAAATGACAATGCCTTTGACGTGTTTGTCATGGACATGCCGGACCGCAAGAAAATTTACAACATGGCCGCAGTTCATGATCGGCAGTCCAAAGTCCAACAAGGTGCAATGAAAAAAGTATTCGAGAAGACCAAGTTTCAGTGGAAGGTCAAACCGTCCGAGTACCAGCAACAGGAACGCCTCAAGTCGCGGCAAAATCCCTCCGCCCCCGACCGCCGGTCGCCCCAGGACAATATCCCGGTGAGTTTCCCGCAATTTTAATGCTGCGACCAAATTTTGGTACTTTCAGGCAGAGCAGTCACGCCGTGACTGCCACAATTCATTTTATGTCCCAATTTCTTGAAATCATGCCGGAGTTGAAAATTCCGCTCTCACAGTTGGAGTTTACCTTTGTGCGGAGCTCCGGCCCCGGCGGACAAAACGTCAACAAGGTTTCGAGCAAGGCGGTGTTGCGCTGGCATGTAACCACGAGCGGATTGCTCGACGCCGATTCGATTGCGCGTCTGGCCGTTTCTTATCCGGCGCATCACACGAAAGACGGTGAACTGGTCATCTCAAGCCAACGAACCCGGGACGCGGTCAAGAATCGCACCGACTGTCTCGAAAAACTGAGGGCCATGCTGCTCGTTGCGGTCAGGAAACCAAAACGCCGCATTCCGACGCGGCCGACACGCGGCTCCATCCAGCGGCGGCTCCATGCCAAAGCCCGGCTTTCGCAAAAGAAACGCGAACGCCGGAACATTCCAGACGAGTAAAAAGTGTCTGTCACTCAGAGTTGTCCGGGGGTTCAACGCCGTCGGGAAAGATTTCTTTCAAGAGTTGCGTGACTTCGACCGATTTTTTGACGCCCTCGTCGATTTGGAACTGCAAACGCGGCGTGTAGCGGGTATCGATGCGTTTGGCGCACTTCGCTTGCAGGAAACCGGCAGCACTTTGTAGTCCGCGCAGCGTGAGTTGCTCCTGTGTTTCATCGCCCATGACGGAGATGAAGACTTTGGCGTGGCGCATGTCGCCGGAGACCTCGACTCGCGTAATGGTCACGTCCCGGATACGCGGGTCTTGGAGGTCCGTCAGGATGGACATGGCCACCACTTCGCGAATTGCTTCGGCGGCTTTGAGTGTTCGGCGTGATGACGTCATAAAATTCTTTGTGTGTTGGGTTTATTGTCGTTTTTCCACATCCTCTTTGTCCGCAAATTTGAAACCTTGTTTTTCAAGTTCCTTTTCCTGTTCGCGGAAGTATTCTCCCATTTTGTGAACATCATAGTCGAAACGTGCGGCAAAGGCTTCACGATAGGCGTAAAGTTCGTCCAGAATTTCATTATCAACGATTCGCCGTGAGAGTATTTGACATTATCAATCCTCCATACGAGTATCAAAATTGACGGGAGTTGTTATTTCAGGATATTGGTAACCATTTTGTGTAATGATTCTTCTGTAATGCCGTCCCGCAACGGGATTGGCAATGTGTTTACAGTTCCAGGTCAGCAGGAAATCCATTCCATGGCAGGCCGCAAGGGCAATATGAAATGCGTCGGTTGCCGCTTTTACCGGTATGGAATGACTTTCTATCAGTTCTTGTGCCAAATTTTCCACTTCTGGTGTTGTACGAAGAACTTCAATCCCGCGGACTGCCTCCAAACGCAACGCACTGGCAGAAACATCCCCCTTTGCGATTTCAAAGTAAACAGGAACCGAAATATCAAATGGAAATTCTCGCGGCACGTTTCCCACCACTCCCGCGTTGTTTGTTGATACCACCAAACCGACATATCGCGGCTTGGGCGGCTTGTCAAAAAACTGATGATACTGGTTTCAATGTAAACAGTCGGTTTTGTCATGGTGTGACACCACCTTCATCGTTCCGGCGGCTTTGAGTGTTCGACGTGACGACGTCATGAATTTCGTTGTGTGCCGGGTTTATTGTCGTTTTTCCACATCCTCTTTGCTGACAAACCGGATGCCTTGTTTTTCGAGTTCCTTACGATACTCACCGAGGGAATCGACGAGTTTTGTCACATCGTAGTCGCATTGTCGGGAAAGTTCCTCGCGAATGGCATAGACCTCGTCCATAATCTCGTTTTTTACAATGGAATCTGTCTTTGACATGATGGTTGCTTTCATTCTTGATATAAAAAGTCGAGCGGGGTTAAAATCACTGGATACTTATACCCTTTTCGTGCAATGACATTCGCAAAAGTAAGTTCAAATCTGGGATTGGCAATGTGTTTGCAATTCCACGTCAACAAATAATCCACACCATAGCACGCCGCCAACGCGATGTGTAAAGCATCGGAGGTGGCTTTGGGAGGCAACGTATGCGATCCCATCAATTCCAGAGCCAAATCATTGACTTCGGACGTGGAAATCAGGAGATCAATCCCTTCAGCGGCTTCGATGCGCAAGCAACTTGCCATTGCATCGCCTGACGATATTTCCTTTCGAACGGCATCCAAAATATACAAATGAAAATCCTCGCGGCACGTTTCCCACCATTCCCGCGTTGTTTGTTGATACCGACAAATCGCGGCTCGGACGACTTGTCAAAAAACTGATGATGCTGGTTTCAATGTAAACGGTCGGTTTTGTCGCATCGTTTTCAGTCATGGCAAAAAACCTCTGCGATCTCCGCGTCTCTGCGAGAAACCAATAACATTGTTTTGTTCTTCACGATGGTTCTTGATAATTTTTAAAGATCGTGGATTCTGAAAATACACCAGGGAAATCTTTTGCCAAAAACAATAAAACGACGCAGACAAATTCTTTCTCCGCGAAAAAATCTCCAAATTTTGAAACAACAGCAACCGTGAACCGGAGACGATATTTCCGAATCTTTGTCATACTTGAAACATGAAGCAACGGAACCAAGTCGGAATCTGAAAGGTCAAATACCTCGTCTTCATTGGCTTCAAAAAATCTTTTCCTCAAAATATCCGACTGGCTGACGTCACAAGAAACTTCAGAAATGAGTATTTTGAAATATTTTTTTCGTAATCGTTTTTTTGGACGTTTCATCGTTCAAAAAATACTTTTTTCAACATCTTCGTGCCTTCGTGGTGAAATGAAAGCGTGAGTGAATACAAATAGACTTATTCGGAAACTCAATAGATTTCTGCCCAAACTACCCATGTTGTTGATTTTTGGAAAAATGGGCAATTACATTTCTGGGTTTCCGAACAAGTCTAATCATTAAAACGTTCGTGCGATTTCTTCGGTTTTGTAGGATTCGAAGAGGTCACCTTCCTTGATGTCGTTGAAGCCTTTCAGTTTGATTCCGCATTCGTAGCCTTCGCGGACTTCTTTCGCGTCGTCTTTTTCGCGTTTGAGCGAATCGAGTGCGTAATCGCCGATAATCCGGTTTTCGCGGATGATGCGGATGCGGCAATCACGTTCGACCGTCCCGGAAAGGACGCGGCATCCAGCAATCGTTCCGAGGCGGCTGACGACAAACGTCCGTTGCACAAGAATACGGCCGAGTTCCTTTTCGCGGGAAAGCGGCTTGAGCATCCCCTCAAGGGCGGCCTTGATGTCATTGGCCAGATTATAAATGATGTCGTAACGGCGAACCTGAATTTTCAGTTTTTCGGCCAAAACGCGGGCACCTTCGTCCGGGACGACGTTGAACCCGACGATGATCCCCTCGGACGCGTCGGCCAGTTGCACGTCAGCTTCGGTGATCCCGCCGACGGTCGCCTGGAGGATGCGGATTTTGACTTCCGGGTGATCGAGCTTGCCCAATTCCTTGCGGATGGCTTCGATGGAGCCGCGCACGTCCGCCCGAATGATGATATTGAGCGTTTGCACTTCGGTCGCTTCGGAGATGCGCTGGAACAGGTTTTCGAGCGTCACCCGCGGCCGCATGTCGGCCAGTTCCTGTGAGCGTTCGGTGTCGGCGCGATCCTGCGAGATCTGACGCGCGATGGAAACGTCGTCCAGGACGCAGAATTTGCTGCCCGCCGCCGGTGCAACGTCCAGTCCGATCAGTTGCACGGGCGTCCCCGGCCCGGCTTTGGTCAGTTTATTGAACGGTGCCAGCGTACTCATCATGGCCTTAACGCGGCCGTGTGCGGCTCCGCAAAGCACGACATCGCCCATTTTCAGCGTTCCGTTTTGCACCAGCACTTTTGCAATGACGCCCTGGCCCGACTGCATTTCCGATTCGAGAGCCACACCAAATGCCGCGCGATTCGGGTTGGCTTTCAATTCGCTCAATTCGGCCACCATCAGCAGTGTGTCGAGCAATGTGTCGATTCCGTCGCCTGTGATTGCACTGGTTCGGACGACTTCGACGTCGCCACCCCACTCACTGGGCAGAATATCGTGGGTTGCCAGGCTTTGCATCGCCCGGTCGATATTCGCCGACGGCAAATCGCATTTATTTAACGCCACAACAATCGGCACACCGGCTGCTCGTGCGTGGCTGATGGCTTCTTCCGTCTGCGGCATGACGCCATCGTCTGCGGCAACAACGAGCACAACAATGTCAGTACAATTCGCGCCGCGGGCACGCATTTCGGTAAAGGCTTCGTGGCCGGGCGTGTCAACAAACGTGATGTCCCCGTTGGGTGTCGTAATCCGGTACGCCCGGATGTGCTGCGTGATGCCGCCTTTTTCCCCGGAAACGACGTCGAGGTGCAAAATGCGGTCGAGCAACGAGGTTTTCCCGTGGTCAACGTGTCCCAGGAAGGTGACGACCGGCGGCCGCGGTTTGAGGTTTTCCTCCGTATCCACCTGGTCGAAAAGCGACTGCACGTATTCGTCTTCCAGCGATTTGGGCGGTCGGATGTCAAGCCGCAGTTCGAAGGCTTCACTGAGCAGTTCGGCGGAGTCTTCGTCGAGTTGCGAGGTAATGATCATCGGCGTCTCCAGTTCGATCAGCTTCCGCAGTACGATCGCCACAGAAAGTCCTGTCTGTTCGGCAAACTGCTTGACGGTACAGGGAAGTTGAATCACAAGGTCGTTTTTCCGCGGGGCGGCGGTATTGACCTGATGCGTTTTTTTCTGCCGTCGAAGCTGTCGGGGAATGACGAAACTCTCCTCGGCGTCGTATTCCAAACCGGCATGGCGGCGTTTGGCTCCTCCGTGCGATTTTCTGGCCGGCTTGGTTACTGCGGCGTCGTTTGTGAGCAGCTCATCCTTGCTCTTCGGTCGTGCCCCCCCTCTCTTCCTGGCAGTGGCGGTGGCACCGGCATCAATTAAAGGTACGGTGATATCCGCACTTTTGCCTCTTTTACCTTTGACTTTTTCTTTGTCTTTCCCTTCCTTGAGATTTC
>Ga0099364_10013113_pt1 | contig 11146 bp, 11 predicted proteins | sample TergutTh196P3_FD_73070 | JGI IMG/M metagenome (GOLD analysis project Ga0099364, IMG submission 73070) | Microcerotermes parvus P3 segment gut microbial communities from Pointe-Noire, Republic of the Congo - Th196 P3 | ecosystem: Host-associated > Arthropoda: Insects > Digestive system > Gut ... | reverse complement strand
AAGTTCAAAGAAACCTGAACCAATAAAAATGGGTGGAATTAAAACCAGAAAAAAAGATGTTCCCATGATCAATATAGGATTAAACATACTTACAACAAGAATAAAAATACCACAGAAAAAGCTTGATAAAAAAAGCAAAATTATTAATCTTCCCCTTAATGGCATAAAACGGCGGCTGAATGTGAAAGTCAGGGTTGTAAGTCCGTATACCCATAAAAGGGCAAATGTACATAAAAGAGCAAAGGAAAAGCGGCTGGAAGCCAAAATTATTAATCCAGCCCCGCTTAAACATGATAACGGAGAATATGAACCCCAAATAAGATGTGAGCTTAAGCGACTATTCATGATCTACCCTGTTCTATTCGCTGCGAATTTATTCGTTGCGAATTTATTCGCATTGTATAGATATTAAGTATTTCTGGAGAAACACGTTGAAACATTCTTGCACTGTGACGGCCCAATGGAAAAATCTCCTCTATTCTCCCATCAGCATCCATTACTGCGGCGCATGGAAAAAAGGTTCCTTCCCCGATAAAAGTAAATATTAAAACTTTTTTATTATCAGAAAAATTATACAAACTGCCAAATCCGGATGTTCTAATATTTCCTCTGGTAATAGGTTCTGATAACCTGCGAGGATCACCTGACTGTTGCAATATTTGGTTGACCGAACTTATTAAAAAACGGTTTTTTACAGGCTGAGCAAAATACCAGAATAAGAATGATAATAAAATAAGTCCTACTACCCATCCTAATATAATCATTGAGTCCTTTAATAATGTTGGTTCCCTAATCCATGGGATTCTGTGTTTGGTATATTTCATAAACGTTTTTTACGAGCCTTTGTATTCTTGTTTTTTTCGAAAGGGATGAAAAAGGAAGAAGCAGGATACAGCTTGTTGCTTTCAAGTATTTTTACTAAAGGTAATAAGGAATTGATACAAGCGAAAGCAATTACGGCACCGTATGGTTCTTCTCCAAGGTAACGGAATAAAAATGCTAGTGTGGCTGCTGCAAGTGTAGAAATCAGTAAACCTATATTTGATTTAGCTCCTGTAACAGGATCAGCGGCAAGAAAAAATGCTGCTGCTAAAGTTCCGCCGCTTAATAAGGCAAACAGAATGTCACCAGTCCATAATCCGTCAGGTAAGGCACCTGCAAGGCGGACAATTATAGCAAAAAAAGCAAGATAGGCTGCCGGAATCCAGGAACGGTTAGCGCGGAACGCTGTAATTATAATGGTTCCAACAAGAATGGCAATAATTCCGCGATCTGCAATTATACCGGGGAAACGTGAATTAAAAAGATCCAAATATCCAAATGGCAATTCTGCACTGGTTAGCATAAAGACGGTTCTGTTTAAAAATAAATGAATAGAATCATAATTAGGAGCAGAAATGGGATAGGCAAATTCATTATGGAAAACAGGTGAGGCTTCAAGAGCCTTGTTAAATGTGTTTGGCCATGAGAAACGTATGAATGACCATCCTCCGACAGCAGGGTTAAGCCAGTTTGAACCTAAGCCGCCGAAACTATGTTTAATAACCGCTACGGCAAAAGCAGCACCTGCTGCCGCATAAACCGGAGAAATTAGATTTGGCAAAAAAATTGTTAAAATAAGTGCGGTGGAAACAGCACTGCCATCTTTTATTTTTTTCCAGTCTTTCCCCTGTAAGTAATAAATTAGTGATTCTGTGAAAAGAGCAGATGTAACTGCGCCTAAAGCTATAAAAAGAGACGAAAATGAATCGCTCAAGGATGACTGAATTATTGCAAGAAAAGCACACAAACTAACAAGCCAGAAGCGTGTTGCAGTAGATCTGGCAAGATTAATCTGTGGTGTTTGTAAGGGATTATCTTTAATTGGTATATTAATATTTTTAGCCATTATTCTCTCTTAAAGTGAAAGGTGTAATTGTACTACTTAGAGGCAGAAAAGATGGACAAACAGCTTCGCAGCATCCGCAGCCATGACAAGAATTATTCATACGCATAGAACTATCAATGCGGTTTATCAGGATTTTTTTATAAAGATCCTCAGGATCAAGTCCAACCGGACAGACATTTCTGCATTCGCCGCAGCTTATGCAGTTGTTTTGATTATTTCGTTCAATCTCTTCAAGAAGAGCAAAAAATGCATAACTTGTTTTTGTTACCGGTTCATCCATATTAAAAACCGGCAATCCTGACAAGGGTGAACCGGATGCAATTTTTTTAGGATTACTCTTGAAACCTCCGCATTCGTCAAAGAGGTCTCTAACACGGGTACCTATTCTTGCCTTTAACACCTGGGGCTGGTTCAACGCAGTGCCGCCAACTGCCACATAACGTTCCAGGACGGGTTTCTGCTTTTTTACTGCATCGTAAATCGCAGCCAGTGTTGCCGGCCCAAATATAAACATTGGACCTATATCTACGTTTGATTTTTTTGCGTAATTTTTTAATACTAGTTCCAATTCCCTCTTGTTTCTCTGAGGATACTTTGAACCAACTAAAACTACACTGGATTGAACATTCCACTTTTGTGCGATTTCCATAAAAATATCACCAAGTTCTTTTTCACTATAAGATATAGCAAAGATTAATCGATTTAGTTTAGAGCTTCGTGCTGTTATCATGGCTCCCTCTACCACTTCAGCAGCCCGTTCTTTGCACAGTACATAGTCAGCTACAAGCCAGGGATCATCAAATACACAGCGTACCACAAGAGTTACAGGTTCTTTTACAGAACGGAATGAAGATATAATTTCAGATACCGGTCTGGCATCACTATCCATCTCTACTACTCCGAACTCTGCAATAGTTTTCTGAATATCGTGAGGAAGCATATTTTCCCATGGAAAAATTTCTTCGTACTTTCCTAGCTTTTCGAAGCTGCCCTCCATAAGTATAGCTATTCCTTCATTTACCTTTCCCCCGGCGCTTTCCCAGGAAACCATCCGTATAACCCGGCCGGGGATGGAAGAATGGATATTTGCGCTTCCGGAACCCTTGCTTCGTCCTACAAGCATTCCTTCTTTAACCGTCTGACCAACCGAAACAATAGGACTGGAAGCGGCTCCGCAGTGCTGGTTCATAGGGATTATTGAAAGTGAAGGAAGGAAAGCCGTAACACTGGAAGCTCTAGGAGGAACAGAATTGTCTTCAAACATAATTCCCCCTCTGGGGAAAGAAAATACCTTCTGTGATAAATACTTATTAAAGTCAATCATGCGGCGATCCATTCACCCTTCTTACATTCATAGGATTATAGTTTAGCAGAAATAGCATTAGCTTTTCCAGTGGAAAAGATGGGTAAGATAAACTATAGGACCAAGGGGTATTTTCAACTATAAAATTTTCGGCAATAAGACCGTCATCTCCCAAGTTATAAGAAAGGTAAGCTTCATCGGGCATGAATTGATTCAGTTCATAATTAAAGACTTTATAGGAAAAAGAATGGGCCAGTTCCATATGTCTGTAATATTCTTCGGGACTGATTAATAAAGCATGATCGACACTAGTAATATTTTCCATAGGAGCAGAGAAAAAATCGTACAGAAGTATGGATGGCAAAGAAAGAAATGCGAAAGGTAAAAGGAAAGGAAAGAGAGAAAAAGTTTTTGTCTTAAGAGGATACAGGAGCACCGGAATGAAAGGAGTATGACGGCTCTTCCGGGCGGTGTTCGATTCAAAATGGTAGTAAAGATAATTTATTAAAAACAAAAAGGAACAGCCTATGAGTATTGGTAAAATGGGAAGAAGGGCTAAAATTATCAATAATAGAAAGAAAAATAAAAATAGGAAAATTAGTACAAAGTTGGTTTTAAAAGGTTTCAGACGTTCAAATAAACCATTTATTCCTTCTCCGTCGTAATCAGACGACAGATCCTTATACCGGCTGGCAGCGGATAATTCCATAAGGGGTTCTCTTAACAATTCCCAAATACCGGCAAGAAGAGCCGCCAGCGCGATGCCGCCTGGTCCGATCCAGACAAAAGATAAAAGTACAGGAACTTGAAAAAAGAAAAAAAGTCTTGAGCGGCAAAAAACAAAAGCGGCAATACAAGCGGCAAAGAGAAGTATAAAATCAGGGATAATATGCCTTCTTTGTCCCAGAACAGTAAGAGTAAAAGGTGTATTCGGGAAAATTTGATTAAGCTGTCTTTCTAGATTCCGGGTTCTTGCGGCACGTGATTCGTCAAAGTGATAATAAAAAAAACGCTCCCCTTCCCTTACGAAGAATGTTCTGAGCCTTGCAGCATAGCCGTTATCCCTCGGATCGAATAATTCTATTTCGCTTCGAAATGAATCCAGAGTAATCATTCTTATTACACCAAAATCATCCAGTGCAACTTCAACCGAAGATTCTGAAACAAAGTTATTAAACCCTGCCAAATAAAGGGTTTGTTGTATCAGTCGATCGTCCTCTTCCTCATCAAATGCCAGAATGATACATCCACCTCCGGTAAAGGTTTCTATAGGGGAAGAAAACCTAAAAATTAGAAATGAGAAAAAACCTAAGCATATCGAAAAAATTGCCAATAGCAGGGACGATTTTAGTCTCACTGAAAACCTATAATAAGGCGAATGCTACGGTTATAATAAAGCCTATAAGGGCGCCTATTACCACTTCCAGAGGAGCGTGTCCCATAATTTCCTTAAGAGGACTGAATTCCAGGCCAAGTTTTTCTGAAGAATGTCTGCCCAATTGGTTCAGAGACCTGGACTGAAGGCCAACAGAGCGCCGCACGCCCATAGCATCCCGCATTACTACCATAGCGATTACAAGAGAAACAGCGAAGAGATTTGACCCTATACCTTCATAAAATGCTACGGCTACAGTCATGGAAGTGACTACTGCAGCATGGCTGGAGGGCATTCCTCCTGTACGCCAGAGCATGGTCTCAAGGACTTCCTTAAGGTTTCTTGTTCTTATTCTGAGAAGGGCTATTACGCCTTTCATTAACTGAGAAACGAACCAACTAACCAGAGCAGAGAGAATAATTGGATTGGAAAAGAAGGTCCTCAACGAACCTGCAAATTCGGAGAAAGAATCAGACATTACACTACAATCTCAAAGTGAAAGGGATTTTGTCAAGACCGATTTTGGTCAGACCGACTTCGGTCTATTGAATATTCCTATAAATTTGGTATATTGGTCTTTAGGGAGTAAAATATGAATGATTTTGTCATTACTGCTACCCGGTCCATGAAGAACTATGCTTCTCGAGTTGCTCAATGTCTGGAAAAGATCCCGCGTTTCATGGATGTTTTCGAGTCCATAAATGGAGTTGATTTACTGACTTCAGATCGTTTTGCAGACGGAGAAATGGAAGTATCTATAAAGGAATCCGTCCGAGGCAAGGATGTTGTTCTGTTTACCAGTTGCAGCCGCAACGATGCCGGTATAGGGGCAGATGAAGCCAAGGTGGAACTGTATCATGCTGTAGACGCGCTTAAACGCTCCCAGGCAAAGGATATTATTGTTTTTGAGCCATTTATCTCCTGCTCACGCTCAGACAGAACTACCAGACGTAATTCGGTAGGATTATGGGTTCATTTTAAAACCCTTTCCTGCCTTGGGGTAAATCATATAGTTACCTATCAGCTCCATTCAAATAAATCTGAAGTAATGCTTGACCCAACCATCTGTTCCCTGGATGATTTTCCTGCCCTGAATCTATTAAAGCGCTATCTTTGCGATACCTATATAAGGGATGTAAAAACTCTTGAAGAAGAGGTAAGGCCAAATTGGGCATTTTGTTCCGTTGATGCCGGGGGTGAAAAGCTTGGAAGGGAGTTCGCGAATGCTTTCCTGGCACCTCTGGTAGTTGCCTACAAACAAAGGGATTATTCCAGATACAATACAGTTGATTCGGTGAATATACTCTCGGCAGAACCTATCGAAGGAAAGGTAATTTGGATAGTGGATGATATGATAGATACAGCCGGATCTGTTGAAGAACTTATCCATAACTTAACTGATTTTAAACCTAAGGAAATCAATATAATTGCTGTTCACGCACTTTTTTCCTCACCGGCGGCTACCAGACTTAACAGTCTCTGGGATAAGGGGCTTCTTAACCGGGTAATCGTCGCCGACACGGTGTGCACTTCATCCTTTACAGAGATGAACAGAAATATCGAAATTGTGCCTTCTACCGATTTTTCCGCAAGGTTAATACACGGTCTGATTACAAATCAGCCTATGGGCAAGTTTAAGTCTCCCTTTAACGCAGAAAAATACCTGAAAAAGCCGAGTTTGTTCAGCGCTTGAGCCGTCGATACAGAAAGCTCTCTAAAAATTCACCTGTTTATTGCTCTTGAAGCTGTATTTGCCCTTGACTCGTTATCGAAAATTTCCATGACAGATTCTTGAAGCCAACCCCTGGAGATATTTCCCTGTCCCTGATAATTTCCTTCTGCAAGTACCCACAATTCAGTCACTCCGCGGTTTATAACCCTGCGTCTTTCCAGTATTCGCACTACCGTACCCTGACGCAGGTATCCAAGGGAGGCTCCGTCTGTACCAGGCTCATCAAGCAAATGTGTAAAAGAAACATTGATTACTCCAAAACCAATAAATTCCCTTGCCAGGGGACGGGTCTCAGGAGGCAGAACCGGACTTTCGTTTGAAGAGCGGCTGCATCCAGTTAGTGCAGATATGTATAATAAAGAGCATAAAATCAACAAGAGAGGTTGATTATATCCGGTTAAATGGTTAATTTTCACTGTATGGGTATGATAAAGAAATTTTTCATTTTAGTCATCCTTGTAATGCTACCCTTCACTTATTTGCATGCAGAAAGAGCTGAACATGTTTTTTCTTTATCTCCGCTATTAGGTTTTGTAAATGGCCGTTCAGAGGAAATTGTATATAAATTTCCAAATTCTTCTGAATATTTAAGCTTGCTGCTCTGGGATTTAAGACCTCTTTTTTATGCGGGGGTTGCCGCAGATTTCAGTCCGCAAAACCCTTTCAATAATAACGGATTTATTGCAAATGGTTCTTTCAGAGTTGGCCTTCCGCTGGTAACCGGAATTAATGAGAACTTTGACTGGCTGGAAGAGGGAGATGACTATAGTCATTATTCCAAACACAATGTTTATTCTCAAAGGGCTTTTCTTGCAGATATTTCGCTGGGATATTCCTGGGGGCTGAATGATTTTCTGGCTTTAAGTACATTCGGGGAGATTTCGTTCATGCATTTCTCATGGCTGGCCAGAGATGGCTTTGGTCAATATCCCTGGGGAGATCATACTTTCAGCGGGCGAGTCGTCGAATACTCCCAGACCTGGTTTATTTTATCACCGGGCATTTCCCTTAAGGGAAGAATTAATGATTTTATTTCACTTGAAGGAAGCTTCAGCTATAGCCCCTTCCCTTTTTGCATTGCCCGGGATCACCATTTTGACAGGGGCATAGTTTTTAATGATTATGTTTGGAAAGGGCATCATTTTAAAATAGGCGGCAGACTTTTTATATCCCCAATACCTGTCCTGAACTTTTCTTTAAATTTAAATTACAGACACATCACAGAAACAAGAGGAGATACTTTAGTTGGCAATTCACGGTACAAAAACCTGGCTGGAGCAGCATACTCCGCCTTTGATCTGGGTATAATGCTTTGGTTCAATCTCTGGTCATTTTAAAGAAATGGTACCCTTGGAAAGATAAAGTGCAGAACCGCAAAAATAAGGGCTGCTGCTCCTATATACTTCTTGTTGCTTAAAATAATTCCGCTTACCTTTTCTTCTTGCTCAGCATCGTCTATTGTAGCACGGTTCTTGTAGAATTCGTAGATCAGAATGAAACCGCAAAGTATCCCCATAACAGCCGGGAAAAAATCCCCTATCACTGCTATACCCTGAATCGGTGAAAGGAGCTTTACTATTCCTGTAAGCGCTGAAAGTATGCCGACAATAAGCTTTACAGTCTCGTTATGCAGAGAGAGACCGGTTTGGGTTTCAGATATTTCACTTCGGAAGAAAAGGTAATAACCAGCTAAAGCATTTAGAGATACAGATATCAAATAAAATTGCAGCATTTAAACCCCCATATATATAATACTGTTTTTTATTAAATAAGGAAAGCCCCTACGGTAAAAACCTTTACGGCTGAAGCCTTTACGATTGCAACCTTTAAGGTTGCAATCGTATTGCCCTTTGTTCATCCATAGTTCTTAAAATAACAAAAAAGTCATCTTCGATAAAAGGCAGAGCAATGATAAAAGTCTCGGATTGAACAGGACTAAAAACTACTCTGTGAACGAAGGGTTCGGATTGATCCGGAGCAGTCCCTGCCGGTGTCACCATTATATCCACGTCTCCAAAAAAGATTTCTCCTCTAGCCGGGACTCTTTTCAAAAGTGCTAGAACCAAATTACCTTCCTCACGAACTAAAGTCAGTTCTACGATATTCCCCCCCAGTCTAAGACCATCGTTTATTCTGTTTATATAATTACCCAGTCCCGCCATGGCAATGATCAAAATAATGCAGAGAAAGATCATTACATTGCCCTTGCTGCCAAAAAAACCAATCAGGCCCCTGCGTTTTTTTTGCTCATATGAGTCTCTGACCATTTGAGAAGCTCTCTCGAGGCGTCGTTCTCTGGAATAATAAAATTTCGGTTCCCTGTTATTATCACTCATAATCTTTTCCACTTAGCCATATACAACCGGCCAAATCCGCTGCTATACCTGCCACTTCAAGCGGATCGGTAAAGCGGTTCTTTAATATTTCACCAGACCTTATAAGCAATGCTGCTGCAGCAGCAGCGCAGTTATAGGCGTCAAAATTTGCTTTTTCTCTGTTCATTCTGGCCGCTATGGCAGCACAAAATCCCGACAATAAATCTCCGCTGCCTCCAGTTGCCAGTCCCGGGAACATGCCATCCAGTATACCTAATCTCCCGTCTGGGGCAGCTATAATAATAACATGACTTTTAAAAACAATAATAGCGTTGCATAAACGAGAGTATTTTTGGAGTATAGGAATGGGACTCTTAAGTAATTCTTGCTTGTCTATTCCGGTAAAACGGTTAAATTCGCCTGGATGAGGTGTAAGAATGGTATTTCCATTAAAGGTTTTACCTTTCGCAAGTTCTATGGCATCAGCATCCAGAATTATGGCTGTGCCATTCTTTTCAGAAATTATTGCGTTTTCTAATACCTTTACCCTTTCCTGCGAGTTACCCCAGCCAGGACCAAGAAGTATAGCATCCGAATCCTGCATAAGTTTGTCTGAACTGCCGGAGCCGGTTGGAATTACCATTACACCGGAGGAGCTTGATGCTATGATGGAGTGTATCTCATTATCCACTACAAGCCTTACAAGCCCCGCCCCAGAGGCCTGTGCTCCCCTGGAGGCTATAATGGCTGCCCCTGTAGCCCCTATCGAGCCTGCGTGGATTTCTACGACTCCCCTTTCGTGTTTATAAGATTCAGCTTTTACTTTGGGAATTTTTTTTGATTCAGATTCCCAGTTTAGAAGCTGTGCGCCTTTATAAGAGTTGATAAGATCGCCGGGAAAGATGCCTGTAACAGGGAGTATGGTACCTGCGTAAGGCCTTGCAGCAGGTGTAAAAACACAGTATTTCTGAGGTTCAACAGCCAGGGTTATATCTGCTTTTATAATTGGCATCCCAGGTTCCCAAGGGTCAGAGATTCCTGACGGAAGGTCAAGCGAAACCACAAAGGGTCTGTTGTTTTTATTTTTGCTGAGAGAATTAATAGCCGCTGCCATTTCTGCAGCTCCGTCTTTAAGAGGTCCTGAAAGTCCGGTTCCGGCAATGCCGTCAATTATGATGTCTGATTTAGAAAAAATATCATCCAGGTCCGGGCTTGCGTTTATATTTTCCCACGAAATTATTTTAACCTTCATTTTTTCAAGGGATCTTAGTAAATCAATCCAGGGTGCTGTCTCACCGCTTTTTGGCATACGTTTTAATACAAGAGTAGAGTTTGATGCATCAGTTAATCCGGACAAAAGCCAGTACCTTAACATGACCATACCGTCTGCCCCGTTATTTCCAGTTCCGCTTGCAATAGTAACCCTTGGGTGGTTTATAAAAAGCTCAGGAAATGCGGCGGTAAATACCTGGGCGCAATTTCGTCCTGCCGCTTCTATCAGCGAAAAAACATTAAAACACCATTGATTCTGCGCTTCAAGATCTAAAGCCTTTGAGTCTTCACAAGATAATAAAAGCCTTGAGCTCATTGGAAAAATTCTCCAAGAAACCTATCTGTTCTCCACCATACCAGCCTTACCTGCCATTCGTCAGCCAAGAGACCGGAAAGGATACCATCCTCTGAAAGATCAAAAGCGTTAAACTGGAGTTCTTCGTTATCAACCCTGATAAAACCCCTGTGCTGTTCGCCTGAAATGCCTGAATCGGAAGACATAATGAGTATAGAATAACCGCCATCAACAGGGATATAGAGAAATATTCTGCCTCCTCTGATTATCCCGAGTAATGAATATAACATTCTGGAGATGGTTGCCCTGTTGTGTTCAATATGGGTGTATTCAAAAAATGGTACTTCGATATACCTCTCAAATAATCCGTCTTCGGCATTCATCAGCCAAATTACAGATCCATCCGGCTCAATGCCTGTTCTGGTATTTGTAGACTCATCGTAAGTATTACGGTAATAATCAACCTTAATAAAAAGGGTTCTGGAATCCGGGCCCACGGAGATTCTGTCCAGAGAGGAAAATACATCGTCCCGGTCAGGGGGTACAGGTAAGGCATCTGCTCTTAACCTGACAACAAAAAGGAAAACCCCTTCAGCACTGTACCAGTATATTTCCCAGCCGGCCGGAAGCCTGCAAACAACTGCAAGCTCATCCCTTACCGAGGTAAAAATACCTTCAATGTGAGGAAAGGGACTTCCCCCTATGCCTTCCCTGCCAAGACTGTAAAGGAATCTTCCATCCGAGTCGAATTGTAATATGGTGTTGAATAGCAGAGCCCTGTTCTCCGTATCAAAGCTATATTGTTCATTGGGAAGGCGATCTCTCACATAAACGTGTTTTCGTGAATCAACGGTTATTTCTCCTGGCTCTAATAAAGGGTGGGAAACTGCCCAGCGGGTTACAAGACTCTCATCAGCTAGGGGTCTTAATGTCAATGGGGAGGGGTTTGTTTCTTCATTGTATATC
>Ga0099364_10013112_pt1 | contig 11146 bp, 8 predicted proteins | sample TergutTh196P3_FD_73070 | JGI IMG/M metagenome (GOLD analysis project Ga0099364, IMG submission 73070) | Microcerotermes parvus P3 segment gut microbial communities from Pointe-Noire, Republic of the Congo - Th196 P3 | ecosystem: Host-associated > Arthropoda: Insects > Digestive system > Gut ... | reverse complement strand
TACGGTATTTTGTTTCGCTGTTCCATATTGAAATATTTTTGCAAAAGTAATATTTATTTTTTGATTGTCATACACTTTCACGCATCAAAAAATAAATGCTTTGCTTGCCGACCGGTTCTGCCGGCTTTCTTGACTTGCACAACAAACCTAATTTGAACTGCGGGCAAGGCGGAAGCCAAAATTGCCGTAGCTAAAGTCTGGCCAACTGAAGTAACGAAATGAAACACGCGCGTACTCCACAAAGAAGTTCCAACAGTCGCCACGAACCACGCGGTAAGAGCCTGTAGAAGGGCCTATTGGATTGTTCGGAGGACTGCTGTTATAATAGGTTGAAGAATACCAGTCACTGCACCATTCCCAGACATTACCGCTCATGTCGTAAATACCTAACTCGTTGGCCTCTTTCGTTCCAACGGGATGCGTACTGTTGCCACTGTTATTGTAATACCAGGCAACATTTTCTACCGTATAACTTCCGCTATACCTGTACCATCCACTGCTTTGACCTCCCCGTGCTGCATATTCCCATTCCGCCTCCGTCGGAAGGCGGTACTGCATACTCGTCATTTGATTCAACTTGTAAATAAATCCATTTGCGTAATAGGTAATACCATTGATTTCCATCGAAGCGCCATTAGTGCCTACTATGTCGTTCCAACTCACCCACTCAACCGGATAGTTGTCTCCTTTCGGAAAATAGGAAGGATTAGCGCCCATGACCGCTTTCCACTCACCTTGTGTCACTTCAAACTTCCCAATGTAAAAAGTACTAAGCGTTACATTATGCAAAGGTTTTTCATCGTCGTAACAATCGTTGCCCTGATCACTTGTGCAACCCATTATAAATTGGCCGCCCAACACCTCCACCATTTCGATATTAATTGAAGGAGCGATTCCCGACTGCGTCACACTGATGGTCAACGGTGTCGGGATGCCCGTGCCGGTGATAGTAATTGTTGCGCTGAGGTTCTCCATCGCACTATTTGATGAAGCGCTGACGGTTACAACGCCCTTTCTTGCACCCGCTGACGGCGAAAAAGTAATCCATGAAGCATCACAGGTAAGTTCCCAGACGTTTGTGTTGGAATCAATCGTTATCTTTTTTTTCTCGCCGCTAAACGGAAAATGAAGCGCACTGGCAGATACTGTCATAGTAATTGGTATTTCCCGCATCGTCTCCAAACATCCCGTAACCGACAAACCCAGCATTAAAGCCACAAAGATTGTCTTTGATAATTTTCGGTTAATTAAATAGTTTTCTTTCATAAGATAAGTAAAGAGGTGAAAAAGGTGAAATAGTAAGTAATGAAGGGGCATTTCTACTGACTGATCCTTTACATACTATGCAAAGGATAATCACTGATACGATTTCTTTTAATACCCTGAGTAACTTTGTTATGAGGGTGAAAATTTTTCTCATAGTATAAATTTTATAAATTTTATTAAAAAATCATCTCAAAAGTCAGTAATACCAAGTACCTGTTTGGATATTACCATTACTAAATATGTATATTCCATACCCATTGCGTATATTATCTGCCCAGGGGCCATACCACATATCAAGGTTTTGCCATATAAAAATACCGTAACCATGCCGTTTTCCGTTAAAAGTTTCACCTATATAAAAACTTCCGTCATTATAACTTATTACCTGAAATTTCCACGCAAAGTTGTTGGTTGTCATATATGATGAAGAGGGATATGATGAAGATGGATAGTCTTCATAAAAATTACCATCATAAATCAAGTTTCCATGTTTATCGTAACAAGTACCATATCCCCACTTATCATTGTCTGACCAGTTGCCCACATATATTTTACAGTCAGGACAATTTAATAAAAAACGATAATTCGTAAAGCTTCCAACTATATATATACCTATTCCATTTCTCATTCCGTTACTATATCCCCCGAAATGGAAGCCTCCATCTTCATTCCAATAATACGCTCCTAATCCGAATCGGCTTCCATTGTACATTTGTCCTTTATATGTGCCGTTACTATAGGTCTGTGTAGGATAATATGTCATTGCCGAAACTATGTATGATCGCCATGATTCGTTTAGTAAAGCCAATTGAGTCACATTCACAATTTGAGGAGTTAAGCCTGGACTGTTAATAGTAATAGTTGCTGTACGTTGTATTGAACTTGAATTGGCAACGGCGGTAACAGTTATATTTCCGTTGTTTGATCCTGAAGTAGGATAAACCGAAAGCCAGGACGGTTCGCTACTACTGACTGTCCAATTAGTATTAGAACGAATTGAAAAAAATCTATCTTCTCTGGAGTACGTAAATATTATTAATGACGAAGTCACTGATAATGTTGGACTGGCTGATTGCGTTATGTTTATGGTTTGATCCTTTACTCCGGTACCACTTATTGTAAGAATTGCATTTCGAGATTCCTGACTTGTATTGGCTGAAGCTGTGACTATCGCAATGCTGTCGCCAACGCCGGAAGTTGGTGTAACCGTAAGCCAGGAGGTCGTGTTGTTAATTGTCCAATTAGTATTGGATATAATAGAGAATGCTTTAGAATCGCTTGCTGAAATAAAGTTAAGTGAGGTAGGAAAAACCAACAAGGTAGGCGCCGCATCAATATTAACCTTTATGGTCTTATCTTCTACCCCCACACCACTGACCGTTATAACAGCTGTCTTTGGAGTAATGTCGGAATTGGATTCGACGATTACCTTAACTGAACCTCTTCTTGAACCTAACTCTGGTGAAACCTTAAGCCATGATGAAACGTTACTGCTGACCTGCCATTTATTTGTATTGGAAAAAACTGTAAATGATTTCTCTCCGCCGGAATAAGAAAAGCTCAACGAATCGGTAGAAAGATTCATTTCTATAGGAATTTCGGTAATCACTTCTAGGCATCCCTTAAAAACAAAGCAAAGTATAATCACTGATATGACTGATTTGAAAGGATTCTTCAGGTGACGTTTCATACGAGAAAAATGATTAATGATTAATGATTAATGATTAATGGGTAAATTTTCATTATAGCTTGGGTGTAAGGGATTACATGATTGTTCCATACGTAAAGTACAAAAAAAGTACCTTAGAAGGTTAGGCGTAATCCTGCGCCGTTTCCGGTGGTTATAATATTCAAACATATATCCTTGTTGCGGTTCGCGGGCGAATGGGAACTGATTTGTTCGGATGTTAAGCCGTTTTGTTGTTTACGCTCTTTTGCTTTAAAATAGAATCCCGTGCCAATACATGCGCCGCCTGCGACACCGCCTACAACCATGAAAGCGGGATTGCGTTTTTTTACTTCAGTGTAAGTGTGGGTAGAACTGCTTTGGCTATAATCATTCTCGATGTTTGGGGATGATAGATAGGTTGCCGCTATTCCTACCACAGCCGCAACTCCACCGGCAATAAAAAGTGTGTTAGAGAGCTTTAGTGAACCTGTTTTGTATTGGGACTTGTCGACAGAAGATTCTGTCGATTCAAGTTTTTGGAACAGGGATACTATCTCCTTTCCGGCATCTTCAAAATTCTGGTTGGCGCTCTTTTGAAGCCATTTGACGGCTTCTGCGTCGTCTTGTGAAACGCCACCTATACCCCTCCTGTATAATAAGCCCATATAATACTGAGCTTCCGGATGCCCCTCCTCTGCAAGCGGCTTGATCAATTGATAGAGTTCGTCTGTAAACTGTGATTCGATTTTTCCGTCATAGATAAGTTTGAAGTATTTAAGCAGGCATTGTTCTTCGCTTTCCATACATAAACGATACATTACAGCTGCGTTTTCGAAATCTTCTGCAGCTGCGAAGTCGTCGCCTTCCTTTTGTATTTCCTGAGCAAATGTTGTCAGAAAACAAAATAAACTAATAAATAGTAATACTGATTTCTTCATAAAATGTTATTTTTTTATCTGGTAATCATCTAAATTTTCAAGTTTTTCATCAATTTTAGTTGCCGAAACATCAAAAACCTCCCAACCCTGATCATTTTTTAAGCCAAAACAACCGTCTCGTAGCTGCGTAGATACCTGACTGTAATTAAACTCTACTTTTTGAACGCCCTCCTTCGTTATAATTCCCCATCGGTTATTCGATTTTTTTCTTAGGATCAGATAATCCGAACCAAGCGTTACAGAGCCGACAAGATTATACAATTCAAACCGCTCTTGAATTACTTTTTGACGGGCCTCTTCTTCGGCTTTTTCTATTTCTACGATTTCTTTGTCGCAAGCGTTAATCCTACCGTTTACATACGAGACTTTTTGCCTGTCTCTATTCTGGTTGGCAATGTTGAGTGCATTGACATATTCCGACCGGGCTTTTACATAATCCTTTTTTCTAAAGGATGATTGGGCGAGGGTTAATAAACGGTCGTACTCCGCTATCCATTCCGGAGGCGGAGGAACCGAAGAATTTTCGGAATCAGTGGAAGATACAGAATTATCGGATATGGGAGAAGTTGTAAAAGGTGGGGAAGTTGAAAAATCCGGCGGATTTTCGGAGTTTTGGGAAGTAGCGGAAGCGGTTGAACCCGTCGAATCGGACGATACAGAAATAGGGTCAGACGTGGAGATTTCGGGAGAGGCGGAAATTGTAGATTCGGTAACCAACTGTGTGTTCGTCCTGTCAGGGTTCGTTGCTGATTTCTGTTTGTAATTGGAAGAAAGATGAATAAAATGGTTGACAGCAAAGAAAGCAATTAGTAAATTGAAAAAACCTCCAACGATTCCTAACAGGATTTTCTTATTCAGGGTTTTTTTTATGTTCCGTTCGAAGACTATTTTCTCTCCTTTTAAATGTTTTTCTGTCCAATCCACAATTTGCTGTGCTAAAGGTCTGTCCCAAGGGTCTTTCCGGAGGCAACGCTTAATAATTTCCTCAAAATTTTTCCCCCATTTGCCGGGTAAGTTAGGGATTTCTGCTCCACTTTTTTGCACTAAACCGCCATGTTCGCCGAAGGGCAAATATCCGGCTATCAGCTCGAATAGTGTAACTCCAACCGCCCAAATATCGCTTGCCTTGACTGGAGCGATTTCTTTACCGAAGCGCTCGGGCGGCATATAAGCTAAAGTACCGCCCGATGTAGCGTTATCAACGCTTTTCCTTAGCGTGTTGCGAACTTGGGCGCTGATGCCGAAATCAGAAATCAGATATTGTCCGAGATTATTTTTTAATATATTGTCGGGTTTAATGTCCTGATGTATAATAGGAGGTTTTTGAGCATGTAAAAACGCCAGCCCCGAAGCCACATCATGCAGGAAACGCCAAGACTCTTCTTCGGTGAGACGTCCCGACAATTTGGTGGCAGACCCATTTTCGCAATAAGGCATCAGCAAATAAGGTGAACGTTTATAAACATCGAAATACACCGGACGTAGCAGGTGGGTGTGATTAAGGTCGAACACCAATTCGAATTCATGACTGAAAAGTTTCACACCATCATCATCTAATCCCTTATCAGGTGCAAATACTTTAAGAGCCATTTTTTTGTTACCTACTTTGATGTCTTCTACCAACCAGACTTCAGAAAAACCGCCACTACCCAATAATTTTTTTAGGAGGTAGCGATTGTCGAATATTTTATCGGGTTGGAGTTGCATAATAATAAAGTTTTTACGAAGTGAAAAAAATGGGATTAATTATTCCCAATCGAAAAAAGCGCTTTCGGGAACCACCAACATCCTTTACCTAAAAAATGTCCTACTTCGAAAGCTATTCCCACAAGCACAAGAAAAAGAAAGATGAACAGCAATATTCCGAATTTTCGACGCTTTACTTCAGTCATTCCGATTTTTTCTTCGACAGGAAATGGGCTGAATTCTTTGTCTGCGTTTTCTATTCCGGATACAATCTGGCATAAGGCGATAGTCACATTATCAGTCCAACCGACGTTTTCGGATTCAGTCCATAAGGCATTGCGACAGTCTACCATTGTATCACAATTGTTTAAGATTATGGTTTCAATGGCTTCATCGGGCAGCACGCCACTTAGTCCGTCACTACAGAGCAGTATAATATCGCCGTTGTCGAGTTGGAATTTCTTGACATCGGGCTGCACTGTTTTCCGGGTATCTCCCAGACTGCGTGTTATGATATTATTATCAGGATGTTCAAAAGCTAAATGTTTGGACAGTTTGCCGCGGTCTACTAATTCCTGTACGTATGAATGGTCGTGCGACAATCGTTCCAGACCGGATGCTGCATTGAAACGATAGGCGCGGCTGTCGCCACACCACCCAATATATACATTGTCTCTGACGATCCATGCCAAAACAAGGGTGCTTCCCATCCCTTCAAGTTCTTTGTTATGCCTTCCGGCCTCCTTTATTTTCTCGTCGGCTGAAATTATCGCTTCTTCAATATATTGTATAATAGTTTCGTGGGTAGCCATCACTTGTGGCGTTAATTTGGAGTTAGTAAACCACTCTTTTATCGTCTTGACCGCCAAGTCGGAAGCTGTCGCACCGGCCTTCATCCCTCCCATTCCGTCACAAACAACTAACAAAGCTCCTTTTTCACCTAACGTTACTTCCTGGTTTGTGACGAAACCCCAATGGTCGCTTTCCAGGTTATCAGACAGTTGAAAATTGTCTTCGTTAATTTTACGGCCGGCTGCTTCGCAACGTGCAGCCATGATGAATTTTATTATGCTCATACGATTACAATCAGAATAACGTTGAAATAGGAACAATACATCCCGGATCATTCGAGGCATCAGACAAAATGCCTATTACCTGATAAAAGCCATCGGATTTTACTAACACAGGGCCTCCTGCAAACCCCGGTTCCATATTGTAATTGGAATTTATAATTGATGAGCCGGGGTCTGCTCCCACCTTTGCGACATTACTTTTTGAATGAGTTGGTGACAATTGACTATTTTCAGGATATCTCCCTTTTGAGAATCCCAATATTTCTAATTCCGTTCCTAAAGCAAGATTCGATGAAAGCGCGTTATACTTCAATCCCTCCTTCTCATTCGTCTGATAATACGCCCAGTCTGATCTGCCATGAACGGCTTTGCGTACCACCATTCTAACACCTCTTGATAACTCCGTACTTTCAATCTTGTCGAAGGACCTGTTACATGTAAAACTTTTACTGTTAAACGAAATTCTTTTCCCTGTGCTTGAAACTGCGGTAAAGTAGGCAATCACTTCGCCGCCATTACTGGCCATCAGATTTAACGCCTCTAAATTTTTATATTCATCCTGGCTTTGTGAAGATTCGTAAAAAAACCATTTTTCCAACACATACCGGGTGGTGACAAAACGACCATTCTCCAACAAGAAACCCGTCCCTGTCACTACGGGCACATCATTTTTTATGACTTGCGTTACTCCATCGATATCAGTAACATCCCATTTCTCTACGAAAACGGCAAAAACATACGGACTACATTCGCTGATTTCGCTTTTTGCCATTGGTTTTATTTCTGCTACTTCGGTGTTAATAGTCGATTCAGGCGCTACAGCAGAAATAACATTTTCAGTGTTAATCCGACTTTTCACATTTTCCATTTCTTTTTTATAGGCGGCTAATGATTCATTATTTCGAACTAACGCTTTGGCCAACGTTTCGGATTCTTTTTTATACGTCTCCATTTCTTCTTTACTAAGGTCTACCTCATTGGCCAGCACTTCGGCTTTTTTACCGTGTTCATCTAATGCATCGCCTAACCGTATGTTCTCTGCCAGCAGCTTTTCCTGTTTTTGCCAAGAGTATAGACCCCAGCCTATTGACCCTGCCAATACTAAAAGTAATACGACACTAAGCGCTATTATCGCTTGCTTGTATGGTCGTAAGGCTTGTTTGCGGAAGAGGCTTAAACGATGTGTCAATTTGAGACTTCCGATAGATGATTTATTCCCGCCGGGAATGATAAAACCAAGTTTTGGCCCACCTATTGCGAGTTGTATCTCATCGCCGTTTTGTAAATACCATTCTTTCGTAACTTTTTTCTCGTTAAGAAAAGTAGGATTAGTGTCGGAAAGATGAATTAATTTCCATTTATCACCTTCTCTGACAATCGCAGCATGTCGTCTACTTACCGTCTGGAATGATTCGTCGAAACGCACCTGACATTTCGGATCCCGACCTATTTCCACCTGATCGACAATTATTTCCTGTATTTCACCAACCCTGTGATACTTAGAACTCATTTTATGTTCGAGAATAAAATACTGTTTTCCCGATCTTCCGAATACGGATCCTAATCCTGATCCTAACGAAGAAGAGAATGAACGTCTGTAACGTAGTGTATCTCTTTCCATAGTGTGTTAATTTTTAATATTTGAATTTTCAATTAATTAATATCCTTCTACTCTTAGTTTTGTGTCACCAATCGAAATAACGTCCCCCTGATTTATCGGCATGCCCTCTTCAGAAACTTCAGTAGCATTCACAAAAGTACCGTTAAGCGACTTTTTCCAGCTATTTACAGCTTTAATATCCCACTGTCCGTCGCGAATGAACCATTGACAATCGAGGCCTAATTCCAATGTGCAGTGTTTTCGGGAAATATAACGGCTGAAATTTTCGGTGATAGCCAATAGATTATTCACTGAATAGTCATTACATCCCACTGTAATAATCCTGCTTTTTCCCCGAAGTAAATCATTCAGTTTATATACTTTTCCATATTCTTCGCCTTGCATGACCCGCAACAAAACGCCATTTTCAACATTTACAGGCTTCGGTTCGTTTTTGTTTTCGTAAGAAAAATCAGCGCATGGAGGTAACAATGACAAAACCATATCTACTGTTTGCAAACGCTGCTTGAAATCGGGTATCAAACATCCTGTAATTGCTTTCTCAAAGTTCTTGCCCTCCGGGAAATAATACAGGCGATTCTTGTTCCACTTACCCTCCCGCGCATTTTTTATATATATGACCATGTCTTCTTCGTCATTCAGACGTCCGAAGGGATACTCGCCTGTTATCAGATGATACATCATAACGCCAAATGCGAAAATGTCCATGGTAGGCAAGACGGTCACTTCCCTGTTTTTGGGTTTTATTTGTTCCGGGGCCATATAAATAACTGTTCCTGTTATTTCGGTGGGTCGTCCGAATAAATCGGTAACGGTAATTCTTTTTTTTCTGTCGCCTGTAATCCCAAAGTCGGTAAGCGCTGCCGTTCCATCCGTTTTTATCAGTACATTTTCAGGCTTTAAATCCCGGTGTATCTTGCCGCATTGATGTAAGTCTTTTAAGCCATAAAGTATTTCATTTCCTATCTTAACAAAATTAACATTTTGTTTTTTTTGTACTAACTGTAATAAATCACCATTAGGGAAAAAATCCATTACGATATAAGGATTCCCTTTGACAAATCCGTACTCAATGGACTGAACCAAGTATTTACTTTTTATCTGACCGGTTTCGTATTCCATTTGGAAACGGGGAAACATAGCCTCTCGTTGTTCCGGGGGAATTTCCCAGAACTTGAATAACTTCAAGGCAAAGAGTTGATTCGTTTTCCTTTCCTTAACCTTGAATACTTTTCCGAAAGTGCCTTCCCCCAGATGTTTTTCGATAGCGTATTTCCCATTGATACAATCCCCTATCCGAAACTCACATCGCTCAATCAAATCGTTCATTCTATTACCTCTATCAATCTAAACTGTTTTGATTTATTTCTATAAACAGGAACTTGGTATCGCCAATCATTATCTTATCATGATCGTTTAGCTCGCCTCCGTCCATAAGCTCCTTATTAACAAAAGTGCCGTTGCTCGATTGTTCGTCTTTGAATTTGAACTTCCCGTCAACCGACCGATAAAGAATCGAAAGATGATTATCTGATATTCTAGGGTCGTCTTTAATAAGTATCGTTGAAGTAGCAGCTCTTCCGATTCTGTTTTTCCCTTCATAAAGCGGAAAGAAAGCGCCATTCGGAGAGCGGGAGTAAGTCACCAGAAATCCTACTAACTTTTTCCTTTTTTTACCGCTTTTGTTGAAAGGTTGACTGCCGGCGCTACTAATAATAGTGTCACTATTATCAAACTTGTTTTGCAAGGTATCGCTTATCATTTCTTTTTTCTCGGAATCCTCGTTGTCAGCGAAAAAAGATTGTCCGCAGTTTGGACATGCTGCGTCTTTTTGTCGTAACGGATATCCGCAGTCGCTACAACCTCGACCCGTTCGAATAAGGTTATATTCATCCGGATTATTTTCAAAAGATGTAATATCGTTGTTATCCTGAAAGGGTATCAGGGGGACATTACATTTTTCGCATTTCTCATTTTCATCCGGATTTTCCCATCCGCAATTCTCGCATCTCATCACACTTACAATTAAAATAATTACTACCGCTTTGAAAGGTTATATCAGATTCAGGATTCAGGAACGATTTTAAAAATGGATACCTAAACGTACTAATAAGCAATTCTGAGAATATTTCTTCAGTTCGGAGGAATAAAAGGTATAAGGGAGGGGCTCGTCCAAATATATTTCTGTATATTTACCTTTTATCTTTGTCTTGCCTAATCCGTAATAATGAAACCCAATACTCACTAAATCGTTGATCATAAAACCTCCGCCCACTTGAAAAGCAAAAGATGTTTGCATATCAAATTTTTCTTCGTAAGAGTAAGTATCCCATCCGTCATATTCAGTTACTTTGGAGGCGGTGATTAGACGTAAATTGGGACCTATTCCGCTCTCGAGCCAAAAGGCGTACATAGGGGCAAAGTTTACTTTGTAATTCAATCCGGCAAAGAAAGGAATATTGAGATATCTATGCCTTATTACTTTATCTGCCGTTTTTTCCGCCTCGTCATAATTATGTTTCATTGTGCCTTTTAATCCGTTGTAAAGAAAATCTCCACTTATAAAAATTCCCATTCCGTCTAATGCCAGCGGAATCTTCCCTTTGAGGCCGACATTAAAGCCGGAGCTTGCACTAAAACCCCCATCAAAACTAAATATTCCCAAAGTAGGCTCTTCGTAGAAAAATCCTACCGGAAACACACCCCCAGCATGAATTGAAAACCCGCCTTGTTTATCTGTCGATCGCACCCTTTTAGGGGTGTCCTTTGTGTCGTATTGGTCTCTAATATTCAGAACTTGAGGATAATCTTGCCCTTGCCGCTGATTGCTTTGTGTATTCTGTGCCGAAAAATGGAAGCTAATCCCCAAAAAAACAATCATGTAAGGCAATTT
>Ga0099364_10013111_pt1 | contig 11147 bp, 12 predicted proteins | sample TergutTh196P3_FD_73070 | JGI IMG/M metagenome (GOLD analysis project Ga0099364, IMG submission 73070) | Microcerotermes parvus P3 segment gut microbial communities from Pointe-Noire, Republic of the Congo - Th196 P3 | ecosystem: Host-associated > Arthropoda: Insects > Digestive system > Gut ... | reverse complement strand
GGCGTGCAATGAACGCGGGTTTCGGGTGGCCTCTCAGTTCGGCTGTATGCACTATACGAACTTTGACCTTTCGCGGGTGTGGCCGCATATCAAAAAATTTGAGATTGTTGATTTTGCTTCCCACACTTTGGACGCCGATAAAATTTGCGTGGAGGGAGTAACGCCGGAGGACGCGGCGTTTATCGAACGGCGCCTTACCGGCGACATGTATTTGAAGGTGGCGCGGGACGGGCTGGGTATGGTTATGCACCGCAAAGCAACAAAGTCCGCGGCCATAGCGGAGCTGGCCGGCCGGTGGGAAATAACGCGAAAAGAAATCGCCGCGTTTGGCGACGACTTAAACGACATAGATTTGCTGGCTTACGCGGGGGTCGGCGTGGCGGTGGACAACGCCCTTGACGAGGTGAAAGCCGCCGCCGGCTATATCTGCGGCGACTGTGACGGCGACGGCGTGGCGAAATGGCTGGAGGAGAATGTGTTATGACTGCTATTATTTTATATTCCGTTTGTCGATAACCCGCTTTGCCTTGCCCTCGCTGCGGGGGATGCTTTTGGGCTCGACAAGGCGTATTTTCGCGCTGACGCCCAGAACGCTGTTGATCTGGCTGACGATTTTCTTCTCAAACGTTTCGATGCCCTTGACGTTATCGGTGAACATCTCTTCGGAAATCTCGATTTCGACCGTCATGGTGTCCAGATTGTTCACGCGGTCAACGATGATTTGATAGTGAGGCTGTACGCTTCCGATACTCAACAGGACGGACTCAATTTGCGACGGGAATACATTAACGCCACGTATTATCAGCATATCGTCGGTACGTCCGGCGGGCTTTGACATACGCGCGTGGGTGCGCCCGCACTCGCACTTTTCATAGCTGAGCGTGCATATATCCCTCGTCTTATACCTTATAAGGGGGAACCCCTCTTTATTTATGGTGGTTATAACGAGATCGCCGGGCTCGCCCTCTTTTACGGGCATATCCGTATCGGGATCCGTTATTTCGGCAATGAAGCAATCCTCCCAAATGTGAAGCCCCGTCTGGTGACGGCATTCATGCGAAACCGCCGGCCCCATGATCTCGCTCAGGCCGTATATGTCATAGGCGCGTATTCCAAGCCGGTTTTCAATTTCGGTTCGCATACCGACGCTCCACGGCTCGGCGCCGAAGCACCCCGATATGAGATTCAGATCGTCCTTGGTGCGTCCCGATTCCCGCAGGACCTCGGCTATGTTCATTGCGTAGGAAGGGGTACAGCACAAATGCGTCACTCCGAAGTCTATCAGCATGGTGATCTGGCGCTGCGTGTTGCCGGAGGACGCCGGTATCGCCACCGCGCCGAGCTTTTCGGCGCCGTAATGCGCGCCCAGCCCGCCGGTGAACAGTCCGTAACCGTAGGCCACCTGTACGCGGGAGCTTTTATCCGCGTCCTCCATGACAAGGCAGCGGGCCATACATTCGGCCCAGACGTCGATGTCCCTGCGGGTATAGCCCACGACCGTCTGTTTGCCCGTGGTGCCGGAGGAGGCGTGGATACGCACGATGTCCTCCATCGGCACGGCGAACAGGCCGAACGGGTATGTGTCGCGCAAATCCTGTTTTGTGATTATCGGGAGATCACGAAGGTTATCGAGCGTCTTAATGTCGCCGGGAACCAGACCCTTCTCCTGCATTTTTTGGCGGTAATAAGGCACGTTCGCGTACACGTTCTCAACGGCGGCGCGCAGCTTTTGAAGCTGTAGCTTCTGAAGCTGTTCGCGGTCCATAGTTTCAGCGGTTTTATTCCAGTATCTTTCCATGACGGGTTATCCTTCCTTCGCATAATTAAAGCGCCCTCAGCAACCATTGCCGGCTGCCATAGGCGCGCTTTCCGCAGTCTTTGTTTATACTGTCAGCGCTTTCCCATGAACAACCGTCCGCGTAAAAAAGTAAAAGCCAAAAAACGAAGTAAAGAATACTTCGCTGAAAAGGCTTCTGTTCGCCGCGCGCGCATGACCGTTCATTTCATAAACCTCCGGAATTGCTCCTGTACATCTAAACACAGCTATTATATGCCGGCGGGCGTTGTTTGTCAAGCTGAACTTTTTTGTTTTGCGGAAATTCTTCCTCATGCTTAAAACAGCTTGATAAAGTTCTTTTGGTCTTTACGGTCGGCATATCCGCACCGCAAGTAAAACTTGTGCGCCTCCGTCCGGTTGTAACCGGACACCAGCCGGACGCCGGCACAGCCGCCGGCCTTTGCCCAGGCTTCCAGCTCAGCCACCAGCATCCGCCCTATGCCCCGGCCCCTGTATTCCTCCAGCACGCCCAGCGCCAAAATGTTTTTAAGCGGCGGCATATAAGTGCAGTCGTAATCGCTGCCGTGGATGTATCCGGCCACTCGCCCGTTGATCTCCGCTACAAAAATCCTGATGTTGGGCTTTTTCGATATATCCGCAAGCCGGTTTGCGGTTTCAGTCGGCCCGTAATCGTAACCGAACGCTTGCAGATTGATCCGGCGTATACTTTCGGCGTCGCTCAAATCAGCGGTGCGGACAGTTGGCTTGGAGCGGGTTTCCATAAGCGGCTCACCTCTGTTACAAAGGTTTTTATATTATCTCACGCCGGCTCTATCATGTCAAACGGAATTTATAAGAAGGAGATGTATTGCTTTTTTACCGGCTTTACGGTAAACTCTAATGCGGGTGTTGAGAAATCAGAAAAGGAGTCAAAACCATGAAAACACTGATATTATACGCGACAAAATACGGCGCCGCCCGTGAAATAGCGCGGCGTATCGCCGAACGGACGGGCGATGCGATAACCCATGACCTGAAACAGGGCGGCGTTCCCGACCTCGCGGGATTCGGCCGCGTTATCATCGGCAGCCCGGTTTACGCCGGAATGATCCGCAAAGAGGCAAAAGCGTTTCTTGCGCAGAACGCCGCCGCTTTAAGCGAAAAAACGCTGGGCTTGTTTCTGTGCGGTCTGGACGGCAGCAAAGAAAAGGAATATTTTGACGCCAACTTTCCGGAGGATATTTTGCGTGCGGCAAAGGCGGCGAGCTTTTTAGGCGGGATATTCGATCCCGAGAAAGCCGGGGTGTTCGGGCGGCTTGTGATGAAAGCCGTGTCGAAGCAAGCTGAATACATAGACAAAATAGACGACGGCAAAATCGCCCGGTTTGCGGAGGATATGTCGTCATGAGGGGAAAAAGATGAAGAGCGTATTGAAATGAACGGGAATAACACTGTTAAGCATTGGCTTTATTATTATAATCGCGGCGGCCTGCAAACCGTGACGACGGACGAAGCCTATCAAATCGCCTCAAATTTTATCGCGTATAACGGCTTAAATATCGGAGAGGGGACCCCTGATTCACCGCGTTCTCAACCGCTTTTTTGATCACCGTACTTGAGTTTGTGGCACCTGAAACCGCATCGACGTCTATCTCCTGACGTTCGATTATCTCGTCAATGATACGTTCAGCAGACTCTCCTCGGTCGTTCCGGTGTTCTAAAATAGAGATGCCGGTTATCTCGCCCGACTTCACCGTCACCTCGACTTTGGCGTATATATAGCTCACGTCGTATTCCCCGATGTAAACGCCGTCGGGGATTTGCGAAATGTTTACGCCTGAAATAACTGTGTTCTTCACTTTGTTCTGATAGGCTGCCACACCCGACATGTAAAACGCGAAAACCGCCCCTGCCGCCGCAAGAACGAATATTGCGGCGATTAGGAATATTTTAAGTTTGTTATTACTTTTCACAGCTAACCGTCCTTTCCGCAGCAATGGATTTGAGCAGCAGCTCAAACCCGCCGCGCATAAATTCCTCTTTGGTAACGCCCATCGAATTGCCTATATAGGCTTCTTTTTTATGCGCCAGCGTTATTACTCCAGTTATGCCGGCCCAGAGGATAAACGTCGCCCGCGGCGGCGGCAGGTCAAGGCGGATATGCCCCGCGGCGGCGCAGTCCGTTAAGTATTTCCCGATGATTCCGTTTATTTCCTCGCCGACCTTATAGATTTTGACAAGAACCGTTTCCGGTTCGTCGTCCGGCAGCTTGATTTCCCCTAAAATGCTTTCAAAGAACAGAGGATAAGCGTCGTAAAATTTCATCAGGGCGCCGCATACGGCGAAATACCCATCAGGAAACCCCGGCTTGCCGTCCAGCGCGTCACCAACGGCGGCTTTGAGAATTTCAAAATGTTCCAGTATGATGTGATTATAGATTTCGTCCTTGCTTTTGAAATAGACATAAATAGTCGATTTGCTGTAACCGGCTTCTTTCGAGATGTCGTCCATAGTCGTATGGGCTAGCCCCTTTTCAAGGAATAACCGCTTCGCCGCACCAAGAATATTTCCCTGATTGAACGCCGACAAACGCTCTTTTCTATTCATAACAGCCTCCCGTTGATATATCGGTGTAATTATCGTACCATAAGTTCGATTTATTGTCAAGAGGTTTTTTCAAAACCGTTAATGGATTTTTCCTTCATTCAAAATTTTTATTGTAAACTATTCTTTTTTATGCTACAATGACCAAAAGACAATACAGTGAACAGACAGCGAAAGGTTTAGAAAGGGGAATTACCGATGAAAAAAAGCATTAGCCGTATACTTTCAGTCATTATACTGACAGTATTGCTGACCGCGCTTGTGTCATGCGCCGCCGGCGGCAAGGAAACCCTTATCTGCGGGGTAACGCAATTTGAACCCATGAACTATTTGGACTCTAACGGAAACTGGACCGGCTTTGATACCGAGTTCGCGCTGCTTGTCGGCGAGAAGCTGGGCATGGAAGTCAAATTTCAGGAGATAACCTGGAGCCAGAAATTCGTGGAGCTTCAATCCGGCGCGATAAACTGTATCTGGAACGGGCTTACCGCCAATACGGTTGACGGGACGACCGGCCGCCCGAGACATGAGGACGTGGATTTCAGTTACAGCTATATGCTTAACCGTCAATGCGCCGTCATAAAAGCCGACAGGGCCGGTGAGCTTGCGTCGGTCGGGGACCTGTCCGGCAAGACTGCGACAGCCGAAAAGGGTTCTGCGGGCGAAACAATAGCGTTAAACATAATCGGCGACGGCGGAATAATAGACGTGACGTCACAGATCGACACCTTTGTTGAGGTCAAATCAGGTGCGGTCGATTTTGCGGTGATAGACAGCATCCTCGCCTACAGATTGACCGGCTCGGGGGACTTTGCCGATTTGGCGGTTGCGGATATAACGCTGGCTTCGGAGAGTGAAGTGTATGCCATCGGTTTCCCGAAAGGCAGCGATATGGTGCAAAAGGTAAATCAGGCGATACAGGAGCTTTACGACGAGGGCAAACTTACGGAGATCGCCGCGAAATACGGGCTTGAGAACTCGCTTGTGATAGGCAAAGAGCCTATCCGTTAAGGGAAGGAAAGCGCAATGGGCTTTATAAGCGTGACACTGGAGCTTTTGGGCGGGTTTCGGACCACGCTTTTGATATTCGCGCTGACGCTGGTGTTTTCGCTTCCGCTGGGGCTTGTGATCTCGTTCGGCTCCATGTCGAGATTCAAGCCTTTGCGCTGGCTCACCAAGACCTTTGTATGGATAATCAGGGGCGTGCCCTTGATGCTTCAGGTAATAATCATATTTTACGTGCCGGGGTTTTTCTTTGGCGTACCGGTTTCGACGCGGTTCAACGCGACGATCATCGCCTTTACTATAAATTACGCCTGCTATTTCAGCGAAATTTATCGCGGCGGCATTGAGAGCATATCACGCAGCCAGTATGAGGCGGGTCAAGTGCTGGGCATGACAAAACCGCAGATTTTTTTCCGCGTCATATTTATGCAGGTCATAAAGCGTATCATGGCGCCGATGGCAAACGAGGTTATAACGCTGGTGAAAGACACCGCTTTGGCACGAGTAATCAGCGTAGTTGAAATACTGAGGACCGCGGAGAATATCATGAGCGCCGGGCTTATCTGGCCGTTGTTTTACACCGGAGTATTCTACCTGCTTTTCGTGGGGATACTTACGCTGCTGTTCGGGCGCGCGGAAAAGAAGCTGGATTATTTTAAGGCATAGGGAGATATATGGTTATCTTGGAAGTGCAAAACGTTATAAAACGGTTTGGCGCGCACGAGGTGCTGGGAGGCATTAGCTTTTCGCTGAATGAGGGCGAGGTGCTGGTTATCATCGGCTCCTCGGGCAGCGGAAAAACCACGCTTTTGCGTTGCCTGAACTTTTTGGAGCGGCTGAACGCGGGGCGCGTTTTGCTGCGCGACGAAATATTATTCGACGCTGAAAAACAGGACAGCTATGACGACCAGTGTATCAGGCAAAAGCGGCTGCATTTCGGGTTTGTGTTTCAGGCGTTTAACTTATTCCCCCAATACACCGCCTTCGAGAACGTCGTTCTGGCGCAAGAGCTGGCGGCCAAACGAAGAGAGGATTTCGGCAAGAACAAAAAGAATATTCTGGACGGGATCCACCGCGAAGGCATGGCGCTGCTGGAGCAGATCGGGTTGACGGCCAAACGCGACTTTTATCCCCACCAGCTGTCAGGCGGGCAGCAGCAGCGCGTCGCTATTGCGAGAGCCTTGGCGCTGAAGCCTGATATTCTGTGTTTTGACGAGCCGACCTCGGCGCTGGACCCGGAACTGACCGGCGAGGTGCTGAACGTGATACGCGGCCTGTCGGAGAGAAACACGACTATGATCATTGTCACCCACGAGATGCAGTTCGCGCGTCAAGTCGCCGATACGGTGCTGTTCATGGATGAGGGGTTGGTGGTGGAATACGGCGCACCGAAGGACGTACTGGAAAACCCCTCGAATGACAGAACCAAGCGTTTTCTGGAAAACTACGCGTCGCTTTAGCCTTATCAGGGTTTTGAATTTATATTGCTAGCGGCAGAAGTTCTTTCGCGCTACCGCAGAAAAAACTCTTGATAAAAATGTTTGCATGTGCTATAATTGCCGTGCCGGTCAATTATGGTCCTGCGGGTGTAGTTCAATGGCAGAATTCCAGCTTCCCAAGCTGGCCGCGTGGGTTCGATTCCCATCACCCGCTCCAATGCTCTAAACCGTGTAACACTTGTGTAGCAAGGGTTGCGCGGTTTTTGCTTTGCCATGAAATCTGCCGTTGTCCCTTATTTGTCCCTTATGCGCCCAAGTTTAACTTTAACGCATTACTTACCGCTTCACACGCCCGCGCTTGTGCTGTTTGGAATTCGTGCGCGTAAATGTTTATCGTAGTAGTCGCGTGCGCGTGTCCAAGTGCCGCCTGTACCGTCTTAATATCTAACCCCGCGTTTATCAGCATGGAAGCGTTAAGGTGCCGGAAGCTGTGAAGTGTAACCACCCGCAGGCCGTGTTTCGCGCAGAACTTTTTGTAGAATCGTTCGGGAGCGTTTGTGTACAAATACGAGCCGTCCCACGCTGTAAACAGTCTGTCGGTGTCTTGCCACTTGTCGCCAAGACTGGCGGCGTATGCGTTCTGATGGTCACGGTAACGATTAAGTAGCGTAAGGACTTCGTCAGGCAATTTCAATGTGCGTTGGCTTGTTTTGCTTTTCGGGGTATCGGTGAAATGTCCAAGCTCTTTTGATTGATACGCCGCACGCCTTACCGACACAAGCCCGCTGTCGAGGTTAATGTCTTTCCATTCGAGCCCCAAAAGCTCCCCGCGCCTGAATCCCGTGTAAACCGCCAGCGTCATAAACACAACGTATTGCAGATTTTCAGCGGGCTCTTTTTGGAGCAGTGAGAAAAGCTGTTGCACTTCGGGAAGTGTCAATATCTCGCGTTCCTTGCAGTCGCTGATGGGGAAGTCCACGCCTAAACACGGATTTTTAGATACAAGTTGATACTTCATAGCGTAGCGGAAAACAGATGATATTAAGGACACATAATGCCTAATGGTTTTTGTAGCCGTTCCCTCGTTATGCAACTTCACAACAAGCCGTTGAATATCGCGGGTAGTGATTTTGTCTATTCGCAGATGTCCAAGCTCGGCGCGGATACGTTTTTCACGGCTACGGTAACATCGCATAGTGTTGGCCTTGATGGTGATTTTTGCATGCTCGTCAAACCATTGGTTAAAAAATGTATCAAATTTGATAGCTCCGCTGGATGTCGCGCCGCCTTTACATTCCTCCTCGAATAACACCGCTTGCCGCAACGCCTCTTTTTGCGCTTGTTTTTCGCTCATGCCATCAGGGATACGCCACGTTTTAGTTGTGTCAACTTGCTTGCCGTCTACACTGTAGCCATTGGAAACACGCAGTAAATAGCTGTTGCCTCTTTTTCTTATGCTTGCCATAATGCCGCTCTCCTTTCAATTAGCGGCTTGGTAATCCTGTTGCTTCTATTTTACCACAAACCGCGCCGGATTGCAAGTATTTTTCTAATATATTTTCGTTGATTAGATACTTTTTACCCGCTTTTATACTCGGGATTGTCTTTGTTAATACAAGCTGGCGTACAAAATGTTTAGATAATCTAAAATGGGTTGCGGCCTCATTTATGGTGAACATACGGAACGATGCGTGGCTGGTCACTGTTTTCACCCCCCCTAAAAAATCCACTTCTTGAAATAGAAGTTTTTCTTTAATCTCGTTACCCCGCCCGGATGTAGCAAGATTAAGTGGTTTTTGAGCCTTGCAAAATCTTCTGGGGGTATAACCTTTCTTCGGCATTCGATTCCATTTTCCAATATAACTGTCCGCTCTCCTGCCAAATTTGAAAAGTATTGTTGCGTTTCATACTCATTCGCCGATAATACGACCTTATATGGAATGTTGTCAATTATCGCTCTGCGCTCAATCTGGCCATAGGTCAAATCAAGGTCAGCGAGCGACTGCGTGCAAATTAAAACCCGCACGTTTTTCTTACGGAGTTTGCGAAGCGCGTCAAGTATATCGATTTTACCAAGGCTTGCAAACTCGTCCAGACAGATAAGTATTGGGGGTTGTTTTCCGTTCTCTCGTCCAGATAGGTGGGTTAGTATTTGTTCTGTTATCAGTCGAAACAGCGGCGCGTAGATTTTCAGTTTGGTATCTGCAATAACTATGTACACACTGCGTTTTTCTAAGACTTGCGGCGATACTGCGTCTGTGCCTCGCCGGATCGTCCTCTCCATGTTTGGATTGGTGGCAAAAAGTAGGACGGCGTTATCTAACTCACTCTTAATGCTTGCAAGTATCCTTTCATTTACTTCCTTAAATCCTGCTACAAGCCGCATTGCCAATTCGTTGGCGCTTGCGTTCAAGTCAGCTATTAAGGTTTCGTAAGACAACCCTACGATTTTTTTACAGATTTGAATAAAGTCCAGTCCAGAATGATAATACGCAACCAGAGCCGAGAAGCACATCTTTCTAGCTTCTCCCTTATAGAAAACGGTTACATCGCTGTCGCCTTGTGCGGGAGGTATGAGGGCAAATGAAAGTTGTTGCAGGCTTTCATTTTTTTCTGCGATTGTCGCGGCAGAATCCACCGCCGCGAATACGCTGTATGGGGTCGTGTCCTCATTTTCTGGGTTGTATATGGTTTTTCCAGAAACGTTTGTATTTTTCTCAGTGTCGCCGCTGATGTCGATAACGAATGCCATCCCACGCCATGCTTTAAGGGTGGGTATAAGCACACTGCTGGTCTTCCCAGAACCGCTACCTCCACATGAAAGCACATGCTGAAAGTCGCGCTCCTCGCTGCAAACGAGCCGCCACGGGGTTTTTCCGAACACTATTCCAACAGCGCAACCGTGCATTCTAAGCCTCAATTTCAGCAGGATTTTACGTTGCCTATACTCGTGGCGTATCGCCGCCAAGATAATCAATATGCCACCGATGATTAGAGCCCGTTTCAACATAAATAGAAAAGAAAACACTACAAATCTTGTTATCACTGCAAAAATACACCCCTTTCTATTTCGCGCGTATGCTCTCGCTCCGCGCGTTCCCGTTTGAGTTCGCGGACGGTTCTGTTACCGCCAGCCGCCGCCGTGGCCCCATTCATGAGTCGAGCCGGGATTCCTTTTTCGTTCAAGTATTTTTGTAGGGAAGGATGGAATTTTCGGAGGTGGTCCCGCGTAATCAGCTCCTTGGCTGAAATCTTCTCCCCGCCGCGCTTTTTGTCAGGAACTACGGGAACGAAGGTGTAGTGAATGTGACTTTGCCCCGCTTCGTCCATATGCACATATGAAGAAATACAGTTCTGTTTACCATAAATTTCATTAAGAAACGCGTTGCTTTCGCGGAAGAATGGTTCTTGATATTCAGGCGGCAAATCACGCGGCAGCGTGATTATCCAGCCGCACAGAGTTTTTACATCTTTACGGCCATATACATATAATTTCTTCAATCTGTGGCGATAGTAACTGAAATCAGAGAGGAAAAGCCTACCATTGCGTATTTTGTTATGAAGGGCGTAGTTTAGCGGTGTGCGCGAGGGGTCTATTTCCTGATTGCTCGGATTAGCAACACTTCTCTCCATGTGCCGTAGAATATTCATCACGGCAGTATCTGTGTATTTTTCTATACGAGCCACTATGATTAACCCCTCTTTCTCTTTACCTCGTAGGCGATAATCTGATTCAGACGGCGCTCCCTTTGAATCCCCCAATCTCTGCACATTTGACTGAACTCATCGTAGAGCGATACCTCCACATTAAAGACAAGGCGTTTTGACATCGTTTCGCCGCTTTGCCACGGACTAAAATCGCCCGGGCAGGTCTTGTGGCGTATGTCTTCGCAAATCAGTTTCTTGATTTTTTCCGTAAAATTCATGTCTTCATCAGTACATAAATATCGCAGATTTTTCTTTAACGTCGGGTAAATGCGGATATTCACTTGGTAATGTTTTGAACTCTGAGAAGATTTTTCCATTACTACACTCCTGTCGTACATATATATTTACAATGTACATATATATTGCCTTTGTACATATTAACACGTAAATAATTGTTTGTCAACAGTTTTTTTATGAAATATCAAAAACTGCCGGATGATTTGTACTCGACGCAAGCCGGACGGCGGGAACGGCTCCGTGCGTCTGCGGACGCACTCAAAAGCCGCAATGCGGCAGACGCGCCCGACACGGCGGAGCAGACCCAAAATAAATACGGAGGCGCATTTATTTTGGTCTAGCAAGCTATACCAAAATTTTTATTCGGTCTATATACC
>Ga0099364_10013110_pt1 | contig 11147 bp, 8 predicted proteins | sample TergutTh196P3_FD_73070 | JGI IMG/M metagenome (GOLD analysis project Ga0099364, IMG submission 73070) | Microcerotermes parvus P3 segment gut microbial communities from Pointe-Noire, Republic of the Congo - Th196 P3 | ecosystem: Host-associated > Arthropoda: Insects > Digestive system > Gut ... | reverse complement strand
AGGATCCTTTCCGGTCAATAGGCCGTAGAAGAGGCCAGAAGCAAATCCATCACCTCCGCCCACTCTGTCGTAAACATCCAGCTCGCAGGTTGGAGCCTGAAAGCTTTGACCGTTCAGCCAGAGTACTGCGCTCCAGGAATGTCTGTTGGTTGAGTGAACCTCGCGCAGGGTTGTGGCAACGGCCTTGATATTGGGGAAGTCCTTTACAACACTTTCTATCATTTTGAAAAAGGCTGAAGGGTCGAGCTCGCCCTTGGCTTCTACATCCTGGCCTTTGAGTCCCAGACCCTTCTGCAGATCTTCCTCGTTGCCCACAAGCACATCAACGTATGTGGCGATTTTGCGAAGTATCCTGGCGGATTCTTCGCTTGCCTGATCTTTTGAAAGACCACGTTCTGCGGCGGCTACAGTCCAGAGCTTTTCGCGGTAATTTAAATCCAGGGAGACAATAGCCCCTGCCTTTTTCGCCGCTGCCATGGCTTCGATAACCAGTTCCGAAGTAGTGGGAGAGAGGGCCGAGAAAATGCCGCCGGAATGAAACCAGCGTACCGCCCCTTTGGCAAAAATGGCGTCCCAGTCAAAGCTTCCGGGCTTCAACTGTTGGGCTGCCTCGTTTGAGCGGTTGTAAAAAACCACCGGTGCACGCACCCCCTGTCCACGATCACTCCATACTATGGCCATGTTGGGTCCCCTGACGCCGTCGTGGGCAAAACGCTTATAGTAGGGCGTTACCCCAGCCTTCCTTACATCGGCTTCAATACGATGGCCTATGGGATAATCCACCATTGCGCTGGCAATGGCAGTCCGCATTCCGAAGCAGGAAGATAGGTTCTTCGCTACGTTATACTCCCCACCGGCAACATGAAGGGCATAGGTATCCGCTTCCTTAAAGGGAACAATCCCAGGATCAAGACGGGTTACCAGGGCCCCCAGAGCCAACAGGTCATGCTTTGCCCCCGCTTCAGCGGGGATCTGTAATGATGAGGTATTCATGCTTTATGATTACCCGAAATTGAAGCTATGTGCAATATCCCGCTGTTCTGCTAATATGGGGTGAAGGAAGTAATTGTATGTTAGACATTTGGCGCGAAAAAGCAATAGTCCGCTTCGACTGTATAGATCGTTCCGATAGGCTTACCCTGGGGGGCATATTCAGCTTTTTCCAGGAAGCAGCCATAAGCCATGCGACGAATCTTGGTGTCGGACGGGATGTGATGGAGAGCAGCAAACAGGCCTGGGTACTTTCAAGGCTTTCCCTATTTGTCGAGCGACGGCCGGTCTACAGGGAGACCATAGAGGTAAGTACCTGGCCGCGCTGCTGGGAAAAGCTCTTTGCCCTCCGTGATTTTACAATTCGCGACTCCAAAGGAGATATTGTTGTCAGAGGACGTAGTGCCTGGCTGGTGCTGGATATTGAAAAGCGGCGGCCGCTTAGGGCTCAGTCCTTTATGGAAGGCCTGCCCCCCAATCACGATGTCGATGCTTTCCCGGTGGGGGCCGCTGGTCTTAACCCAAGAGAAAATCTCACGAAAAGCGGAGAGCGCAAGGCCCTCTATTATGATATAGATTATTATGGTCACGCTAATAATGCCCGTTACATTCAGTGGATGCAGGACGCTACTGATATGGACATTCATACAAATGCAGCCCAGATGCGGCTGGATATTAATTACCTGAGCGAGGTGTTACCGGGCGAAACAGTTGAGATTTGGACTTGTCCAATTGAGGGCATCACGGGAGACCAGGACTATCCTGTCTCGTCCGGGCCCTCGTTAGCCTATGAAGGAAGAAGACCAGGAGGGGAAGCCCAGAATACGGCGGTATTCCGGGCGGAGCTATATACCGGGCGTTGATATCAATCGGAAGGCACATGGGCTTTGCTCACTGATAAAGGAAAGCCCTGAGCCTTGATCTGGGCAAAGCCATTGGGAGTTTTTGCATACGGAGGAGGGAGCATTTCCTGCCCCGCTTCAGACCAGCTAAAGCCCAAAGCTTCAAGGAAATGATAGATGCCGTTGCAAAGCCCCTGGCTTGAGTCGCCAATGATTTCTACACGTTCAGGCATTGCCCTCCAGGAAAAACCGTTACGCGCCAAGTCTTTATCTTCATGGTTTAGAATTATTACCGGGACTGTTTCGTCAAGTGTAGAATTGTGTGCGTCAAGCAAAGGCAAGGGCTTGTAAGTTTCAGTACCGTTAAGGGAAGCCAAAAGACCGATATACCGGGCCAGATCTTCTGCGGCCTTTTTTATGTTGGTTTTGTTGGCCGGAAGTAGAATAACCCAATTCTTTGAAACATCAAAATTCGCCATAAGTGTTTGCCCTTACAACTTGAAATAATCGACGCCTGCCTCGAAAATTCTCTGGCGTTTGTTTCCCGGAATGTTTACATGTACAAAATCCCCGCATCGTTCGGAATGGCCCATCTTGCCGAGGATCCTTCCATCGGGACTTGTAAGGCTCTCTATTGCATATACCGAGCCGTTTGGATTATCGGGTTCAGCCATAGTTGGATTTCCGTTTGAGTCAACGTAGCAGAAGGGAACCTGCCCCGAGGCAAAGAGAGCTTTGGCCTCATTATCTTGAATGACAATGCGACCCTGACCATGAGTCACAGGAATCATGTGGATGGTGCCTTCCTCCTCGTAATTTAACCAGGGAGATATATTCGGCATAACCCGGGTGCGGATCATCCGGCCAACATTGTGGCCCAGGACATTGGAAGTGAGTGTGGGCATTGTTGCTGTTGGCGTGACTATGCGGCCATAAGGCACAAGGCCGCTTTCGATCAGGGCCTGGAAGCCGTTGCAAATTCCTATTACAAGACCGTCCCTGTTTTGCAGGAAGTCCATGAAAACATCTGTAATCCGGCTTAGGCGGAGCAGGTTGGCAATGAATTTGCCTGAGCCTCCAAGTTCATCTCCGACACAAAAACCACCAGAAAAAACGATTATCTGGGCCTGCTTAAAAGCCTCAACCAATTCTTTCAGTGAATTGTCAATATCCCCCCGGCAACGGTTTCTGAAAATTACAAACCTGGTTCTGGCTCCTGCCTGCCGAAAGATCCTTTCCATGTCCCATTCACAGTTAATACCCGGAAAAACAGGCAACACAACCAAAGGTGCAGCTTGCCGGGACAAACCTGTGTGCTTCTGTGTATTAAACGAAGCTTTGAAAGCCGGTAATTTTATTGGTTCGGCATGTTTTGCAACAGTGGAGGAAGTTTGTGGATAAACCTGGGCCAGGGGAGATTCGTAGGCCCGGCGAAGCTCTGTCAACGAAGTTTCCTCAGTGCCAATACGGAAGACCGGTTTGTCCAAAGTTTTCCCAACCGGCATCCAGTTGCCCACAAAGCTTTTTGGTAAATCATTTTCATCTATTTCGAGAAGCACCGAGCCCTGATAGTTCAGATCATCAACTTTAGAAAAAGAGTCAGGATATGTCTCTACTCCGCACATATTACCAAAGGCCATTATAGCCAGTGTGGCAGCCACGCCCCCTGCAGCAACGGGGTAGGCCGCCTTCAAAGCTCCGGATAATGCGAGGTTTGACAGGGTCTTCATGTTTGCCTTGAAGATTTCCCATTCATCTTTTCCCTGGGACTGACTCAAAAGTACGATAAGATTGCCGGCTTTTCCGCTAAGGGCGCCAGAGCAGAGCTTGTCCGCAGGGGCTGTTCCTACTGCAAAGGCCACAAGGGTAGGTGGCACTGTGATATCGATGCCGTGCTTGGAGTCCCTGTAGTTTCCTGACATGGAATCCTTGCCGCCTATGGCGGGAATGCCCAGGCGAAGTTGGGCTTCCAGGGCTCCCAGAAGGGCTGCGGCAGGGATGCCCCAGGTTTCGGGGTTTTCGGGCCTTCCGAAGTACTCCTGCAGGGAAAGGCGAGCCTTAAAAGGGTCTGCGCCCATGCAGGCAATTTTTGCCAGTGCTTCAAGGACAGAGCCCTTCGCGCCTCTGTAGGGGTCATTGCTCATTGTGACAGGATCGTAGCCAAAACTCATTAAGCTGGCCGTGCGGCATTGATTGTTAAGCGAAGGAAGCAGGGCCGTCATGCCGCATTCCGGAGTTCCCTGCTCGCTGCCTCCCCAGGGATATAACACAGTAGCCGAGCCTATGGAGTTGTCGAACAGTTGCTCAAGCCCGCGGCGGCTCCCGCTTCTAAGGCTTGAAAGCTCTTCTTGGAGCTTAGAGGCTGCGGGGGGTACAGGGGAGGACGATGTTGTTTTTAGCAGTGCCTTCGCGGAACGGGAGGCGCCGTTGGTGTCAAGGAATTTTCTGGAAATGTCGACTATTGTTTTACCCCGCCAGTTCATGCGGAGCCGGGCTTTTTCTCTGCCTTCTTCACCAGCTGCTACCCGGTCACCGCAGGTGACCTTAGCGATAATTGTCGCTTCAAGGTCTTCTTCCTCTGATGCTTTGATGAAAGACTGGGCGTCAGCGGCGGAACAAACGACAGCCATTCTTTCCTGCGATTCAGAGATTGCAAGCTCTGTGCCGTTAAGGCCGGAGTATTTGGCTGGCACAGAATCCAGATTGATGTCCAGACCCGCAGCCAGTTCGCCCACCGCTACCGAAACGCCGCCCGCACCGAAGTCGTTTCAGCGCTTGATAAGGCGGCATACTTCCTTTTTGCGGAAAAGGCGGACGATCTTTCTTTCTTCAAGGGCATTTCCCTTTTGCACCTCCGCCGAGGCGCTTTTTACGGATTCACCAGACTGAACCTTTGAGGAAGATGTAGCGCCGCCTATGCCGTCTCTGCCGGTTTTTCCTCCCACGAGAATAACCACATCTCCCGGTGCAGGTTCTTCCCGGCGCACCCAGTCCTCCGGCACAGCGCCTATTACGGCGCCCAGTTCCATTCGCTTGGCAATAAAACCCGGGTGGTAAAATTCGGCCAGATGTCCTGCTGCAACTCCAATCTGGTTGCCGTATGACGAATAACCTGCCGCCGCTTCGTGAGCTATCTTTATCTGGGGCAGTTTGCCTGGCAGGGTCTCGCTGCGGCTGATTCTCGGGTCGCCGCCGCCTGTTATGCGCATGGCCTGGTAGACATAGGCCCTGCCCGAAAGCGGGTCCCGTATTGCACCGCCCAGACAGGTGGCGGCTCCACCAAAGGGCTCGATTTCGGTCGGGTGGTTATGGGTTTCGTTTTTGAAAAAAAGCAGCCAGGGCTCGGTAGTGCCATCGCAAAATTCTGCATTAAGCTTAATTGAGCAGGCATTAACTTCAGGGGATTCATCCAAATCGGGAAGCATGCCTTTTTTCTTCAGTGCCCTGGTTCCCAAAGTGGCCATGTCCATTAAAGACCTTGGCCGCATATCTGCTTTTGCCCCATAAACTTCCCTACGGGTTTCTTCGTAGAGTTCCAGGGCTTTTCTAAGGGAATCATTTTCCCGTTCGTTCCCTATTTTGATTTCTTCAAGTACGGTATTGAAAGTACTATGCCGGCAATGATCCGACCAGTAGGTATCCAACACCTTGAGCTCTGTCAGGGTCGGGTCCCTGTCTTCGGTTTTGAACCAGTCCCGGCAAAAAAGAAGGTCTTCTTTTGACATGGCAAGTCCGTAGCTTTTAGCCAGTGTTTCCAGCTCCGGGGCGCTTGAGTTGATAAAACCTGTCAGTGTGATTATGTCCGCCGGAATGATTTCCGGTTCTTCCAGGGAAACAGGTAATTCTTGCGAAAGCTCCCTTGAATCAACAGGGTTGATAAGATATTTCTTGATTCTTTCCAGTGTTTCTGCCGAAACATCCTTCCCAAAAATATATACCTTTGCGGTTCTGACCCTGGGCTTTATTCCCGTGAGCAATTCCGCGCATTGCTCCGCAGAATCCGCCCTTTGGTCGTACTGTCCTGGATTATATTCAATGGCAAAAAAGCGGTTCTCCTCGTCTGCCGGGGGTTCCAGGCAGTAAAAAATGTTATCGCACTGGGGCTCGTAAAGAAAGGCCTCGGCAAATTGCCTGAATTGTTCTTCATCAAGACCCTCTATATCGTAAGACCAAAGAACCCGCAGCCGAGGCCCGATAGGGCCGAGGTTCCCCTCCTGTACCCTTAAGTTCTTTCCCCCCGGGAAATCCTTCAGTTCCTCTTCAAGCTGCCTGGCTTCTGTGTCGAATCCTTCTTTTTTTTCAATGTAAACTCGTCTAATCATAGGCTATTATCATCATATCGCTACCAGGTTGACAAGATAGGTCAGGGGATATATATATGTAGTTGAAGGTCCTGTAGCTCAGTGGATAGAGCGGCCGCCTCCTAAGCGGCAGGTCGGCTGTTCGATTCAGCCCAGGATCAGGAACCAAATTGCTTTGCAATTTGGTTTAAGGAGTTTTGCAAAGCAAAACTCCAGGGGTTTATTACGGCAAACTCCATGGGTTATTAGCTCTTCGGTTTTTTGAATACGGATTATATTAATAGTATATACTTTGCTTCTATCCACTCTACAGCACAGGATCACAGAGTTGACGGCAGGAGCGGTCAATATACAGACCTGGTTGTGAATATACAGTATTGACAATTTTCTATGCATCGGCTATTGTCGGTATATGGACGATTTTGGCCGATATATTAAACGAAATATAGAGAACACATTTTTACGAGCTGCCCGTGAGTACCCTGCTTTATTATTAACAGGACCCAGACAAACCGGTAAGACTACCATGCTTAAAAGGCTGATGAAAGCCGAAAACAGAAAAAGAACCTATGTTAGCCTGGATGATTATGATGCCCAAACTCTGGCATTAAGCGACCCGGTGCTTTTTTTTCAAACCTACAAGCCGCCCTTACTTATCGATGAAGTTCAATATGCTCCGGGTCTTTTTACAAGGATTAAAAAACTTATAGACATGGGCGCAAAGCCCGGTGATTTTTGGATGACCGGGTCTCAGCTATTTAAATTAATGAAAGGTGTGCAGGAATCTCTGGCCGGACGTATTGCCCTATTTCATCTTTCTCCATTGTCTCAGCAGGAAATCTTCCCTATGTTTGAGCAAGGGCCCTTTAAGCCAGATTACCAAATGCTTCTAAAACGGCAGAAAAAAACTGCCACAATTAGCTCGGCCGGGATATTTGAACGAATTTTCCAGGGATGTATGCCTGCTCTTATAAGCGAGAAATTTACAGATCGGGAACTTTATTATTCAGGTTATATAAGAACATATTTAGAGAGGGATATTCGGGATCTTGTTTCCAGTATTGATTTCTTAAAATTCATCGATTTTATTCGTGCTATTGCCGCGAGAACTTCACAACTGGTAAATTATAAACATATAGCCGATGATGCGGGCATGAATCAGGAGACTGCAAAAAGCTGGTTGCATTTGCTTGAAGCTCTGGGTATCATCTTTTATATTCGCCCTTATCACAACAATGTCCTTAAACGTATGATCAAAACACCAAAACTCTATTTCTATGATACAGGACTCGCTGCATACCTTACACGTTGGAATTCGCCGGAGACGCTTATGAACGGTGCAATGAACGGGGCTTTTTTGGAAAACTATGTGATATCAGAGATTGTAAAAGGATATGAAAATGCCGGCAAAGAAGCAGCTATATATTTTTACCGCGATAAGGACACAAGGGAAATTGATCTTATCCTGGAAGGAGATGGAGTGCTTATGCCAATGGAAATAAAGAAAACATCTTCACCGGTTAAATCAATGATTGCCTCTTTTTCCGCTCTTGAAAAACATCCTTTAAAACGGGGGCCAGGCGCGTTGATCTGCCTTTCGGAATCTTTAAGTGCTTTCGATTCAGCAAATTTCATAGTCCCCGTTGGTCTTTTGTAGGGATAATGCTTGTTTTATGTCCTAGATCATTTTGTACTCCCATATTGCATCATGTAAAATCGAAATGTAGCGTTTACATCATTTTGAAAAGAAGTTATAATAATGCAAAAGAAATACTAAATTTGGAGGAAATTTAATGAAGAGAATGTATAAAATACTGCTTTTGGCAGTACTTATAACAGTTGTTTTTGTAACCAGTGGATGTCGCCGTGATGGTGCTAGTGCCGGTAGCGGCAGAGATGCCAGAACAGCTCGGATGGACACGCTCATCGTTGGGCTTGCCGGTATGCCGAATAACCTTGATCCATCTTTGACCAACGACATGCCTTCGGCCTATATCCACGAGCATATTTATAACACTTTGATTACTGTGGATTACGACATGAACCCAGTTCCCGCCCTTGCCGAGAGATGGGTGTGGGAAGATCCCACCAGGTTAAGGATTTTCCTGCGGAGGGGAGTCAGATTCCACAATGGTGATGAACTAAGAGCTTCGGATGTAAAATTTACCCTTGACAGGGCAGCGGTAGCGCCACAGATCGGCCATATTACAGGTATGATAGCAAATACGGCTATCGTGAACGACTACGAAGTGTTAATTACACTCCAGTATCCCTTTGTACCCTTCCTTAGCCACCTGGCTCACACTGCCGCATCCATTGTAAACGAGGGGGTAGTCAGGCAGCTTGGTGATGTTGGGCACTCCCAGGCCCCTGTCGGCACCGGTCCTTATAGGGTCGTTAATATTGTGCAGGGCGACAGGATAGAACTTACCCGTTGGGATAATTACTGGGGTACAGCTGCAGCCGCCCCGAATTTGGTGTGGCGTGTCATGACTGATGCCGCCACCAGGCTTGTTTCACTTGAAACCGGCGAAATAGACGTTATGTTTGCCGTTGCGCCTACCGACATGACAAGGGTAAGAAACCACCGGGATCTGGACTTGCATCACGAAATGAGTCTTTCCACCAACTATATTGGTTTTAACGTTACCAGGCCACCTTTCAATGATGTAAGGGTGCGTCATGCAATTCAGTATGCGCTCAATATGGAGGCAATGGTTCAGGCCGTATACCTTGGTGCAATGACCCCCACTTCAGGGCCAATAAATTCCAGAGTCTGGGGTTCCACAGCTGAGCCACGCCCTGCGTTCCCGCACGATGTGGCAAGGGCAAGGCAGCTCTTGGCGGAAGCGGGATATCCAAACGGGTTTTCAACAACCTTCTTTACAAACGAGGGAAACCCCCAGCGCCAGGATACAGGCGAGGTTATGGCCAATATGCTTAGGGAAGTAGGCATTAACATGGAAGTTCGTCTGGTAGAGTGGGGAGCTTATCTTGACATGACAGCCAGGGGAGAGGCGCCCCTTTACATGCTCGGCTGGGTTACTGTAACAGGAGATCCCGACTATGGCCTGCACGCCCTTTTCCACACCAGTAACCAGGGAGGAGCAGGTAACCGCGGCTTCTACAGCAATACCAATGTGGATCGCTTGCTTGACCAGGGAAGACAGGAAACTGATCCCACCCGGCGCGCGGCTATATATCGCGAGTTGCAGCAGATCCTTCATGACGATGCGCCCTGGATTTCCCAATCAGCAGGTGCTGAAATTATTGGCGTCAGGAGCAATGTTCATGGCTTCAGAATTCACCCGCATGGCCGCCATCAGATGTGGGGAGTTAGTCTACGGTAGTTAATGGGGATGATTTTAAAGCTTGAAAGAGCCGCAAGATCATCCCATGTAGGTACATCCTAGAACATATAAAAAAATGGACCTGACCCTATTATGGCAGACATCCGATAATCTTCCCTCAGATTATACAAATCCTTGTAAATATCATAATAGGATTCAAAATAATTTTCCAGTTTTTTTATAAGAAAAGCACCGAACTCAAGTCTCTTGTTAAAAATTTTCGTTTTCATTTTGTACTCCTTAAATTTTTTAATAATTTCATAATAAAATATACTGAAATTTTATTAAGATGGCGTGAATTTTTTGTTAAAAAGTATTTTTCCTGCGTATTTTTGCCCTGATATACCTGGCATGGATTTTGAAACGGTTGGCTTCTTTACGATTCCGCAAATGAACCGCCACAATGATTCCGCCTCTTTCCATGGCCCGGCTGACAGCTCGAACCGTTGCCATAAGGAGCTTTGAGTATTTTTTGTCGAGGTTTTTATTTACCATGATGGCTCTTCGCCCTTTGACATAAGCAGTGTGACCGCGGATTTCAAGGAAGGGGGTGTTGTCCGGAAGCTCATAGGTGCCGGATTTGGCGAAGTCGGCAAATTCCCGTTGGGACATATTGAGTAAATTGTTAAGAACCTCATCCTTTTCCCCTACTGTCAGGGCGCGTTCCAGGTAGGGCAGTTTGGTAGGGCCATCCTTGTCGCTGAAACCTATCAAATCAAGCTCGCTTCTGTACTTTATGTAAGTTTCCCCTATACCAAGCCAGTTATATATACTACTGTGATCCATTTTGGTCTCTTCACAGAGGCTATCGATATAAGCTCTCATACTTCGAAACTTCATCTTTCTGAAGAGGCCCTCGGATTTGATTCTGGCCAGGCCCAGACCCATGGTGAGAATGGAAAGGCGAACACCCATTATGGTGTCACGTATGCCTCGATCTATTTCTATCGGGTCATCAGATTCAACATAGTCAAGGAAGATTGTGTTTTCATTGGATAGCTGGTTCATATATATAATATAGCGAATATTTTGGAGATTCTGTGTGTATATTGCATTGTTTTTTTGGGTGGTGATGGGGCGTATGAATTTTCATACGTTTTGGTTAAACGTTTAACCAAAATTGATAATAATTTTTAATCAAAAGCATAGTAATTCGCTAGACATTGTCTGACGAATTAAACATTTCTCCTCTTTACAAAAAAATGATGTTGCTGTATAATAGCAATATGTATATGTATTATATACAAACATTTTGAGGGTGTCAATGGAAAACGAGGCAGAAAGATATAAATTAATTCTACAAAAATCGGGCTTGTCTAAAACCGCTTTTGCAGAAAGCATAGGCATATCCCGCTCCCATAATTATCACCTTGAAAAAGGGACACAGAAGCCGCCCCGTGAAGTGCTGGAACGGCTTGCAAATGTCCACAATGTTAATCTGAATTGGCTAATCCACGGGAAGGGACCATCTGGTCTTGATCAGGATTATGCAGAAATTGAACTTTTTGACCAGGAAGCTGCCGCAGGGTTTGGACAAGAAGTAGAGGATTATCCGGAAAAGTATTATTTTAATGTTCCCTATTCTTTAATTCGTCCGCATAGTCCAGAAAACCTAAAGGCGGTGTATGTTTCAGGGGATAGCATGATAAACGAAAAAATAAATG
>Ga0099364_10013109_pt1 | contig 11147 bp, 7 predicted proteins | sample TergutTh196P3_FD_73070 | JGI IMG/M metagenome (GOLD analysis project Ga0099364, IMG submission 73070) | Microcerotermes parvus P3 segment gut microbial communities from Pointe-Noire, Republic of the Congo - Th196 P3 | ecosystem: Host-associated > Arthropoda: Insects > Digestive system > Gut ... | reverse complement strand
GGCGTCGGAGCGGAATGTGTGCACCAAAACGGGACGCATCTGTACGAAGACCATTTTTATCCCGAAATCATTGACCCGGAAACTCTGGAACCGATGCCGGACGGTCAAGAAGGGGAACTCGTTTTCACGACGTTGGACCGTTTTGCAACGCCGATGATTCGTTACCGAACGAGAGATCTAACGTACTTGATGACCGAACCTTGTCCGTGCGGACGAACGATTCGCCGAATGAAGCGGATTGCTGCCCGAAGCGACGATATGTTGATCATTCGAGGAGTCAACGTGTTCCCAAGCCAGATTGAGGCCGCGCTCCTGCAAGTCGAAGGAGCGGAACCGCACTATCAGATTATACTAACTCGGGAGTTCGGCGGTTTGGACGAAATCGAAATCCGATTGGAAGTCCGGCAAGAAGTATTCAGCGACAAAATCGGCGAAATTGAGTCGTTCCAAAACCGTGTCCGGCATGTGATTCACCAAATTACGGGAATCCACGCGAAAGTTTCGTTGGTGCAACCGGGTTCGATTCCTCGAAGCGAAGGGAAGGCAAAGAGGGTTATCGATCAACGGATTATTTAGGAACTACACAAAAATAACATTACCAAAGAGACGGAAGTTTTTATGCGTATTGCAATGCGGCATTGCTAAAGGGCGCTGCGCAGCCATGATTCCATGAACTCGCGCTTCCGTTCTACCCCGCCTCGGTCAAACTGCCTAAAACGCTCCAATGTGGGCTGTTCAATTTTGCGATTCTGCCAATCCATCAACAGTTGAATGTTCTCTCGCTCAATCTCCGCCATAATTTCACGCTTCATCTGGTAATACGCATACACCGCCTGCTGTTCGGACGTCCAATGATGCCGCTCCGTATAACAACCAGCAAACGGAACCAACAAATCAATCCAAAGGGCAAACAATCGGCGCTCATGTTCTGCAAGCACAACATCTCGGTGCGATTCCGATCGGTTCCCCTCATCAAACATCGACACCAACTTACTCTTCGCAGCACCCGAATCATACGGCGGCAACATCGGCGGCGCAGATTGAACATCAAGCCAATAAACAATGTCGTTCCGCCGGCCGTCTTGAGTCAAATTTAAGTACGACTCGCTGAAACTACGTCCCGAACGAACCACCAGCCTGTCCAACAAACTAAAAGGACGATCTTCTGCTCCAGTGTGGCACTCGATGCAATGGGTATCCAAAATGGGTTGAATCGACTGCACAAAACTAAATCCTTTCGTTGGGGCGACGCCTTCCACCGGTACGGGCTTTCTCGGGGCACGACGCAGCGCTTGCGTACGTATCGTGATCCCGCCGTGCGAAAGGGCGGTCGTTCCCTTGTCCTCATGACAACCGAAGCAATTCTGCTGTTCGCCAGGTTGCAAGGTTGACCAACTCCGCATTGTTTGCACGGCCTCGCCGCGAGCATTGAGCAGTTGAAAATAGATCGGTATCCGGGCAGGAACCTCGAAAAAGGCGGAGCCGTCCTCCGCGACGGGAACGTTCCCGAAAACTTGCTTAACATCCCAAGAACCGTTATCGATGGCAATCGGAGTCGAAACGAGCGCCCCGCCCGAAACACCTCGGTTGCGGTTGTTGTCAATGCCGGCAGTGCGAAATTGCAAACCGACAACCCGAAGTTCCTTAATCGTCCCACGCTCCACGCCCTCCAAGCCGGGGCCAAAATAAACATCTTGCACATAATAAAGACCCGTATCCTGGGTATGGTCAATGGTCGATGCCCGAAGCATCGGAACCTCCCGGGATTGCAACGGCACCGGCTGACCGGGATGCGACGTCGGCGTACTCGAATCGTAGGCAAGCAACTCCCGTTTGCGGTTGTCGATGTCCATATAAAACAAACCGAAGTGATGTCCCGGTACCTGATACGAAACGATAAAGTTCTCCTCATCCAAAGCCAGAGGATATTGAAACTGGTCTCCTTCCTGTCCATAAAAGTCAAATTTTTGTGTAAATTCACCGAGGCGTCCGGGCTCTGTCAGTATCTCGAAGTCCGACTCTCGCCGGGGGGCGATTAACTGCACCCCTTGGTCTTCTTGAGTCCCTTTGCTTCGGTCGATAAGTATCAGTTTCCCCTTTTGCAAGGTATGGTGACCGCTGGCAATCGCAACGACTTTGTTCGAGTTAGGAATACCACGAGCATGTAAAATCGACGTCGGACCCCAGGAATTGTTGCCGTAGTATTCAGTCTGACCGGTACCGTCGTGATTCATGACAAAGAGGCCGTGCGGCCACATTTGGCTGCGGTCATTGTAATCCCACCGGGTATAAACAATGCGGCCGTCGGGAAGTACCTTCGGGTAATTGGTATGCACTTGATCGAATCCCACACGCCGCATAAATCGACCGTCGGAATCGCAAATATAAAAATTGACGACTTCTGTCCACCAACAATCGACGATTTGCATGCACCGGGTTGAGGCGAACAGAATGTTTCCATCGGGCAGATAGCACGGTTCAATGTCGGCAAAACCAAGACCGAAGGTCAACGGACGAACAGTGCCGGTATCCACACAGTAATCGTACAGTTTGTAATCATCGTCATACATATCATTCCGCATAGAGAAAACGATACGTTTCCCATCGAAGGAAACGTCGGGATCGCGTAACAATCCGTTATCAGGAGTCTGGACTAACAATGTGTCAATGATTTTTCCGTCGTGTGTAATGTCCAATCGGTGCAATGCCCCGCCGGGTTTCATCATACGGTCTTTGAATTGGGCATCGGAAACATTTTCTGTATAGGAATAGTGCGACCCGCCAAGAATATCGTGTTTGGTATAAACAATCGCGGGATAGATTTGATGAATGAATTGCAACCGTTGTTTTCGGCGCTCGGTGCAGGCCGCAATATAGAGTGCAAGCCAGCGAGGATCATTCCCCGGTATGTCAGCAGATTGCAGGTTGATTAACTGCGATTTTAAGGCTTCGGTGTTGCCCTCAATCTCAGCAAGAACGGTTTGCACCATTTCGGATTCGACAGCATTACCAACAGAATCCGAAAACCATTCCGAAGTGTGCGGAGCATCCTGCATCATCCAATCTAAATGCATTCGGACGGTGAATGCATGTTCGTTTGCAAGGGTATGGCAACACAGAGAAACGAACACGATAACGCAGAAAACGTTTTGTAGTGTCATGGTATTGCGGAGGGGAAAAATTTCGCAACAAAAATATCGAAACGGCACAGACCATTATACCATGAACACAGGTATTTTTTTACCGTGCCGGCGCCGCCCCGCCATGCCGCCATGCCCTTGAAAGTCCGGCGCCGTTCTGCGATAATCGGCAAACGCCCTTATTGCACCAATTCTTTATTGAACAAAACGCAAACCTCGCTAACAATCGTCGGCGGAGGATTGGCAGGAATCGCAGCCGCCGAATCCGCACAATCATTAGGATACCAGACCGTACTCTACGAAAGAAACGGTGTCCTCGGCGGAAGGGTTGCGTCATTCTTCGAACCAATAAAAAAACAATGGATCGACATAGGACAACACCTATTACTCGGATGTTGCACCGAAGTACTCGCACTACACCAACGTCTCGGACTCGACCAATTCTATGATAGATACGATACCACACACTTCGCAACATTACATCGGCAACATTGGTCATTGACGTCGTCTCCCTATCTGCCCCAACGACTGCAACTGCTCCCATCATTTCTTACTATGCCGATGGTTCCCATCTTGGAACGCCTTAAAACCGGACTCCTGCTCAAAAAACTAGCCGACGAAACGCTGACAGACATATCAGTTGCAGACTGGTTCAAACAACACGAAGTTACACACCATTCGATTGACGCTTTTTGGAATCCTCTCATACTAAGCACGCTTAACGAAATGCCGGAATACGCCGCCGCAAAAGCACTCCAAAAAGTAATACGAGCATGTCTGGGCGAAACCCGGAACGCAATGTCTGTCTATCTGCCAAAAATACCGCTTAGGGAAATTTATCACGATAACGCAGCAAAAGCACTCAAGAAAAACGGCGTAACACTGCAATTCTATAAAAGACTCCGGAGAATCCATTGGGAAAAATATGAAGACACCGAATTACCAACGATTAAATCACTGGAATTCTCCGATGGGACGATAGCACAATCCGACCAATACATATTAGCCTTGCCGACGTCGCAACTTTGGAAGGTACTGGACGCCTCCGCACTAACCGAAAGTGCAGAAAAACTCAGACTGGAACGGTTTGAACCCGGTGCGGTCACGACAGTACATCTTTGGTTGAATCGCCCCGTGCTTGAGCCGGATAAACGTTATTGTGTTCTTGCCGGCGGCATCGGGCAGTTTGTATGCAGACCCAACAATGATATAAAAAATTATTACACAGTCGTAATCAGTGCGGCGCATCGGTTGTTGAACGATACCGAAATGACAGCAGCAGGAAGCGCTGATCTAGCGCATCGAATCCTGGAACAACTGAAAACGACATTTGAATCGCCGGATTTGCAACTCCTGCATTGCCGAACAACAACGTGTTTTGAAGCAACTTTTTCGCCCCAGCCCTTGGTGTATGCGAATCGCCCGGAATCGTCGTGTTTGTTTGAAAATGGAACAATTTCGGGCGATTGGACACAGACGGGATTCCCCGCAACATTGGAGGGAGCAGTACGAAGCGGACTCGTTCGAATGAAAGCCGACGCTACGCTCCCTTTACATACAGAAAAATAACTGATATACTGACGTCATGACACGGTCCTCGAACACTCAAAAACGATAGAAATATGGCCACACACACTCTCAATCGACGCCAACTTATGAGAACCGCCGCACTCTCCGCAGCGGCGGTTGCAATGCCCCTCTACGTGCCCGGAAAACTACTCGGAAGAAACGGTGCAGTACCGCCAAGCGAACAAATTATACTCGGGGCACTCGGGATCGGCGGCAGAGGATTCCATTGTATGAATGTTTTCTTGCAGCAGCCCGATGTCCGATTCCTCGCAATATGCGACGTCCGTAAAAGCCAACGCGAAGCCGTTAAAAGACGAGTCGACGAACTCTACGGCGGAAACGATTGCGCAATGTACCGGGATATGTTCGAATTCTACGAAGCAAGTCCCCAAATGGATGCCGTACTCATCGCAACCGGAGACCGTTGGCACACAATGGCATCAATCGTCGCCGCAAAGGCCGGAAAAGATATCTATTGCGAAAAACCGTTGTCATTGACCATACAAGAAAGCAGAGCCGTCGAAGTCGCCGTCAACCGTTACGGACGCATCTTCCAAGCCGGTACACAGAGACGAAACATCGGGAACTTCGAACTCGCCGCAAAAATCGTACACGACGGAAAACTCGGGAAACTCCTTGAAGTACACGCCAACACATTAAATCCAGCAACAACACACGATTGGCTGCCAGCACAGCAGGAACCGCCAAAAGACGAAGTCGATTGGGACCTTTGGCTCGGACCGTGTCCCTGGCGACCATACAACGAAGCGTATGTGCGGCGTTGGCACGGACATTACGACTTCCACGGCGGAGGAATCCTCGAATGGGGAACGCATACCGTTGACCTGTGTCAATGGGCAAACCAATCGGACGATACCGTGCCGGTGGAATACTGGGCAACGTACAACGATAACGGCGATAAAACCTCCCAAGTGGAAGCACTATACGCCAACGGCGTAAAACTCATTATGCGCGAACACGGCTGGCTGGGACTTGGAACATGTGCAGTCCGTTATGCTGGCGAAGAAGGCTGGCTCGAAACGGCCGACAGCGGACGAATGGAAGTCTCGTCGGACGCTCTGCGAAAAGAGTTAAAATTCTTCGGAACACCCGGTACGTCGCCGGATAATCATATTAGAGAGTTTCTCGACTGCGTTAAATCTCGAAGAAAGCCGGCTTCGAATGCCGATGTCGCCGCGCTGGCGCATATCGCATCGCACTGTGCCAAGATTGTTTGGGATTTGAGTCCGGCGAAGAAGTCGGCATCCGAATCGAGTCTTGTCCTTAAATTTGACCCCGCTACCGAAACGTTTGTCGGTGCCGAACCCGAAGTGGACGTTGCCAACCGACTACGCAGCAGGGCGATGCGCTCCCCCTGGCGATGTTAGAGAATGTTCATAAAAAAACAACAAAGAGCTGCGACCGGTAGGTAGCGAACCAAAAAACCGCAACCTTCCGGGTGCGGGCTGTGTTTGTTCTTTGCTAATTTTTGCTGCGAACCCTGTATTCTCAAGATGTTCAATATCATACGCCCTTGTTTTCATAAAACCTTTTCGCTAAACTTTTACCGATGTCAAGGCTTGGCGATTATCTGTATTTTCTGCGGCAGATTTTCTTTCCCCATTGGATCGATCAATATGACGATGCCGAACCGTCAAAATTACAGAAAATACTCGCCGCCCTCTTCGGATTCCTTGCCTCACGAGATGGTACCAGCACACTTTTCAGCATCATTCTTCATCTATTCATACTGGTCATATTGGCCCTTATTTTAATTCCCCGGCAAGGGAATACAGTCGGCATCGACATCCTCGGCGATTGGAAACTGCCGGGCATGGAGCAAGCCGTCAACTTAGAGGCAACGGGTCATAACGAAACAGAAACCGGTATGGAGCAAAGCGCAGCAACGGCAAACAACAAAGAGACGGTCGACGACAACGAAACAAAAGCCGGCATGGAGCAAAGCGTAATAACGGAAACACACGCCGAATCCGTTGCACAAAGTTCGGCGTCGAATAATATCGGCGGCGGATTCGCTGCTGGGGCCAATTTTACCGGGGCTTTTGACGGTCGAACCGCCGCTGGCCGGCAAGGGGCAATACAAGGCGGCGGGGTCTGTCAAGGCGGCGAAGACGCCGTCGAACGCGGACTCGCTTGGCTGGCCGCCCATCAACAAAGCGACGGGGGATGGAGTCTGCACCTCGAAGGCTCTTGCCGATGTTCGCATCCCGGCACCAGCCAGGCACCCCGAAGAGCCGCCGCGACGGCGTTGGCACTGCTCCCCTTTCTCGGGGCAGGATACACACACCAAACGGACAATCCTTACCGTGTGCGAGTCGAACGGGGATTGACGTTCCTTCGGCAAGACCTTAACGGCGGCTTCGACGGAGCCGCAATCCATAGGGATGAGTTGCGGATGTATTCACACGGTCTCGCCGGGATGGCACTCTGCGAAGCGTACGCGATGGCCCGGGAGCAAGACCCGACGTCGCGGCTCGGGATCGCAGCGCAAAGATCGCTCTGGATCATCGAAAGAGCGCAAGACCCGCAGTACGGCGGTTGGAATTACCGGCCTGACCAAATGATGCGGGACGGACTCCGGGTTGGCGGCGATACATCAATTTTTGCTTGGCAGTTGATGGCGTTGAAAAGCGGCAAGATCGGCGGATTGCAGGTTTCTCAATCGGTACTTTACGCGGCCCAGGATTTCTTGGACTCGGTTGCCATCGAAGGGGGCCGGCGATATAACTATCTTCCCACCGGACGCTGGGACAACAGGGCCGGCAATTTAGGCGGCGATTCTCCCTATACGTGCACCGCGATGGGACTGCTCATGCGAATGTATCTCGGTTGGAAGCCGGGCGACAGATTCCTCGATGAAGGAATCGAACAACTCGCCCGTTGGGGACCGATTCTCAATGAAGGGGAAGTCAATTTGTACTATATCTATTATGCGACTCTGGTATTGCATCATTACGGCGGCGGGCATTGGGAAGCGTGGAATAATGAAGTCCGCGAATTGTTGATTCGGACGCAGTCGAATTGGGACTGCGAGTCAGGCAGTTGGTATTTTCGTGATTTATATTGCGACGTCGGCGGCCAGTTATTGAATACTTCGCTGGCGGTTATGATATTGGAAACGCCTTACCGTATTATGCCGCTCTATCGGGAGATTCGGTGAGGCGGTGCGTCTATTAAAAAAAACGGTATAATCGTTAAAGTTTTCCCAAATTAACGCCGAATTGGGAAGTTAGACCGGAATACCGGCTAAAACCGGAATACCGGCTAAAATAGAGAATATGCCCAAAAATATCCTTCTAACCGCCCTTGTCTTCACACTGTTCGCTGGCTCGGTCTTTGCCCAGTCCGGCGGCGTCATCGGCACGCCGACGCTCCTGACTCCCAGCGGCAGGCCAATGACGATGTCCGAAGCGTCACTGACGTTCCAGGCTCCGCCGAGACAGCATACGTTTGAAGTTGATGACCTGATTTCCGTCCATATCAGGGAGCGGACGACGTACAGCAACACCGCCGACAACCAACGCCGAAAGCGAATCACGTCCGAAGCCAATTTGACCGCTTGGACAAAGTTCACGGGTATTTTCCGAACTCCCACGCCGGCGGTCGGAGCATTGCCGGAAGTCTCCGCTACACTCGAACATCAAACGCAAAACCGAGGCCGACTCACCCGGGAAGAAACATTGGACTTCGTCATCCAATGCCGAATCACCGACATCCGCGACAACGGCAACCTTGTCATCGAGGGCACCCGGGACTTCGGTATCGGCGAAGAGGGGAGTCTGATTACCGTAACAGGCATTGTCCGTGCCGACGCCGTCGGCTTGGACCGCCGAATCGAATCGAATCAGGTTGCCGACCTGGTCATCCGCAATGTCCCAAGCGGAAATGTGTACGATACCGTGCGACGCCCCTGGGGAACACGATTTATTGAACAGTTCAAACCGTTTTAATAATGGTTAATCGCCGACAAAGTCGGCGGCTCTCGTTAAGCATTAACCACTAACCATTAACCGCTAACCATTATGAAACTCATCCTTTTCCTCATCATTTTTTTGTTAACGGTCAACACGTCGGTTGCTCAGCAACTTCGTGTGGAGCATTTCGTCCGCGTTAAGGGGCAAGAGTCGACGCAGATTACCGGGTACGGCATCGTCGGCGGTTTGAACGGTACGGGCGATGATCCCAGAGCGTACACACCGGCCGCCCACGCCATCCTTCGGCAACTCTCCCGCTCCGGGATGTTCGGTGCGGACGAAGCCGGAATACGAGGAGCACGAAACAGCGCTCTCGTCCGAGTCATCGTAACGATACCCGGTACAGGAGCACGGGACGGCGATATGCTCGACTGCATTATCTATTCCGAAGGGAGCGCAACCAGTTTGGCGAACGGTATTTTGTCCCCGGCTTCATTGGGTTCCATGCTGCAACAAAATGAAAACTCCCTGGTGCAAGGAACCGCCCAGGGAAGAATCGTTATCGAAAACCCCGCTTCACCCAATGTCGGACGCATCGTCGGCGGATGCCGATTACACGCCGACTTTAGGAATCCGTTTATAGAAAAAGGCCTGATAACGCTGGTCATCAAAAGGGAACATGCCCGGCCTAACATTGCCAATCGCATTGCGGAAGCGATTAACAATGACCCCGAATTTCAAACATTGGCTATCCAGCCTGCCAGGGCATTTCATCAGAACGAAGTGGTTGTGCGAGTACCGCCGACGAGTTTTGCAGACCCGATGGATTTTCTTGCCCGAATCTTGAACGCCGAAATGCTCGATGTCCCGCGCCCTGTGCCGAAGGTCATGATTAACGAAAGGACGGGAACGATTGCGATTGACCAAGATGTTGAAGTTCGCCCAACGCTCATCACACACAACGGAATTATCGCCGACATTGCCCCGGAGTTGGAGCCGGGCGAAGAAGAACAGTTTCCCCGGCAGTTCCTCGACATTGACACGGATACACGGTTCCGGCAAATGAGCGGTGAGGCCGTCAACAATGTTCGGCTTCGGGCATTGCAAGCAAGTTTGAATGCTCTGCAAGCGACTCCGCAGGATACGATTGAGATCATTAAAATTTTGGAAAAGCAAGGTGCAATCATCGGCGAAGTCGTGTTCGTGGATTGATGTCAACCCCCTAAAACCCCGCGAATCCCTAAAATTATGTTAAACACAATTACCAATCACACAATTTCTTACGCAACGCATCTCGCAACGGATACGGCCCCGAAGGTTCCGCCGATGTTGCAGTGTGAAGAGATCTTGGACGTATTCGAACGCTCCGACGGCAGCACCGCCACGCGGTTGGATACGGCGATTCAAATCCATTCGCCGGCACCAGCCGACTCGAGAGAGCAGCAGTTTAGAGAGTTGTTTCATCAATTCATTGGACAAACGCTTTTTGGACAGATGTTGAAGTCGATGCGGGCAACGCAGGAAAAGAATCCTTTGTTTCACGGAGGTCAGTCGGAGGAAATTTATCAGAGTTTGCTCGATATGGAATTGACCGACCAAATGACGAAAGCAACATCGAAGACGTTGAGCGAGCCGATGTACAAATTGATGCGCGCCCCAAGAGCGGTATGAAATGGGCGCACCGCGAACATACAGCGATTCGAGAGTCGCCGGCTGGGTCGGCGGAGTCATCACAGTGTATGCATGTTTTTGCCCTTGAATGGCATCGGAAAAATCTTTACCATACGCCGAATATGGTTAGCCGGTTCTGCATAATCGCGGTTTGCGTTTGCTGTTTGTACCCGACATTCCAATGTTTAGGGCAAGATTCTTTCTATGCTCCCAACGAAGGAACGACTCGGAACGAACCGAATTGGAACAATCCCTATCCCGGGTTGGGTAATGTCGCCCCGAGTCCGAACGATCCCTTTGCGGCTATACACTCTGCGCGGCCGCTCTATCCCAACTGCACCGACTACACGGAACTGACCCCGACCATTAAATCAAGCGAACTGTATCTTGCCCGAATACCAAACAACAAAAGAACAGGGATGTTTCAGAAACTGAATTTCAATACGCTTTGGGTTCCGGGCAGCGGTTCCGATTCTCTTGGAATGACCGAACTGGATATCTCCGCAATGTTCGGATTGCCCTTGCCGACGAAGGAGTCGCCTCTTCTCATTACACCGAAATTTTCGACGACTTTTTTAGACTCTCCGAGTGCTGGGAACGAAACCTTTTACACGACCGGGCTTTCTTTTCGCTGGCTGCGTCCGATTGCTGCAAACAAGTTGATGCTGGACTTTGGTGTGAACGTACTTTACAGCGGCGATTTTGCTGTTTCCAAGAGCGATGCGATGCGCTATCCTATGCACATAGCGGGGATTTGGAACTTTAATCCTCGCACGAAAATTATCCTCGGTATAATTTATTCCGACCGGAAATATCACGATAATTGGATTCC
>Ga0099364_10013108_pt1 | contig 11148 bp, 10 predicted proteins | sample TergutTh196P3_FD_73070 | JGI IMG/M metagenome (GOLD analysis project Ga0099364, IMG submission 73070) | Microcerotermes parvus P3 segment gut microbial communities from Pointe-Noire, Republic of the Congo - Th196 P3 | ecosystem: Host-associated > Arthropoda: Insects > Digestive system > Gut ... | reverse complement strand
AGAATTACCCAGCATACACACCGATAAGTTTTCTCTGGCTGTGGTGCTTTTTCTCCTGCTTATGAATAACCATCCGCTGGAAGGAAAGCGTTCCTATCCGCCCTGCATGACCGAAGCCCTTGAACGGAAGATATACGGCGAAGATCCGCTGTTCATTTTCGATGAAGCCGATGATTCAAACAGCCCGGTGCCGGGTATCAACAATAATGCCATCAAACGCTGGCCTGTTTTCCCTGACTATGTCCGCAGGAAATTTACCGAAGCATTCAGCCAGAACGCCATGAAAGATCCGTCAAAACGGGTCATCGAAAAAGACTGGCTAAAAACCTTTATCCGTCTTCGCAGTGAAATATATAAATGCCAGAGTTGCGGCGAAATCTTTTTTACAGACCCTGTCCATGATACCCCATGCCCGTTCTGTCAGAATATTCAGCATTTTAACCGGCATATTGCATTGCCAAAGATGCCTGTTGCCATGCATGACCGGACAAAACTTTTTGAATGTCATATTGATTCAGACAGCTACGATTTTCAAACTCTTGCCGCAGAAATGGTACGGAATGAGACTACAGGATTAACGGAGCTGAAAAACCGTTCAAAGAAAGCATGGCTTATAATCGACAGTAAAGGAAAACAAACATCAAAAGCACCGGGAAAAACAGTACCTGTTGAAAAAGGTACTCAAATAATATTTGGTAATACCAGAGGAGAATTTTTCACTAACAATTAACATTGTTAGTGAATTCCGATTAAACATGTCCAGCACAAGATGCTGGACTAAATCTAAGGAGTATTTATGAGTTTAAACGAAGCAGTAGAAGCGATCCCCAGAAAGTCAATGGTCTTATTCTTTTTGATTGACACATCGGGAAGCATGTCAGGTTCCAAAATCGGCGCGGTAAACGCCGCCATTGAGGAAGTCATTCCGGAATTGAAGGATATTTCCGCAAACAATGCGGATGCCGAGGTAAAAATTGCCGCCCTGGAGTTTTCTCACAGCGCCAGTTGGATTACCGGAGCAGGCCCCGTTCCCGTTGATGATTTCAACTGGCGTTATGTTGATGCAGGCGGCAATACCGCCATGGGAGAAGCTTTCCTTAAATTGAACGAAGCTCTGTCAACAAAAACATTTATGCAGGATGCGGTTGGATCTTTTGCCCCGGCAATTTTTATGCTTTCAGACGGCGAGCCCACAGATGATTTTGCCGGCGGTCTTGCAGAACTAAAAACAAACAACTGGTTTAAAGCGGCGATCAAGGTTGCTGTCGCCATTGGCGATGATGCCAATAAAAACTGCATGGCTGAATTTACCGGCTCCATGGAATCTGTTTTGGAAGTGCATAATTCAGCAATGCTGCGCAAGATGATTAAATTTGTATCTGTCCGGGCTTCTCAGGTGGCAAGTAAAAGCGTTCAGGTGAATAGCATTAAACCCAATGAAAACCAGGCTGTAGATGAAACAGCGGCCCCGGTAAAACAAGCGGCGCTCAATGAGCAGCTTGCACAAATAAAAGCTGAAGCTGCGGTCGGCGGAGATGATGAATGGTAAAAGATATGACTTTTTCCGCTTTCAATGTAAGCTGTATCGGCGCCTCCCACCTTAAGACGGACAAACCCTGCCAGGATTATTCTGCCTGCTGGAATTCAGGTAGCATGGCAGTAATAGCTGTCGCTGATGGGCACGGCGCTGAAATCCATTCCCGCAGCGATCGCGGGGCGCGTTTTGCGGTTGAAACAGCTATGGAATGTATCAGGGAATTACTCATGTTAAAAGATTCTTTATTGCCCAATCCCTCTGAAGCATTAGGCGCTCTTGAAAAAAGCATCATCGCCGCCTGGCAGGAAAAAGTTGCCGATGACATACGAGGCGATCCCATAGCAGGCGATGCGGTTAGTCACTATGGGACTACCCTGCTTGCGGCGGCGATCACCCAGAGTTATTGGTTTGCCATCCAGATTGGTGACGGAAAATGCGCGGTAATTGATAAAAACAACCGTTTTAGCCAGCCTGTTCCCTGGGATGATCGTTGTTTTTTAAACAGAACCACCTCCCTCTGCGATGAAAATGCATGCGAACTTTTTCGTCATTTTTACAGCGAAGATTTACCTGCTGCCATATTCATCGGGAGCGATGGAATTGATGATTCTTTTCCCATCAATGAAAATGAAAAACACCTATCGCGTTTTTACTGGAAGGTCTATCGGAATTTTATTCAGGAAGGCAGCGATAAAGGCAGAGAACAATTACAGAATATCCTGCCTTTATTCACCCAAAGAGGCTCAGGAGACGATGTTTCCATAGCCGGTATAATCAGGAGGAACTTATGAATATGCTCGATCATTTTGATAAAATCATTAACCTAGTCAAAGAAAACGGTCTCTGTGATGCATTTTTTGAATCTGCCCGTGAACATCTTGATGCGGCTGCCGATCTGATGAAAATCAGCCATGTCCAAGCTGTTCTTTTTGCCCTGCTCCTTGATAATTTCAATAAATCAGATTATTTTACCACTGAAGATATTAATAAGGTTTTTAAATGCGGAAGTTTGCAGTTTCTGAAATATTTAGATGACTTTGATATCTTAAAACGAAAAAAATTGATTAGAAAACAGGGCAGATCAGTTCTCGAAAGTATAGGGGATAGCGATAGTTTTCCGAAATACTATGTTCCTCTGGATGTAATTAAAGCAGTTCGAAAAGGCGTTGAATATCAGGATACAACCTATGACAACCTTAGCCCGGAAGAATTTTTTGACTGTGCCCAAAAATTGCTTGATGATGCATATGAATATGAAGCAGGCACCATAGAAGATGAAATAAACTTCCTTCTTGATCGTAACAAAGATATCTTCTTTACGAAAAAACAGGCAGAATACGACCTGGGTTCCGGCTCGGTGTTGATTATGTTTATTTTCTGCTGTGCTCTACTGCATAACGACAAGGAAAAGTTGGAAATTGATGAATTAAAGTGTAAGTTACGCGAAGTTTATGGGTATCATCAGGTAAAAATGAACCTGAGCCGGTTTAAAGCAGGAAAGCACAAATTATTTGCCAAGGGCCTTGTCGAATACAACTGCCAGGATGGTCTTGCTGATACAGAATATCTGTGCCTTTCCCAAAAAGCAAGAGATGAATTCCTTGCCGATGTAGATTTAAAAGAAAAGGCAAAACGCAAAGGCAAAGATTATATTAATGTGAAAAACATACCCGAAAAAAAACTTTTTTACAGTGAGAAAATCAGCGGGCGTATTGATGAATTGATCGATTTGTTAAGAGAAGACAATTTTTCCGCTATACAAAAACGTTTATCGGAAAATGGTATGCGTACCGGCTTTGCCTGCCTTTTTTCAGGTCCTCCGGGAACCGGAAAAACCGAAACAGCCTACCAGATAGCCCGTGAAACAGAGCGCGACATATTACTGGTTAATATTGCCGAAACTAAAAGCATGTGGTTTGGTGAAAGCGAAAAGCGCATTAAAGCTGTTTTTGACCGTTATCGGGGAATGGTAAAAAGCGGCGGCCCGGCGCCGATACTCCTTTTCAACGAGGCCGATGCGGTTCTGGGGAAACGCCTGGAATTGGCAGCAACACGCAACGGTCCTGGTCAAACCGAAAATGCCATACAGAATATCATCCTGCAGGAAATGGAAAACCTCAACGGTATTCTCATTGCTACCACCAACATGACCGTCAACCTCGACAAAGCCTTTGAGCGCCGCTTCCTTTATAAAATCGAATTTGATAAACCCGATGCCGAATCAAAAAAATTGATCTGGCAAAGCCTTCTCCCCGGCCTCTGTGCCGAGGATGCTTCCCGGCTCTCGGCGCAATATGATTTTTCCGGCGGCCAGATAGAAAACATCGCCCGCAAAAGTACCGTTTCCAGTATCCTCAAAGGATCGGCCCCGGATTCTTCGGTTTTGGAAACTTTTTGCAGGGAAGAATTGCTGGAAAAAACCGCTGTAAGAATTGGGTTTTCTGTATGCGCGAACAATTAACAAATGATCCATTCACCCTCTCACTCAAAAGTATGGTAAACAAGCTGGGAAAAGAAATTTTTGACCAAGCCTCATTTTTTGCCCATATATCGGACTGGATGGCAGGTGAGCATAAAAACGATATCCGGCTAATAACGCAGATTGTACAGAGCGGCTTTCACCGCAGCATTGATGAAAATGGTGATGACCCGGAAATTGCACTGCGGTTGGAACGGGAACTGCGGAAAGAATATTTTATCAACCACGATGCGGCACGGCGCATGATATGCATACTTTTTTTTGTTTTACACGGCCAGACGATTGATTTTCCGAAACTGGCAATGTCTATATGGAATAACCATGATGAAGTTGAATCTGCTGTACAGTGCTGTGATAATTGCATGACACCAGTGTATGCATTCCAGCGATATTGTTTTTTTTGCGGCCAACAACTCCCGTTAAATGTTCATTATCGGGAAGGAACACAGGAAATTCCACCGTCTATTTTTTATAATCACCTCATTCATCATTTACATCTGCCTGAAAGCCTTCTGTGTATTGGCAGCAGTGCTTTTGAAGGAAGCAATATAGAAGGAACACTGGAAATTCCAGCGGCAACTGCCATTATTGAAAATGGGGCTTTCAAGAATAATAAATTGAGCCGACTGATAATTCATGGCGTAACTTCAATCGGAGATAGGGCATTTTATGCAAACAATCTTTTGGAAATCACAATAAAGGGAACCGTTACCGATATTGGAAATAAAGCATTCAGCAATGATAATTATTGTTATTCGAATAATAATCGTCTTTCCAGCCTTATAATTTCCGAGGGCTGTGTAAGCATTGGCAATGATGCATTTGCGCATAATAAGCTTACAAGCATTACCCTGCCCAATAGCCTGACCACTATTGGCAAAGGTGCTTTTAAAAATAATGAAATCGAAAATCTTATTCTTCCGGATAACCTCGTCACTATTGGAACGGGTGCTTTTAGTAATAATAGGATCAAAACCCTGGTGCTTAATGCAAATATCAGTGTAATTCCGGAACTGTGTTTTTGTAATAATGCAATAGAAAAACTTATTGTCCCTCCAAATATCGCCATGATTGAAAGTTCTGCCTTCAGTGGAAATAACATACGTGAACTCGTACTTCCCGATAGAATTAGGCTAAAGGGAGATGATTTAGACTTTGAAAATATTGAATACCTGGAAATGGGGAAAAACATTTTTTTTCCGCGAGTTAGTTATGCAGGAGCGGATCTTTACAGGGAACATAAAAAGAAAGCATGTATTATAACCAAACAACAGGAGAGTAACGGAAAAACTACCTGGCATTATAAACCGCTCACCAAGTCACTCTATGACATAGTGAAGGAGGTATAATCAAAATATGAATATGCTCGATCATCTGGAAAAAATTGTCAGCCTTGTCAAAGAAAATGGTCTTTGTGATGCGTTTTTTGAATCTGCACATGAACACCTTAACACGGCTGCTTCCATACTGCATACCAGTCCTGTCCAGACGGTGCTTTTTGCCCTGCTCCTTGACAGATTCAGTAAATCGGTGTCCGCCGAAAGCATCGCAGAAACCATCAAATGTGAAAGAATGCAATTTTTTAATTATCTTGATGATTTTGATGTCTTAAAACGAAAAAAATTGATACAAGCAAGAAGTGAGCCCCGAAACCGGTCCGGCGGCTTTCCTCATTATTTTGTCCCGCTTGATGTAATAAATGCTGTCCGAAAAGGAGCTGAATACCAATATAAGGTTTTTGATAACCTTAGTCCCGAAGAATTTTTTGACTGTGCAAATAATCTACTCGAAGATGCTGATGAATATGATTTTGATTACATAGGTGATGAGATGCATTATCTTCTGGAAGGCAATAAAAATATTTGTTTTGTACAGAAACAGGCTGAATATAATCTGACCGAGGGTGATGATGATGCTGTGCTGATATTAATGATTTTTTGCTGCGCTTTGCTCCATGATGGTACTGAAAGGCTGGAAAAAGACGAACTCAAAAGTCAATTACGCAATGTTTTTAGGATGAAAGCCAAGTTTATTCTCAGAGAGTTTGAAATGGGTGAGCATAAACTTTTTGAAGAAGGACTTATCGAACACGGCTGCAAAGACGGTCTGACTGATAATGAACATTTTCGTCTTTCCCAAAAAGCAAGAGACGAATTTCTTGCCGATGTTGACTTTAAGGAAAAAATAAAGCGTAAAGGCAAAGATTTTATTTGTGCCAAAAATATCAGCGAAAAAAAACTTTTTTACAATGATACCATCAGGGAACGTATTGAAGAATTGAGTACTTTATTAAAAGAAGACAATTTTGCTGTTATTCAAAAACGCCTGTCGGAGAATGGTATGCGTACCGGCTTTGCCTGCATTTTTTCCGGCCCGCCAGGAACCGGAAAAACCGAAACAGTCTACCAAATAGCCCGTGAAACAGGCCGCGACATATTGCTGGTGAATATTGCCGAAACCAAAAGCTGCTGGTTCGGAGAAAGCGAAAAACAAATCAAGGCGGTTTTCGATCGTTACCATGGAATGGTAAAATGCGGCGGCCCGGCGCCGATACTCCTTTTTAACGAGGCTGATGCGGTTCTGGGGAAACGCCGGGAGCTGGCAGCGTCGCGCAGCGGCCCTGGTCAAACCGAAAATGCCATACAAAATATAATTCTGCAGGAAATGGAAAATCTCAACGGCATCCTCATTGCCACCACCAACATGACCGTCAACCTCGACAAGGCCTTTGAGCGCCGCTTCCTCTATAAAATCGAATTTCAAAAACCGGATGCCGAATCAAAGAAAATGATCTGGCAAAGCCTTCTCCCCGGCCTTTCTACCGAAGACGCCTCCCGCTTTTCGGCGCAATTTGATTTTTCCGGCGGCCAGATTGAAAACATCGCCCGCAAAAGTACCGTTTCCAGTATTCTCAAAGGGTCAGCCCCGGATTCATCGGCTTTGGAAACTTTTTGCAGGGAAGAATCGCTGGAAAAAACCACCGTCAGAATTGGTTTTTCTACTTGTTAGGGGATGTATTCTATGGTATATAAATATACAATGAGTTTTAGAAAAAACCTGCCCAAAACCGCCCTGAACCGGATTTACCGGATAGATGCGGAAATCGCCAAAGGAAATTTTCCCAATGCGCCGGAACTGGCAAGACTGCATGAGACGAGCGTATCCAGTATCAATCGTGATATTGCCTATATGCGGGATATGTGGGATGCCCCCATCGAATATGACTTTTACCGAAAAGGGTTTTACTATTCCGAAAAAACATTCCGTCTTTGCACAAAATATATCACTGCCGATGACCTTCTGGCTTTGGGTATGGCAAAAAACCTTATGGATTTATACCGCGATACTCCCATCCACGAAGCCGCTCTGAACCTGCTGGAAAATATATCCGCCCCCATGCAGGACGAAGACAATGCTAAATGGTTTCATGACCGCATTGTCATTCCCAAAACCGCTTGTGCCCCTGTTGAAGAAAAAACCTGGAACAGCATTGTCGCCTCCATCCGCGAGAACCGGGTAATCACCTTTCAATACCAGAGCGCCGACAGCGAAAACCTGAATAACCTTGGCAAGGTTTCCGATCAAAAACTGACCGCACGCCGCGTCCGCCCTTACCAGCTGCTGTTTGACCGCAGCTCCTGGTATCTCTTTGCCTTTGATGAAGACAGAAACGAAATGCGTATGTTCGCCCTTTCCAGAATTACCGGCGTTACACAGACCAAAGAAACCTTTGCCATACCGCGTGATTTTGATTACCGCAGCATGGAAGGGACCAGTTACTTTGGCGTTTACTCCGGCGCAAAAACATACCGGTTTACCATAGCCGTCAGCGGCGACACCCGCTGGATCAAAGAACGCCTCTGGGCCGAAGACCAGCGGATAGATGAAACCCGCAGCGGCATTAAGCTATCTTTCAGCAGTAATCAGTTTGAAAAAGTGCTGGAATGGATACTTTTCCAGGGCTCCAATGCCCGCCCCCTTGCTCCCAAAGCTCTTGTTGAACGCTGGAAAGCCACCATTAAGGAAATGGCACAAGCCGCCGGGGTAATTAATGCACAATAACCTTAATGAAGCTATATACGATTGGTTTTATTTTATCTTGATGTATCAAAAAAATCCTAAAGATGAGATTCCCTTACATGATATTTTTAAATACCAAATTCATTTGGCGAATATGTCAGGTTCATGTGAGCCCGGTGATTATGAGCCCTTCAAATACAGCCTGATAAACCTCAAAAAGCTGAATTTTATAATTGAAAAAGATGGCAAATTGTATTTATCCGCCTTTTTTGATGACTGGATACCGCTTACGGAGTTAATGGAAAATGACAAAGAACTTTTGAAAATAAAATCTGCCATTTATAGTAAAATACAGGAAGCCATTTATGAAAACCACGAAAAACACGGTATTACGAATTATCAGGGCGGGGCTGTTGATTTGACAGAAGATGTATACAATAAAGCCTGGGCAGCGTATGCTGTTCGCCATGGAATTGATTTGGAGGATTGAGATGAGCGTGATTAGTAAAGAATGGCTGGAAGAAGGGTTTGATGACAGAATTAAAAACTATTGTGAACTAAAGAATAAGATACCATTAGATGGTATTTCCGCAAAGTTTTCAGAAGATATAAACCTTGATGGATTTGAGAAATATATTGTAAAAAATAATAATAAATATTATTGGTCAGAAAACATTGAATTTAAGAACAAATTAGATGATCTAAAAAAAAGGGAGGTTGTTTATATTATCTACACAGATAATTTTCCCTTCCAAAAAGATAGTATTGAAACTGTATATGATGATTTAAAAGAAAGGGACATTGCCATTTGCAGAAAAAACTATGAAAAAACCGCTACTAAAGAACAAAATAGCAAATGGGCTAACATAAAAAAAAATACCAGATACTGTCTGTATGTCGGTGGTTCATTAGATTTTCCCAGTCGTTTGAGACAACATCTTGGATACGGTCCAGAATCAACTTATTCAATGCAATTGAATAAGTGGTGGGAAGATGCAAAAATTCACATTGATGTTTGGGATTTATCGGATATAACAGGTGAAGATTCCACAAAACGGCAAATAATCGAAGATATACTTTGGGATAAATATGACCCCCTTTTCGGGAAAAAAGGCGCAAAATAACCTCATGGAACAAGTCAACCCGCCTAAAGAACCGGTAATGTTTCCAGCTTATGGCCCTGACGGAGAGCCGCTGACCATTTCCATGTTGCAGGATATGTTTGGCATGACAGAAGAAGCAATGAAAGCAAACTGCCTTGCCGCTGTCAGGAAAGAAGGCTTTTCTATGCTTTTGGTAATGCCCGAATCTCTTAAGACAACGGAAATCTGTCTTGCTGCAGTGCAGGATAACGGACTGGCGCTGGAGTTTGTGCCGGAAGAACTTAAAACTGTGGAAATGTGCCTGGCAGCCGTGAAGAATAATGCCAAGGCATTGCAATTTGTACCCAAAACACTCAAGGCTGCACTTTTAGAAATATAATTCACCATATCATTGTATGATACGGTGAAAATAGTATATTAATAGCATGAAAACAAATTTTCACCAGATTAAATGCATTCATTGCCGGGAGCAGGAATTTGATTTTTCTGTTGAAACCCTGAAGCAATTTTTTGCTGTGGTATTTGACTGTCCTCTATGCAAGCGTCAAACACTCATTAAACAGGGTAAAAGGGAAAGCGACGAGCCGGTATTGATTATAAGCAAATCTGAGGGAATTAGCGAGCTGTATTCAATGAATGGAGCACCTAACAGTCGCTCCCGAATGGAGCCTATCAGAAATTTTGTGTAAATAACAGAATATCATAAGAACGGAACCCGCTCTTTTCCAAACTCAATGGCAAGCTGGTTAAGAGCCCGCCCCCAATCCCTTATCGGCATCGTCCACTTTTCAGAAGCGTTGCGAATCGCCAAATAAAGTATTTTAAGTATAGCATCGTCATTCACAAATATCAACTTGTTTTTAATGACTTTGCGCAATGAAAAATTTAAAGACTCGACAGCGTTTGTTGTATAAATCGCCTTGCGGATTTCCGCAGGGTATTTAAAGAACTCGCACAGGTCAGCCCAATGCCGCTGCCACGAATCATAGATCATCGGATATTTGCCATTCCATTCTTTGCCGAAATCCTCCAGGGCGCTTAGGCCGGCATCCTCGCTGGCAGCTGAATAGACGGCTTTCAGATCGGCGCACAGTTTTTTGAGGTCTTTGTAAGAAACAAACTTTGTCGAATTTCTGACCATGTGGACAATGCACAGCTGTATCCTTGTCTGCGGGTAAATCGCGCGCAGCGCATCGGGGAAGCCGGTCAGCCCGTCCATGCAAGCAATGAGGATGTCTTCAACGCCTCGGTTCTTAAGCTGCGTCAAAACCCCCATCCAGAATTTGGCCCCTTCGTTTTCCGCTATCCACAGCCCTAAAACTTCCTTCCTGCCTTCAAAATTGACCCCTAGGGCCACATACACGCTCTTATTCAGGCTTTTGCCGTCCTGGCGGCTTTTGACGCGCAGCGCGTCCAGATAGACAATGGCGTATGACTTTTCCAGGGGGCGGTTCTGCCATTCCCGCACCTCATCCAGCACCTCGTTGGTCACGCGGCTGATCAGATCCGGCGACACCTCAATGCTGTACACTTTTTCCAGGTGATCGCGTATCTGCTTGTCCGACATCCCGAACGAGTACATCGAAATGATCTGGTCGTTGAACAGCGAGACGCGCTTCTGGTGCTTGGGAACTATTACCGGATCAAAGGTGCCGTTGCGGTCCCGGGGGACTTCGATGGTGGCGCTTTGGTTTTCCAGCAGAACCGTTTTTTCCGTGTGCCCGTTGCGGCTGTTGCCGCTGTTGTCCCCGGCATTGGAATTCTTTTCGTAGCCGAGGTGCTCTGTCATTTCTGCTTCGAGCGCCCGCTGTAGTATCCGGCCGGTTAGCTGCTTTATCAGGCCGTCTTGCCCGACAACCTCATCCTGGGTGAGCCCCCGAAAGTCGATATTATCGAGCAGCTGGTCGATAATATCTTTTTCCTTCTCCTTCTTTTTTCGTGCCATGACCATGTTTTCTCCCTTGGTATTTCTACCATGTTTTGGTCATTTACACAATTTTTAAGATAGT
>Ga0099364_10013107_pt1 | contig 11148 bp, 7 predicted proteins | sample TergutTh196P3_FD_73070 | JGI IMG/M metagenome (GOLD analysis project Ga0099364, IMG submission 73070) | Microcerotermes parvus P3 segment gut microbial communities from Pointe-Noire, Republic of the Congo - Th196 P3 | ecosystem: Host-associated > Arthropoda: Insects > Digestive system > Gut ... | reverse complement strand
GTGCGTTGACGTAGGTGGCCATTCGCCAATTCCTGATTGCGGTCAGGTTGGTGATGTATTTCAATTGGACGTCAATTATGCCCTGTTCGGCTTTTTGGCGAAAAAATGTACCGAAGGCAACCGACCTCGTCACGTATCCGAAATCGGGAATAAAATATCCCCTTGCTAAATCCACGCCAAGATAGGTGCGCCAATAGTTTTCGTTCATTTCGCGACCATACGTGACTGTCGTTATATCGCCGTATGGAATGTCTTCGGTGCGACCGAAATGGTACATCATTGACGTCTTGTAGAACATTTGCTTCGACCACGACAGCGACGCAAGATATGTCGTTCGGTTTTGAAACCTGTAAAACAGATTTTCGGTATATTGAGGTCTATCAGCGAACTCAAGGCGTTGCGCCCGAAGCGATGCGGTAAGGTTCTTTCGTTTTTGGTCGGGGTAGGATTTGTTCATCACCTCGAAAGAACGTCCAAACCATGACGCGCTTTTCTATCCGCACAACTTTTGCACCCGAATTCATTTTTAAAAATTTACAGTCATGCAAAAAATTATTTTTACAGCAGTGATTATGCTTATCGCGTCATTTGGACAACTCATGGGACAGTCAACACTGCATTGCGGTTAAGTTTGTTCTTTGGCAATTCGGCAAAATTCTGGCTCGGATTGCAAAATGATTTCGCGGTCATTCAGACTGCTCTACCAATTCCAGACGTTTGATCGCTATTTGTTTGATTTCGCCTGTTATTACATCTCTGACTTCAAGAAGATATTTTCCTCCTGAGGCCAAATTGTCTATTTCTAATAAATATAAATCGCAATAATTCATTGACTTAATATCAATGCCGTTAATACTTAGCGCTTCATCTCCCAAGTTGATTTGCGACTCCAAAGTCTTTTCCCAAATAATACCTACCACTCTTTTATCATTTTCAATCGTCAAAGAAATAGCCCACGGGCTTTCGGAAAGGTTATGCGTGTTGACGTTGTCAAAAGGCGAAAAATAAAAGCGTTTCTTCTTGTAGTCCAAAGTGGTTTTCCCGTACTGAAATAATGTGGCCCCAATTCTTGAATTTGAGTCGTGAGTGGTTGGAAAAAACAAATTATTGAATGTCATTGTGTTTACAACAAACGATGGAACGTTCAGCAATAGATGATTCTGTTTAGGGTACATACCGTGAATTCCGGAAGAAAAAGAACCTTCGCTTTCCGCAATTTTATTGACTATATCCGTACGGCTGGTCAACCACTTATAGACATTCATTGACATGTTAAAAAAATTATTTTGCCCCGAATCAAATAACACTTTATGAGATGCTTTTTTCTCTCCTTTTTGAAGAACTACTTTGATATAGGGACTACGCTGTGCTGATGACAGCTCCATTTTCTGATACGTACTTTTTTCCAATGAAAGCTTGTGGAAACTGTTCGTGATGATGATATGTTTGCTTTGTGTATCAATATGTACAACGGATTTTCCAAGCATATTACTGCCTATGATGCCATCAATTCCAAGACATTCAAACAACCCGGAATCTTCATGAAAAACAACTCCCGGTGTATTAATAAAGGTGATTCCCTGAAGACATAGCTCAGGAAGCGAAATATAACGCATTTCCTTTTTTTCTCCCGATGAACCGGAGACTTCTACCTGACCAATGACAGGGGGATTTAACTCCAGAAAAAGTTTGTCGGATATTGCAAAAGCTGCGCCCGTATCAAAAAGGAAATTGTAAGTTTTTCCGTTGATAGTGACAGGGATTAGAAGCAGCCCTTTAACTTCCTGATATGAAACCGTTTGATAATAATGTCTCTGATTAATGCTTCCCTGGTTAAAGTTAACTCTTTGCGCAAGCGCAGTGCACGCAAAAAAGAGTAAGATAACTATGGTTACAATTTTAATTAATTTCATTTCGTTTCGTTTGCCGTTAAAAACGCCTGCGCCGCTTCAATGGCATCCTCTTCGTCTTCGCCTTCGGCGGTGATCAACAGGGTCTGGCCGTACTTGGCGCGCAGTTTCATCAGTTCAAAAAGTTTTTTGCCGTCTGCGCGTTGCTCGTCTCGCCTGACCGTAACAAGGCTTTTGAATGGCTGCATTTTCAGGACAAAAAGGCCCGCAGGGCGTGCATGTATCCCGTTTGGGTCGGTTATCGTATGTGAAAATTCTTTCATATCGGTCGGTTTTGTTTTTTCAGTTGGTTAATTAATTCCCCGTATTCTGGAGCGCTGAGGAAATCGGTGATCAATACAAGTCGCGCCCTTGGATTGGCTTGCTGTGCACGTGCTCCCAATTCCCTGTGACATACAATCATATCGGCGTCTTGCGGAAGTTCGCTCACCGGCAAGTGAACAACGACAACGTCCGTAATACCTGCCTCTTTCAGTTTTTTCCTGAGTTTTGTGGCACCCATGGCGCTTGAACCCATACCGGCGTCACATGCAAAGACTATTTTTTTCACTTCTGTACCTGTTTCCCGTACCTCTTTATTCACTTCCGGACTGCCCTCCATGGATTTCCGCACCTCTTTTATTGACTCTGAATCAACGCCTTCGGCCTCAGTTTGGTACGCCTTCGATTTGGCCTGCGCCGCTTCGAAGCCAGCGTCATTTTTTCCAAAAATCTTAAGGAGCAGCACCGACAGAATGAATGTAACAATGCATCCCGCGGCAATTCCGAGCATATTGGGAAGATACGCTCCTTTGGGTGTCATCATCAGTTGTGCAAAAATCGAACCGGGTGAAGCGGGGGCGATAAGTCCGCCATTGAAAACAGTCAATATGAACACACCGGTAAAACCGCCGCCCATCATGGCAAGGATCAATACGGGATTCATCAACACAAAGGGAAAGTAAATTTCATGTATACCGCCAAAAAAGTGAATAACCACTGCGCCGGGAGCACTTGATTTTGCCGTTCCTTTGCCCATAAGCCAATAAGCTAACAGCAGTCCGAGACCGGGTCCGGGGTTGGATTCGATCATGAAATACATGGAACGACCCAACTCCTGCGTTTGCTGAGCGCCAAGCGGGGTAAATACGCCGTGGTTGATGGCATTATTGAGGAACAGCACCTTGGCGGGTTCAACAATGATTGAGGTAAAGGGAATCAACCTGTGTTCTACAAGAAAAGCGACGCCATTGCCCAGTGCGGTAGTACATGTCTCGACAACGGGTCCGATAGCGGCAAAACAGGTGATGGCCAAAATTACGCCGATGATCCCCGCAGAAAAGGTATTCACCAACATTTCAAAGCCCGCAGGGATTTTTCCCTCCAAAAGTCCGTCAAATTTTCTGATACAGAAGCCGCCAAGAGGTCCGGCGATCATGGCACCTAAGAACATGGGTATTTCCGTGCTGGCAATGACGCCCATTGTAGCGACAGCGCCGACCACGCCACCTCTAACACCCATTGTGGCAACAGCCCCTGCCACGCCGGTTTTTCTAACAATAGTACCTCCGGTATAACCGATCAGAAGCGGCAGCAGATAAATGATCATCGGGTCGCACAGCGAACCAAGCCTTTCGTTAGGTAGCCAGCCGGCAGGAATGAAAAGTGCCGTGATAAGCCCCCATGCAATAAATGCCCCAATGTTGGGCATGACCATGCCACTCAGCGTTTGCCCGATTTTTTGAATCGATTGTTTTAACATAGTTTTCAGTTTTCAGTTTTCAGTTTTCAGTTTTCAGTAATTCAATTATTCAATTACTCATAATTCATAATTGATTTATTGTTCTGCGCAGTTTGAGTATGCAGGAAGGTTCGACGGAAAGTTCATCAAGCCCCATTTCCACAAAAGTTTGGGTCAATGTAAGGTCTGAAGCCAGGCTGCCGCACAGACCGCACCAAATTCCGGCCTTGTGCGCATTGTCGCAAGTCATGCGAATCAGACGCAGAATGGCTTCATGGCGGGTATCGCAAAAAGCGGTCAATGAATCGTTCTGCCTGTCAATGGCAAGCGTATATTGGGTGAGGTCGTTGGTGCCGATACTGAAAAAATCGGACTCCCTGGCAAGTATATCGCTGATCAGCGCCGCAGCCGGCGTCTCTACCATGATTCCGACAGGGATATTCTTAAACGGAATGTTTTCTTCCGCAAGTTCATCCTGTACAGCTTTTGCCATTTCTTTGGCCTGTATCAATTCGTTGAGGGAGTTAATCAGGGGAAACATAATGGCGGCGTTTCCGCAGGTCGAAGCCCGGTAGATTGCGCGCAGCTGTGTCTTGAAAACGTTCGGGCGGGTAAGGCATAAACGTATAGCCCTCATGCCAAGCGCAGGATTGTTCTCCCGGGAAAGGTTGAAGTAACCGGCTTGCTTGTCGGCGCCGATGTCTAAAGTTCGAATGATAACCTGACGGTTTCCCATTTTTTCAAGTACTTGGCAGTAGTTTTCACGCTGGGTGTCTTCATCGGGATAATCGTCCCTGCCAAGGAAAAGAAATTCGCTGCGAAAAAGACCTATGCCTTCTGCGTCGCCCGCAAGAGCGGTGTCGACGTCGGCCACGGAGCCTGTATTGGCATAGAGCCTGATGTGACGGCCGTTTTTAGTAACTGTTGGTTTCCCACGCAAGTGCTCAAGTTTTTCCCTTTCCGACTGTTCCATCTCTGTCTTTTTTTCCAATTCCCAGCTTGTTTTATTGTCCGCATCAACATATAAAATACCTGTTTCGCCATCTATGATAGCTTCTTTGCCCGACAGGTCTTCGGTGAGGGAATCACCTAAGCCGATAATGGCCGGTATGCCCATCGTACGGGCGAAAATGGCTGTGTGTGAATGGGCCGCCCCTTGCCGCGAAATCAGCGCAAGCGTCTTTTTACGGTCAAGCAAAGCTGTTTCAGCGGGTGTGAAATCGTCAGCGGCAAGAATGACAGGCTCGGAAAATAAATCATCAAAAGCGAGCATGGCGGTCTTATCAGACAATAATGCTATCACCCGTCTTGAAATGTCGAATACATCGACCGACCGGGCTTTCATGTACTCGTCGTCCATGTCGGCAAATTCCGCAGCAAGGCGTGAACCGGCAGTATGGACAGCATATTCGGCACAGGTTTTTTCTGATTTGATGATTTCTAATACTGGATTGATAAAGTCGCTGTCGTCTAACATCATGCTGTGAATTTTAAAAAGCAACGCGTTGTCTTCTCCTATTTTTTCTTTCATGGTAACGGACAATGTATCAAGTTGTTCCATAGCATGATGTCGCGCTTCATGAAAACGTTCCATTTCATTTTCTACATCGTCTGTGCGACGACATTCAACGAAAAGATTTTCACGCATTTGAAACCTGATCCGTCCTTTGGCGATACCTGAACTTACGCCTTTTCCCTGCAGGATGATTGTCTGATTCATCAATTATGAGTTTCTTCAATTATGTTTTTCCTTTTTCATTAACACTTTGTTTAAAAGATTGGCTATCAGTGGCCATTCCGGCGCTTTTGTGCCATCGGTCGTACAAGCTGCGGCGGAAGCGGCCATTGTCAGGGCAAAACACTGTTCGTCAGCCAATCCCTGTTCAAAACCATAGACCAGTGCGCCGCATATACTGTCGCCCGCCCCTACAGTCGATCGAATCGGTACCGGAATCGCTTTGGCACGCCATATTCCGTTTTTGTTGACGAAAAGTGCGCCTGCTTCTCCCATGGATAACGTCACTAATTGAATACCCCTGTCAATAAGGGATTGGCATAATTCCACCAATTTCACTTCCGTTACCGTATCATCGTCCGTCATACCGAAATACCGGAGCAGTTCGTTGCGGTTCGGTTTGATGTAATCGGGTATTTCGTCAGGTGGTGATGAAAGAGCGTATGCTAAGGCTTTGCCGTCGGCGTCAAGCAATACTGTCGCCCCACGGCGACGCAGCATGGCGGAAAGTTTTTGATAGGTATTGTCGTTAAGCCCTATGGGGAGGCTGCCGGAAAGAACTACCATATTGCCCGCAGTCCCGTAGCCGGCAAGTTTTTGCTCCATCTCCAACCATTCTTTCGGTTTTATTTCCGGCCCCGGCTCGTTCAATTCGGTTAATCCGCCTGCATTGTCCACTACCTTCAGATTGGTTCTTGTATTGCCGGCAATATGTACAAAATCCGCTTCCAACCCTTTGCCTGAAATTCCAGCCAGCAATGCCTTCCCCGCTGCGCCTCCGGCAAAACCTGTGGTTATACTTCTGCCTCCCAGCGAATGGATAATGGCTGAAACATTGATCCCTTTTCCACCTGCATCAACCTGTACCTCTTGCAGACGGTTCAACGTGCAGACCTTCATCTCATCAACGTATGCGGTCTTATCCAACGCGGGATTTAAAGTCACGGTGATTATCATACATTCTTCCCGTTTAACATTTCATAAATATCATCCACCCCGGCGTTTTTTACCATATTTATCGTATCATCCTCCGTTTCAAAATGATCGACGATGTTCCCCAATATATCCAGGTGTTCATCACCTTTCGCTGCAATGCCAATTACAAGGTAAACAGTACTCCCGTTCCAGTCGATGCCATCAGGACAGGTTAATACCACCATACCGGTGCAGTTAATTTCTTTCTTATAATCGTCCGCCCCATGCGGAATGGCAATGTGATTGCCAATATACGTACTGAAAGCGTTATCCCGCTTTATCATTCCTTCGATATACCTTTCGTTGACATAACCCGAATCGTGTAGCATTTGTCCGCATCGCAGAATAATTTTTTCCCTGTCTGTTTTCGGCTGGTTTAAAATAATGTTTTCCCTTTTTAAAATCTCTGTCATGCTATGGCTATGATAATTTTGCGACAAAATTAGATATTTTTTTTCATTTTTCCAAAAAACAATGTCAGGGGTCAGGGGTCAGGGGTTCAATCTTTTTCATGATTTGTAAAAAAATAGATGCTTTTAGCTTTCGCCAAAAGCATCTATTAAAATTAAGATGGATAAACTGAAAGCTACTTGTTCCAGTCCTGAGCAACCATCCGCAGGTAGCTCCTGTACCGCCATTGGGCGTTTTCTTCGGCTGCCTGGAACAACTCGGCGGCTTCTGCCGGGAATTGCTGGGCGACAGACGCGAAACGGACCTCGCCTTTGAGGAAGGTTTTGAATTTATCCCATTGCGGCTCTTTGCTGTCCAAAGTAAAAGGATTTTTACCTTCGTCCGCCAGGGCGGGGTTGTAACGCCACAGCTGCCAGTAACCGCAGGCAACCGCCTCTTTTTCTTCGTTCTGGCTCTTGCCCATACCGGCTTTCAAGCCGTGGTTGATACAGGGAGCGTAGGCGATGATGACCGAAGGGCCGTCGTAGGCTTCGGCTTCACGGATCGCCTTCAAAGTCTGTGCCTGGTCGGCACCCATAGCGATCTGGGCGACATAGACATAGCCGTAGGAAGCGGCCATCAAACCCAGGTCTTTTTTACGGATGCGTTTGCCGGCGGCGGCAAACTTGGCTATCGCCCCTACCGGCGTCGCTTTGGAAGCCTGACCGCCTGTGTTGGAATATACTTCGGTGTCTAAGACAAGGATGTTGACGTTTTCGCCGGAGGCGATGACATGATCCAATCCGCCATAACCGATGTCGTACGAAGCGCCGTCGCCGCCGATGATCCACTGGGAACGTTTCACCAGGTACTGGCTCAGTCCGTCAATTTGCTTGCAGTACTTGCATTTGTCGGCGTTGCTTTTCACTAGGGCTGCAATCTGCGGAGCCAATTCTTTTGTCTTTTCACCGTCGTTCATGTTATCAATCCATTCCTGAAACAGTCCGGTGGGTGCCGACGGACAGCCGCCCGCCATTGCTTCTTTCATCAGCCTTGCAATACGGTCGCGCAGTTTGCGGTTGGCCAACTCCATACCCATGCCATATTCACAGAAATCTTCGAACAGAGAGTTCGCCCATGCCGGGCCTTGACCCTTCTCGTTTTTACGGTAAGGGGTGGAGGGTACCGAGCCGGAATAGATGGAAGTACAGCCTGTCGCATTGGATGCCATCATACGGTCGCCGTACAACTGACTGATCAGTTTCAGGTAGGGCGTTTCGCCGCAACCCGTACAGGCGCCCGAAAACTCAAACAGTGGCGTTGCATACTGTGAGTTCTTGACATTCTGCTTCGGGTCAACCAAATGCTGTTTGGTTTTCACATTTTCAAAGCAGTAATCCCAGTTTTTCTGTTCTTCCAACTGTGTTTCAAGCGGCGCCATGTACAGCGATTTGTTGCCTTTGAAGCCCGGGCACACATCGGCGCAGTTGCCACAGCCCATGCAGTCGAGCACATCGACCTGCAGGCGGAACGACATTCCCTTCATTGAAGCCGGCGCCTTTACCTCAAGTGTATCGAAATTGGCGCCCGCCTTTTCAGCCTCGTCCAGGACGAACGGACGGATCGCAGCGTGCGGACAGACGTATGCACACTGGTTACACTGGATACAGTTGTCTTTGTTCCATACGGGAACTAACGTGGCGACGCCCCGTTTTTCATACTGCGACGTGCCTTGCAGCCATGTCCCGTCTTCGCTTATCGAGAAGGCCGAAACGGGTAGTAAATCGCCGTTAATGGCGTTAATCGGATGAACGAGGTCGTTCACAAAGGCCGGATGGTTATTGGTTTTCGGTTCGTCGTCGGGGAGGTTTGCCCATGCCGGATCGACAGTGAGCTGTTTGTATTCGCCCCCGCGGTCGACGGCAGCATAATTCATATTGATAATCTCCTGCCCCTTGCTACCGTACGACTTGACGATAAACTTCTTCATCTCGTCAATGGCCTGTCCGACCGGTATCACCTGTGTGATACGGAAAAAGGCCGATTGGAGGATGGTATTGGTACGGTTGCCCAAGCCAATCTCTGCCGCAATCTGCGTTGCATTGATATAATAGACCGAGATGTTCTTTTTCGCGAAATAACGCTTCACTTTATTCGGCAGGAATTGGACAAGGCGGTCGTCATCCCAAATCGTATTCAGGAGGAACGTACCGTTCTCCTGCAATCCTTTGGTTACATTGTACATGTGCATATAGGCCTGTACGTGACATGCCACGAAATTCGGCGTATTCACCAGATAGGTCGACCGGATCGGGTTATCGCCGAACCGCAGGTGCGAACAGGTGAAGCCGCCCGATTTCTTGGAATCGTACTGGAAGTAGGCCTGGCAATATTTATCCGTATTATCACCGATAATCTTGATGGAGTTTTTATTGGCGCCGACTGTACCATCTGCTCCCAATCCGTAAAATTTGGCTTCATACAGCCCTGCGCCGCCCATGGCTATTTCTTCTTTTACAGGCAGCGACATGAATGTCACATCGTCAACAATGCCGATGGTAAAACGGTTTTTGGGTTGATTCATGGACAGGTTTTCATAGACAGCCAACACTTGCGCCGGCGTTGTATCTTTCGACGACAACCCGTAGCGACCGCCAACAACTAACGGTGCATTTTCCTTCTCGTAGAAGCAATCGCGGACATCTAAATACAGCGGTTCGCCGTTGGCGCCCGGTTCTTTGGTACGGTCGAGGACAGCGATACGTTTCGCTGTGGCTGGAACGGCGGCAAGGAAATGACGTACCGAGAACGGACGATAGAGATGGACGGCTACCAACCCTACTTTTTCGCCTTTCGCGGTCAGGTAGTCGACGGCTTCGCGTATCGCTTCAGTGATGGATCCCATCGCGATAATCACACGGTCGGCGTCGGGCGCCCCGTAGTAATCGAACAGTCCGTACTTGCGTCCGGTAAGCGCCGAAATTTCGTTCATATATTCCTCGACGATAGCCGGTACGGCATCATAATACCGGTTAATTGCTTCCTTGTGCTGGAAAAAGGTCTCAGGGTTTTCGGCCATGCCGCGAGCAACCGGATTTTCGGGGTTCAATGCACGTTTGCGGAAAGCCGACAATGCCTCCCAGTCGATGAGCGGCGCCAAATCTTCGTTTTCCAGCGCTTCAATCTTCTGCACTTCGTGCGACGTGCGGAATCCGTCGAAGAAATTGAGGAACGGGATGCGTGACTTGATCGTCGACAGATGTGCGACAGCCGCCAGATCCATTACCTCCTGTACCGAACCTTCGGCCAGCATTGCAAAACCTGTCTGACGGCAAGCCATCACATCGGAATGGTCTCCAAAAATTGACAGGGCATGCGCTGCTACGGCGCGCGCCGATACATGAAAAACGCTCGGCAACAGTTCGCCTGCAATCTTGTACATGTTGGGTATCATCAGCAACAGCCCCTGGGAAGCTGTGTAGGTTGTAGTCAATGCGCCTGCCTGAAGCGAACCGTGCACTGCGCCTGCCGCGCCGGCTTCCGACTGCATCTCCTGCACCAGTACCGTTTCGCCGAAGATATTCTTCCTTCCGACCGAGGCCCACTCATCAACATATTCAGCCATTGTCGACGACGGAGTAATCGGATAAATAGCCGCCACTTCACTGAACATATACGAGATATGCGCAGCAGCCTGATTACCGTCACAAGTTAAAAATTTTTTTTCTTTTGCCATAATTACATAAATATTTAAATATAAATCGTCCTGTTATAATTTTTGTGTTTCGGGGGACAAAAATACTGAAAAAAGTGGAATTTGCAAAGTGAAGTTTACAAATTCAGTTTTTTTATTTACCTAATCGCGCAAGTCCGGCAGGCGAGGGGATCGAAAATATCCCCTTTTGTTTGGAGCGAATGTCTTCGATCACATAAAACGCATTCGGGTCGAAGGCGTCAATGATCGCCACAACCCTGTTTTGCGATTTCCGGCTGATGACGGTTTCGATGATGCCCACTTTAGATATGACACCTTCACCCTTGATAAAAGTAGAGCCATAATTGTTTTTGTTCAATAATTGCGCCAGCTGATGGCCGTCGTTCTTCGTATAGACCCTGACCAGAACAAATCCGAACGCAATTTTGTTTTCAACAAGTATGCCGATAAAATTACCCGAAGCATATCCGGCGGCATACGCTAAATAGGAAATCGGGCTGCCTGCATGTGAGAAAACCTGCGAAATGATGAATATCCAAATCAATACTTCGAGAAAGCCGACAATCGGCGCCTTATTACGTTCCCCCTTGGATACAAATATGATACGAAGCGTTCCCAACGTAACATCACATATACGACCAAAAAAAATAACAACCGGTAACAACCAGGGGTACACACCAAAAATCTCAAACATCATTAATAA
>Ga0099364_10013106_pt1 | contig 11148 bp, 12 predicted proteins | sample TergutTh196P3_FD_73070 | JGI IMG/M metagenome (GOLD analysis project Ga0099364, IMG submission 73070) | Microcerotermes parvus P3 segment gut microbial communities from Pointe-Noire, Republic of the Congo - Th196 P3 | ecosystem: Host-associated > Arthropoda: Insects > Digestive system > Gut ... | reverse complement strand
AAGCGGATTATCTGAGGGTTAATAAAGTTAAAGGCTATGGCTCCGAACACAGTTGCACAGCAGATTACAAAGCTGAAATGCCGGCCTTTTGCAGCTGCTACCAAGAGACCAATACGGCCGCCTTTCCAGGGCAAAGTCATTTAATGATTTCCTTAATTTGTTTCTTACTATTTAATTTTTCAAACTTTGTCATAGTATCACTTGCTTGTATTAGTGTCAACTGTTTTGTAAAATAACTGTAATGTGTAAAATTAAATTCCTGTTAATTTTTTGTATCTTTCTTTTTATTTTTTCCGTGCAGCTTTTGGCAGATGAAAATTCCACAGCATCATCAGGAAGCATAACTCAAATTGAGATTATTGGTTTAAGACGCACCAGGGAAGAAACTGTGCTTTTCCCTCTTGAGAGGTTTCTGGGAAGAGATGCTTCTTTATTGGATGTAAATGATGTGCAGGCAGTAATCAGAAATGTGGGAGTTGTGGAACCTGTAAATATTGAATTGATTGAATCTGATAATGGTTTTATCCTCAGGCTTACTGTAGCAGAAAGATGGTCGATATTTCCTTTCCCCCTTATAATGGCTGGTTCCGGCAGCTGGACCCTGGGTTTATTTCTTGCTGATACAAATGCATTCGGCCTTGCCAATCAGCTTGCCGGAGGGGTAATATATGGTTCTTCCGGTTTAAGCGTAATATCTGTATATAATCATAACGCCGGCAGGAGCAGGTTTCCAGGCTGGAATATTATGTTTATGTATGGTAATCAGGAAGTAAAAAATACTGACAGCAGTGAAAATGTTTACAGACTTTACAATATTAATTCATTGAGAATATCCCTGGGTTTAAATTACCCTGTAAATGATATTTTATCTGTATCTACTTCACATTCATTTACAAATATTGCTTTGGAGGATAATACAAATAAAATATCTCCTCCCGAAAATGGAGCCATGCTTCTTGGAAATTCCATTAATTTATCTCTAAGAAGCAGTAACTGGGACGGCATCTTTCTTTCCCAGAGGAGCCTTTCGTTAAGATATGGTTATACTTACGACTTTCTGGGTTCCTATTCTCATGAAACCGGTCTTCGTTTAGTATTTGAACATTCGATAATACCCGGATTCAGGATAACTTCCACCGGTAATGCTTCATGGCGGCCTGGAACCGGGCATAGTACAGATATATATACAGAATCCGGTCCTCCGGGAGAAATTCTTCCATCAGGGTTTTCTGCATCAAGTTATGCCGGTATTTCTCTGGGATTGGAAAAAAATCTTATGCAGTTTTCCTGGGGAAATATCTCTGTGCTTGCTTCCTGGCAGACGGTTTTGTCATATAACAGTATAACCGGCAATGATTTTAATCATGGACCATCAGGAGGGATTCGTCTGTTTTTAAGCCGTATTGCCCTGCCTGCACTTGGAGCTTATTTTGCGTATAACATGAGTGCAGATTTATTTCAAATGGGTTTTAGCATGGGAATGGGTTTTTAATCTAAATGCCTTAGGTCTATTTCTTTGTTGTATGAACTAAAGAGATCTGCTGTTCCCCTTAATGCTGATGCCGCTTCCTTCCATACGTTTTGGTCTTTCTCTGAAAGGGCTGCAAATTCCTCCTGCCTGCCGTAGGCGGAGAGCTCAATAAAATTGCTTAACCGATCAAGCAGCCGGTTGAATTTTTCATCGTGAAAGTCTTTCAGCCATTTTGGAATTGATTTGGTTTTACCTTTTGTGTTAAAAAGAAGAGCGGAATAATGAGGTGCACAGAGTCCTTCCGATGCCAGAAAAACCTGTCTAAGTTCTTCCTCTTCTTTTGAGTTTCCATGTGATTCTGCCAGAAAACCAAGGTACTCAATTTCGATTTTATCTCTTTCTATGCAGATAGGACAGCGGCTTTTGGGCTTCCAGACCTTTTTTGTTTCGAATGAAATTATTCTGTCTGTTAAAAGATCCTTGCTTAGAATAGCTACCGCCAGACCGTCCCTGAATGATACCAGGTTCCGGGAATGGTAGGTGCAGAAACCGCCTGCGATTCTGTGGAGACGCCTGAAAGGCCTGTCAGAAACATGCTCAAAGAGCATATTATCTATATACATTTCCGCCCTGTCGCTGACTATTCTGCATAAGGGACAGCCGGGTTTTTCTGCTGCTTTCTGGAGTTCAAAAAAATTTATATGTTTTTCTACAGCCATCTTTTTTCCTAATTTCTTCTTTCTACTCTGCCGTCACTGTAACCGGTAAAAATTTGCGGCTGTAAAATTCTTTCTGAAGGGTTCTGAAGACTCCAGGGTCCTGTGAAGAGACCGTTTTCTACCACACCGGGAATACTGTTAATAAATTTTTCCATTGCTGCAGGGTCAATTTTATTTGTAAATTGAATATCCAGTAATAGGTTTCCCCTGTCTGTAATTACCGGTCCAGCCTTGCGTATTGCCTCCCTCAGTAAAACTCTGGCTCCGATTTTTTCCAGTACCATGCTTACAGTAATTCTTGCATCAGGAATTACTTCAACCGGAACCGGAAATCCTGTTCCCAGGTTTTCTACCATTTTTGATTCATCTACTACTATTGCATATGTATCTGATGCATATGCAATTAATTTTTCCAGAAGCAAAGCGCCGCCGCCGCCTTTAATGAGCCTGCTTTCATTATCAACTTCATCAGCTCCGTCTATTGTAAGATCCAGTCTGCCGTTTATTTCCCTGGAATTAAGTGAATAGAGGGGGATGCCAAGTTTTTCACATTCTATTGTAGTCTGGAAGCTCGTGGGGACAGCTATAATTTTTTTTAATTTTCCTTCGTTTAAAAGCTCTCCAATATATCTGACTGCCGGTATGGCAGTGGATCCTGTTCCCAGCCCCAGCTTCATACCGTTTTTTACCAGAATATTAACCGCTTCTTTTGCAGTGTTTTCCTTAACTAAGTTTTTATCCATCATTCATCAAGTATAAACCCACACGGGAAATAAGTGAAGGCGGAAATTCCTTATTCATAAAATGCCTGTACTGATGGCGGGTCTGTCTGTAGAGCATATCATACCCGTTTAAGATACGGCAGCCTGCAGCTTCTGCACGTTTTAAGTATGCGGTTTTTTCCGGGTTATATATTACATCCATTACTGTTTCATTGCCGTTAAATTCATAGAAATCAATCGGATCTTCATTTATTTCAGGGAATGATCCAACAGGGCTGGTTTGTACTATTATATCTGAGTATTTTTCCATTAGTTCAGCTCCTCTGGAATCCAGACCTGCCCAGTTAAATTTGTAAAGTTCTGCAAGACGGCGTGCCCTGGCAGGATGTCTGTTCAGAATTAATGCCTTTCCCTTTAACCTGTATACTTCTGCAGCAACTGCCCTTGCGACCCTGCCTGCACCGATTATTGTTACCCGCTGGCGGCGCAGATCCCGTCTTCCGTAAAATTCCAGGAAGGAATCGGTAAAACCCGGAGCGTCAGTATTATAACCCATCCAGCCATGCGTTCCGCGGACTATGGTATTGCATGCGCCTATGGAGTCTACTTCTACGGATACATGGTTTAGATAGGGTAAAATATCCTCATTAAACGGTGAACTTATGGATATGCCGTTAATTCCGGTTTCATCAGCAAAACGCATAAGTGAATGTACTGAATCTGCCTGCAGAGGAATAAATACCGAATTAATGTTTTCAATTCCGAACACAGTATTAAAAAGACGCGGTATTTCGCTTTTATCCAGGGGGTAACCTGATACTGCATAAATTTTTGTTTCTTTATTTAATTCCCTGTACCTGTAGGTTTCTGCCAGTTCTCTTGCGCCTAACTGGTATGGTTCATTGTCTGCTTTATTGTCCGGATATACATAACTTATTTCTGAACCCAGTAATTCCGTTAAAATCGCAGTGTTAATTCCATACTCACCTGTGCAGCGCAGTATCTTGCTTATTTTTGCTGTTTCTCTGGCAGCTCTGTATACTTTAATTACATCATCCAATGATTTGGGTTTTTGCGATACTTTTACCAGTTCATCTCCTACTCTCTGCAGTTTTCTTATTTTTTCCGGAAGATCCTCATCTACTCCCTCGGTATTGTAAAATGAACGGATAATTCTGGTTCTGTATGTTCTGGCTGCTTCCTCCAGACTAGGCACATAAAGATCATTTTCCAGATCTACATAAGCAAAGTTTCTTCGTCTGTTTGCATCCGCATAAGCCAGACCTTTTGCAAAGAGGGTGATTCTGGATCCGTCTCCCCCCACATAGTTCCCCCCGTCTATGGTACGCCGGATGCTTAGTATTATTGGCAGTCCTGCCATATCGGGGAAACGCCTCATTAACAGCCTTTCATCGGGTTCCAGGCAGTCTGCCCTTAGTTCTGCTATGTCAATGTATTTCCGGTTTTCTTCCAAAATTTTGAGATTTTCTGACAGAGTACTGGATGTAAGGCAAAGACAAATTCTGGACATTAATTCCCTTCCAGGCTTATTAAAGATCCGATCTGAAAATGAAGATGGCTCTGACCTCCCCTTCATCATCCAGATCAAACCTGACTATCATCGGCCAGCTTCTATTAAAAATAGAAAAAGAGTAAAAACCCGGACGGCTGTCCAGTCTTAATATACCTGGTACGGAGTTCATCATTAAAGGAACTATCTGTCCGGGATCACCTGTTTTAATTCCCATATATGACTCCAAACCTATCTGCCATACCCTGTCTCTGTAAATATAAAAATCACCCTCATCATATATAAAAACTACATCATCCTGCCATTCTTCAAGCCCCCTGACAGGGTAGACAGATCTGGGTATGCCAAAGTTAACAATTAAATCTTCCAGAGTCATTCCTACAAATCCGGATTGATCCACATTTATCGGTATTCCCTGGGAAAATAAAATGCCGGGAGTTAAAATTATTAATAATATAAATAAGCTTAGAGGATTATATTTAGTTCTATTTTCTGAAAACATAAGTTCCCTAAAAACCACCGGTATACTGCAATAACGGAATCGATACGGTTTCTCTGTGAATTTCCCTGTTTAAAAGGTTAAGCACAAGCAATGTTCCTGCAGGCAGCCTGTACGGAACAGTTAAAAGACCTCCGGCAAAGGGTACGGATAACAGGCGTTTCAGTTCCCCGTTAGGCGTTATACCTTCAAGGCGTACCAAAAGCGGGTAGGGATTCTGTGCCATATGGTAAATCAGTAAACCGTAAACATCACCTCCGTATACTTCTTCCGGTACAGCTACAGTGAGGTTTACCCTGGTTGTGGATACAGTCTCTGTTCCACCTTCCGGAGTTTGTGAAACAACTGCCCCTGGTGATTCACCTGCTATTAAAGGCCGCAGGTTAAATTCAAAATCTATACCTGTTCTCCCGATCTGCTCCAATGCCTCTTCCATGTCAAGCCCAAGCAAATCCGGGATCTGTATCATTATATTTTCACTTCCCCTGCTTACTATCAGATCCAGCATTATTGGTCCTGAAATCGGCGTTCCCGGTTCAGGCCTCTGCTGCAGAATTGTTCCGGGAGCTTCCTGGGAATACTCCAGTATTATGGGTTCCCTTAATGTGAGCAGCTGCTGAACCGAACCATCTCCTGCAAAAATAGCCTGGATATCCATTCTGACCTCTTCCACATTTCTCCCTATAAAGTTTTCCACTGTATTTATCATTACTCCCTGGCTTACAACGAGGTTAATGCGGCGTCCTGCTTTCACAATGGTTCCGGGAGGCGGGCTTTGTTCAAGGATCAAACCCCTGTCTGTCGAAGTTTGAGTAAAACGCAGCTGAATTCTGGGATATAGTTCCTTCACCTGAAGTTCCAGAAGGGCTGCGGTTAGTTCTCTGCCCTGAACATCCGGTACCATGGTCTGTTCTTCTCCGCGGATAAATATGAAAAAGGCAGCAGCGGCCACTATGCCCACCAGTGCAAGAAGCCCTACAGCCATGGAGAGAAAAACCCTCAAGTGGTTTGATACATAGCCTTCTATGGTTTCAAAATCCATATATTTTATTAAACCTGAAAATCCTGTCATAGACAAGAGGCAGATGGAATTATATACTATTCTCATACTCACCGGAAGGATTGGTCAGCTCATATTGAAAAAAATTATAGGCATAAATACACCTGCCCATAAAAATACTGCCACGTCGGTACCTATTCAGATTCCCACGCCTTCATTCGTAATACTTCCGATGTCCATGCACAGCGGGAACCCTGCTAAACCCCTTGTTGCTCCCGGAGATAAGGTTAAAATAGGGCAGTTAATTGCAGAAAAAGACGGCAATGTTTCTTCTCCGGTCCATGCGAGTATATCCGGCACTGTAAAAAGCATTAATGATTATAATGAATTAACCGGAAAGAAAGAGATATCCATTATTATTGAATCCGATGATGAAAATTCAGTTTTCGAAGGTCTAAAACCTCCCTCCATTAATAATACCATAGAATTTTTAAATACTGTCGCAGACAGCGGAGTGGTAGGGCTTGGGGGTGCCGGATATCCTACTGCATCCAAACTTAGCTTAAAAGATGATATAAAACTCGATTATATGTTAATCAATGGTGCAGAATGCGAACCTTTTATCACTTCTGATACAAGGATAATGGTTGATGAGGCGGAATTTGTTTTTAAGGGCGCAGTTTTAATGAAGGAATATTTAAAACCTAAAAAAACCTTAATCTGCATAGAAAATAATAAGCAGGAAGCCATTAAAAAACTTCAAAATCTCTGCCGTAACACAGAGAATATTGATGTTTTTATACTTCCTTCTAAATATCCTCAGGGCGAAAGAAAGATCCTTGTATACAATGTTACAGGGAGAATAGTTCCCGAAGGCGCCCGTCTGCCTGATGTAGGCTGTGTTGTCATAAACTGCAGTACCGTGGCTGTTTTTGCTAAATATATTGAAACGGGAATGCCCCTTGTTTCCCGTATTGTTACAGTAGACGGCTCGGCTGTAAGGGAACCAAAGAATGTTATTGCTCCCATTGGAACACCGATTAAAGAGCTGTTTAATTTCTGCGGCGGTCTTAAAGATGATGTAAAAAAAATTCTCATGGGCGGTCCCATGATGGGCATAACTGTTCCCAGCCTGGATCTGCCCCTTTTAAAGGTGACCAATGCACTTTTGGCTTTTAATGACAGGGATTCCAGGCTGCCTGTCCAAACTCCCTGTATTAAATGCGGGCGTTGTATAGATAATTGCCCCATGAGGCTCATGCCCTCCTTTATAGATGAAGCGTATGCGAAAAAAGATGCTGAACTTTTAAATAAGTACAATGTAAACTTATGTGTTGAATGCAGTACCTGTGCCTATGTCTGCCCTGCCAAAAAACCGCTTGAACATATATTGATTCTGTCCAGAAATATGGTTTGGGAAGCAGGTTTAAAATGAATAATGATCTTAAATTCATAGTTTCCTATTCGCCGCATATCCTGGATAAATCATCTGTAAATCGCATAATGCTGGATGTGGTAATTGCCCTTATTCCTTCATTAATTGCTGGAATTGTTATCTTTGGCTGGCGTTCACTTTTAATTACCAGTGTATGTGTGCTGTCCTGCATAAGTTTCGAGGCAGTTTTCCAGAAAATAGTAAAAAAGCCGGTAACGGTGTCAGATTTTTCCGCAGTTATAACGGGAATGCTTCTGGCATTTAACCTGCCTGTTGGCATTCCAGTCTGGCAGGCTGTATTCGGGAGTTTTATTGCAATTGTGCTGGTAAAACAGTTATTCGGGGGCCTGGGAAAGAATTTTGCCAATCCTGCGTTAACTGCAAGAATTGTGATGTTTTTAACTTTTTCTGTTGCCATGACAACATGGGTTCCTGTTCAGGACCTTGTTACTGGTGCCTCACCGCTTGGTGTAACAGGGGCTACACCTCTTGCCCTCTTAAAGAGTGGAGATACGGAAATGCTTCCTTCGCTTTTAAATATGTTTACAGGGAACAGGGGAGGAAGCCTTGGTGAAACCAGTGCTTTGGCAATACTTTTGGGAGGAATTTATCTCCTTATACGCAGGGTAATTAAATGGTACATTCCTGTCAGTTTTATGGGAACGGTATTTATTCTTACTGCAGTAATGGGACAGGAACCTCTTTACCATCTTTTAGCCGGGGGGCTTTTTCTGGGTGCCTTCTTTATGGCTACAGATTATGTAACCTCTCCTCAGACAGATAAGGGGCGTATAATATTCGGCATAGGCTGCGGAATTTTTACTGTGGTAATCCGCCTTTACGGCAGCTATCCCGAAGGTGTGTCATTCGCTATTTTATTCATGAATGTCCTTGTCCCCTATATTAATAAGCTCACCATCAGGAAAGCTCTGGGGAGTGTTAAAACATGAAGAATAACTATATAGTTCCTGTCCTGGTGCTTTCTTTAATATGCTTTATCATGACTGCTTCCCTTTCTCTGGTAAATATGGTGACTCGTCCCATTATTGAAGAGGCTTCAAGAGAAAGGGCATTGCTGGTAATGAGGGAAATAATTCCCGGTGCTGAGAATTTTATTTTAATTGAATCCGATCGCTTTCCCCATGCTGTAAATGAAGCTCACAGAACCTCAAATAATGCGGGCTTTGTATTTATAGTCACCACCTCCGGCTACGGGGGAAACTTTAAGGTTATCTGCGGTATTGATAACAATGGGAGAATAATAAGTTCGTCAGTATTGCCTCCGCATGGAGAGACTCCTGGTTTTGGCACTGTGGTTTTTGACAGAGCTGTTGAATACGAAGGCAGCGGTTCAGATATGGAAGGGATTGATACTGTTACAGGAGCGACAATCAGTTTTAATGCATACAGGCGTGCTCTGGAAGATGCTTTTACAGCCTTTTATTTAATTAAGGAGATGGGATATTGAGTAAACTGCAGATTTTTTCCAGAAATATTATTAAGGAAAACCCTGTCCTTGTTATGATGCTGGGTTTATGCCCTGCATTGGCTGTATCCACTAGTGCTTTTAACGCATTGGGTATGGGAGCAGCAACGACCTTCGTACTTTTAGGCTCAAATTCTGCAGTATCTTTAATGAGAAAAATCATCCCGGATAAGGTAAGGATTCCCTGTTATATAGTATTTATTTCCGGTTTTGTGGCTCTAGTACAGATGATTGCAGAAGCCTTTGCCTTCTCTCTTTATGAATCACTGGGGCTTTTTCTTGCTTTAATTGCAGTTAACTGTATTGTTTTTGCTAGAGCTGAAATTTTTGCAAGCAAGAATAAATTAACAGATTCCATTTTTGATGCCCTGGGTGCAGGAGCAGGTTTCACCCTTGCCTTGCTGGCAATAGCCATTTTCCGGGAATTCTTCGGACTTGGTACCATATTCGGAATTGAAGTTCCGGTTATTTCAAATTTTAATATCTCCATTCTGAGCATGGCACCCGGAGGTTTTGTTGCCTTTGGATTAATTGTTGCCATAGTAAACAAGCTGTCCCGAGGCAGGGCAGTAAAGAAAAAGGAAATTAACTGCGAAACCTGTTCCATGTCATCACTCTGCGGAAAAAGAAGGGTTGAAAAATGAATATTGGGTTATTGATTGCCATTATGCTGAATACAGCCCTCATTAATAATTATGTATTACGCCAATTTTTGGGTATATGTCCCTTTATGGGAGTTACAGGCGAAATAAAGAATGTTACCGGCATGGGACTGGCATTAATTTTTGTAATGTTCATGGCGTCGGCTGTTACCTGGCCTATTTATACCTTTTTCCTTGTCAGGTACAACCTTGTCTATATGCAGGTAGTTGTCTTTATTCTGATTATTGCAACCCTGGTTCAGCTTATCGAGATTATATTAAAAAAATTCGTGCCATCCCTGTATAAATCCCTGGGTGTATACCTTCCCTTAATGGTATCAAACTGTACAATACTTGCACTTGCCACGACAAATATCAGTATGGAATATGGATTCGCTGAATCTCTTACAAATGCACTGGGAGCGGGGCTTGGTTTTTTCCTCGCAATGTTTATTTTTTGCGGTCTTAGGGAGCGTACTGAACATGCAGATCCTCCCGAATCCTTCCGCGGGCTTCCGGTTTTATTTATAACGGCAGCCATACTTTCACTTGCTTTTTCCGGCTTTGCCGGAGTTTTTTAAACCGGAGGAAATATGGAAACCGTTATTATTGCTGTTTCTCTGGTTACGCTTATCGGCGCCTTATGTGCTGTCGTTTTAAGTTTTGCATCGAAAGTAATGGCAGTTAAGTCTGATGCAAAAATGGAAGAAACAGTAAAAACCCTACCGGGAACAAACTGCGGTGCCTGCGGTTTTCCCGGCTGCCAGGCCTATGCTTCCGCACTTCTTTCGGACACCGGAACAAAAATAAACCTCTGCTCTCCAGGCGGAGCTGATGTTATAAGTAAGTTAAGCGCAATACTGGGCAGGGAAATTGAAGCAGGCATAAAGCAGGCAGCATTTATACGCTGCGGCGGTGATATATCTTCCAGGCAGAAAAAGATGGAGTATCATGGAATTCAGAGCTGTGCTGCTGCAATAACGCTTTTCGGCGGTGAAACTGCCTGTACATTCGGCTGCCTGGGGTACGGTGACTGCAGAGCGGTCTGTCCTGTCAATGCTGTCTGCCTGGAAGACGGTCTTGCAAGGGTTAACTTAAATGACTGTACAGGCTGTACCCTCTGCGTGAGATCCTGCCCGGCCGGAATTATTGCAATGGAAAAACTTCCCTTAAAATCCTTCGTTATGTGCAATAATTACGAGAGCGGGAGAATTGCCAGGGAAAAATGCATTAAATGCTGCATAGGCTGCGGGCTGTGCGTAAAGGAATGCCCCGATCATGCAATCAGTATGGCAGAGAACCTTGCAAAAATAGATCAGGAAAAATGCTCCGGCTGCGGTCATTGTGCAGAAATATGCCCGGCTAAATGCATACGATCTTTATAATTTTTTAAAAGGAAAAAATATGGCAAAGAAAGCAATGGTTTTGATGGCGGATGGTTTCGAGGAAGTTGAGGCAATTACTCCGATTGATTATTTAAGGCGGGTGGGTATTGAAGTATGCACTGCTTCAATAGGAGATACTGTAAATGTAACAAGTGCCAGGAGCATAGAAGTAAAAGCTGATACAACACTTTCTGAATTGAAAAAGAGCGGAAAACTGGATCCTGTGATTTGGGATGCCGTTATTGTACCGGGCGGACTT
>Ga0099364_10013105_pt1 | contig 11149 bp, 10 predicted proteins | sample TergutTh196P3_FD_73070 | JGI IMG/M metagenome (GOLD analysis project Ga0099364, IMG submission 73070) | Microcerotermes parvus P3 segment gut microbial communities from Pointe-Noire, Republic of the Congo - Th196 P3 | ecosystem: Host-associated > Arthropoda: Insects > Digestive system > Gut ... | reverse complement strand
TGCAAAAGAATGCCGGGCTGTATATGTTGTGATTTTTGGTAGTTTCAACGCCTTTGAAATAAAGTCCATGCGCTTGTTTGTTCGTTTGATAACATCGGAAATAATCGCTTTTTCTTCTTTTGGCGTTTCCTGTCCGGAAAGGTAGGGGAAAATGTAGTTTTTTTTATCTTTATTTGGCTTACTACCCCATTTTTTAATCAGTTGCTTCAGTTTCGGTTGTAAAAAGACGGCAATTTCTTTTTGTTTTCTTGTCGTGACAACCGTTTTTCCTCTTAAAAAGTATATTTCTTCGTGGACGATATTTTCGTGTCTTAAACGCAAAATATCGTTAAAATTTGCTCCGTTGCACAGGTATGAGAACGTCCAAAGGTCGAGATAACGCTGCATGGTTTCATCGCCATCGCAATCAAAATTGATTACACGTTGCACATCGGCAAACGAAAGGGCAAGCTTTCTCCCAATGGCTTCCGGAATTTCATACTTTCCACGCCCAAACGGATAGGCTTCTTGCGGAAAATTACCGCTACGGATGGCATCGTTGATGATAGTCCGAAGACAGCGTAAATAAACACCAACGGTCGTTGGCGACAGTCCTTTTTTTATCTGATGCTGTTCGTATTTTTTAAGCCAGTCAACCGTTATTTTAGCAAAAAGGATGTTTTCACTACCAAATTGTTGTATAGATTTTAATGCTGCTTGATAGACGGTTGCATTTCCCACTCTGTTCTCATTAAAAAGATCTTTGATTTTTTTAGTAAATGCAACATTAATGGATTTGTCTATAGAATTACCAGTACCCATCATTTTGTCGAACACATCAAAAGAAAACAAACCTTTTTTCAGAGCTTCTTCAACATGGTGAACACACTTTTCAAACATTAAGCGAATTTTCTCCCGTTCACGAGCGAGGTGCGGTTTTCTTGTTGTGGGTAATTCGTCCCATTCTTCCGGTGTGAGTTCTGCACCCGTTTTGTAGTAATGTTGTTGGTAATAACTATAAACCTGTATTCGTACTTGATACCTACCTCTTTTCGTTAGACGAGATTTTCTCTTGTCTAAAACAACTTGAACAGTAGTTCCGGAATTTGCATATTTGCTAAACATTTCGTATCTTTGTAGAAAATTTTGCACAAAGGTACGAATAAAAACAAGAAAAAACAAGTAAACGCAAAAAAACCGACATAAAACTTTTTGAAAATCGTAGAAGAACCGGTATAAAAACCGACATAAAATTGACATAAAACTTTTCAAAAGTCGCCAAAAAACGCAAGTAAACGCAATGAAAAGAAAATACAAAAGTATAATTATTAAATTAAAATACAGTGAATTATAAAAAAAACATAGGTGGATAGATTCCATCTTTTTTGACTGGCAGTCAAGAGGTCATCGGTTCGATTCCGATATGCTCCACACCTCCGAATGATAAGAAAAACCGCGTAGATTAAGCATCTTGGCGGTTTTTTTTTGTTTTAGCATTGAAAGTCCATTTCACACTTTGCGTACTTTTTTTGTGATTTTATGAAGAAATGTTCCCAAAATGTTCCCAATTTTTGGGAACAGGAATGAAAGGCTCAAATTAGGTTTTACAAAAAACAAAAAAGTATGCCAACATTTAGTGCATTTGTAGAATCAAAAAACAAAAAAGGACAGTATCGGGTTAAAATTCTCGTTACACACAAACGATTAAAAAAACGTATCCCAACGGAATGGTATTTAACCAAAGAAGACTTGACCGGAAAACTCAAAATCAAATCCAAGTATCACAAAGATTTGATAAGTGAAAAAATTGAGAAGTATCAGAAAATTTGCGACAAGATTGAGAATATCGAATCAATGACTGTTCATAAAATTGCTGAGATATTAGATGATGCCTTGCAAAACAAAGAAGAAGATCTTTTTAAGTTAGACATTATCACTTATTTAATGAGTGAATATGTTCGTCTCTTGGCACTTGGACACAAAAAGAAAAAGTCCGCCGGAGCATATCAGACCGTTGCCAATTCCCTCAAAAATTTCACAAAAAGAAATGCGATAGATGTAAAACAAATGCTGCCTTTTTTTTAAGAAGAAAACTCACATATTTGAAAAATTATTCATAAATATATCAAAAAATATGAACACTTGATCGATATACCAAAACACGGTTGCCCAGTCGTTCCAATAACGCAACGTCCCAATGAAATAGCGTTTTATCGCAGCATAAACTTGCTCGACACCTATTTTCGTACAGAGAAACAGAATAAGTCTGTTCACATTGTGATTTGAGAAAGTAGATTTCATTTCTCCCAAATCAACATACATTGGTTTTGGTTTGACCGTTGAAATACGCTTCGTGGGTCGCGTGTAGTTTTTAAGCAAAATCTTGTTACTTTCAAGATATTCTTTTGGTTTGTACTCGTACCCACAACTTTCTTCGCGATTGCACCTGCCTACAGTGGGGTGAATGGGCGTTCCATCGCTGTACAAATACTGTTTAAATCTTCTTTGTCCACATTTTGGACACTTCGTTGCGTAGTTCGCAAACGGGTACTTGTAATTTGTTTTCATAGTTTTTTATTTTTGTTTTTTTGTCGTCCACTCCGTCCGTTCCGTCCAAAAGTTGGACGATATGGACGATTTGGACTTTGGATAAATAATTTTATTTTTTAGAAAGACATCATATCGGATGTGATTTCAACATTATTGATGGTAGGAGGTTTTTCAATATCTACGTACTTACACCACTTTTATAGCCATTATACCCTTTGTTTTATTAGAGTAAAAAAAGGGATTTAATATATTATAATTATATATTTTTTTCAGAATTTGAACACGTTTTTTATATTTTACAGATTATCACAAAATTAACCGTTCGCAAAAACCATCAATATTTGACAAAGAGAAATGCTTATCATTAAAACTTGAAAAATTTGCAAGTTTTAATAATTTTTTGTATCCTTGCATCATGAAAAGTTTAATCGAACGAAAGGAGTACCTCAACAAACTGTTGTCATATAAGGATCGAGACCTTATCAAAGTGGTAACAGGGTTCACAAGAATGTTTTTCCGTGGTTATTGGAAAATGTGAAGAAACGTAATATAAGAAAATTTACTTAACTTCTTGCACAATCATTTGCACATCTAACTTTTCGGATCAAGTTTCTTACAAATACATCCGTTTTTTGCTTCCAGTTTTTTACGCAAACACTCGATTTTCGGGTCGAGTTTTTGCAAAATTCAAAAAAAAGTTGTATCTTTGCACTTGATTAACAACTTATCTAACTATATTTCACATGGAAAGGCAATATCTCTCTCGAAACGTTGATAAAGAACTCCTCGAATGGAGCAAAGAAACCAATCGTAAAGTGCTTCTTTTGCGAGGTGCAAGACAGGTCGGAAAATCGTCAGCCGTTAGGCATTTGGCAAGGTCATTCAAAAATTTTGTTGAAGTGAATTTTGAAAACAAAAAGGGCGTTCATACGTTTTTTGAGCAAGACCTATCACCGCAAGAGATTTGTACCCAACTATCCGCATTTTACAATACGCCGATTGTGCCGGGCGAAACCTTGTTGTTTTTTGATGAAATACAAGAGTGCTTACCAGCAATATCATCGTTGCGGTATTTTTACGAACAATATCCCGAATTGCACGTTGTGGCTGCGGGTTCGTTGTTGGAATTTGCATTAGAGGAATTACCTTCGTTTGGCGTTGGACGAATCCGATCACTTTATATGTTTCCGTTTTCGTTTGATGAATTTTTGTTAGCAATGGGTGAAGGGTTGACTGTTGATGCTTATCGAAAGGCAACACCTCAAAAACCTTTGCTACAGCCTATTCACGACAAATTGAATTTGCGTTTGAAAACATTTTTAATCGTAGGTGGTATGCCCGAAGCGGTTGCTGAATATGTCAATACGAAAGATTTGCTAAAAGCTCAAAATGTATTAAAAGATATTCTTGATTCATTGAAAGCCGATTTTGGAAAGTATAGAAAACGTGTGCCAGCATTGAGAATTGCAGAGGTATTTGGCTCAGTTGTGAAACAAGCAAGAGATAAATTCGTTTACGAACATGCAGCCATTCAAGCTACCAATGCACAAGTCAAACAGGCATTGGATTTATTGATTATGGCGGGATTGGTTTACCCGATAACCCACACTGCCGCTAACGGCATCCCGTTGGGTGCTGAAATCAATCTCAAATTTCAACGGTTTACTCTGATGGATACGGGTTTATTCCTACAAGTTTTGAATTTAGACATATCGGAAATTTTAATCTCTAATGATTTCAAGGTTGTGAACCAAGGGGCTTTGGCAGAAATCTTTGTTGGTTTGGAACTAATGAAAGCATCTTCATGTTTCAATCCGATTGCGTTGTATTATTGGCAAAAGAAAAAAGATGAAGGCAACGCACAGGTTGATTTTTTAATTCAGCGTGGCGAGCAAATCATTCCTATCGAAGTCAAATCAGGAACACAAGGGGCGATGCAGAGTTTACGGTTATTCATGGCAGAAAAGAAAATAAAAACAGGCATTCGCACATCGCTTGAGAACTTCGACCATTACGAAGATATAGAAGTTTATCCGATGTATGCGATTTCAAATTTGTATAAATCCAAATAAAAAATATGGGAAACAATTATCTTTACAAGTGAACAAACATCATAACATATCAAAAGAGCAGGAGCAGGCACAAGTCGAACTGTTAAAAGCGTTGACAGCAACCGATCCGAGACAGGCTCTGACTTCGTTAAAAGAGTCGGGGCAGTTGGCACTACTCATTCCCGAAATGGAAAAGGCTTACGATATGTGTCAGCAAACAAGACACCACGATGGTACGGTTTGGGAACATACCTTGAGAGTGGTTGAGAAAGTGCCGAACAAACCGTTACTTCGACTTACTGCGCTGTTGCACGACATTGGTAAAGTTGAAACGAAGACCATCGACGAGAATGGCGTAGGACATTTCTATAAACACGAACAAGTTGGTGCAGATATGGCAGGCGAGATCATGTGGAGACTTGGATTTTCTCACGCCGATATTGATTACGCTCAAACGCTGATAGAGGAACACATGAGATTGAAATGTTTTGCCGACTTCAAATTCACAAACAAAAGATTGCGTAAACTCAAGTGGGATGTTGGTGATGAGTTGTTAGACGACCTGCTCGAACTATGCCATGCGGATAGTTGTTCCTGTGCACCGGCATCGCAATGCCCCGATCTCGTACCTCAACTTCGAGAAGCATTAGCTGTCTTTCAGGACGAACCGCCCAAACTTGTTCTGCCGGTAAACGGCAACGACATCATGCAGATATTTGGAATTGAACCGGGACCAAAGGTCAAGGAGTATTTGACGATGGTTGAAGACATGGTTTTGGAAAATCCCGAAATAGGTAGTTCGGAAATTTTTAACTTTTTACAAAAACACAAGAACGATGGCACTACGCTAATATGAAAGTTCAACTCTTCCCGAAACAGTGCAGAAAGGTTTTTCAAATGATCTACTGCTTGAATTGTGAACTATGTAATTTTTACAAGTTTCATTCAAATTGTGACGAAAAAACTTTGTCAATTCAAAAAAAAGTTGTATCTTTGCATTCGGATTTTGGCACAAAACATTACCTTTTTTGTGCCAAAACAAATGAAAATCTTTTATGGAATCAACTCATAAACAAATAGAAAAACACATAAGAAGTAAACGGAAAGGTAATTTGTTTTTTACAACAGAGTTCATGCCTTATGGTACTCGTGTTGCGGTTCGTCATGCGTTGTCGAGGCTCTGTAAAGAGGAGTTGATTATTCGTCTGTCGGCAGGTATCTATCTATATCCGAAAGTAGATAAATATATGGGTGTTTTATATCCGTCTATCGAGGATATTGCAAGAGCAATCGCAAGACAAGAAAAGATTAGGCTAATCCCTACCGGTGTCTATGCCTTAAATGCGTTAGGGCTATCTACCCAAGTACCGATGAAAGTTGTGTTTCTGACTGATGGAACTCCGAGAGTCATTAACATTGGGGGCAGAGCCAGTATCCGGTTCAATAAAACTATTCCGAAATATCTATCGTTTAAGGGGAAAATCATCACGTTGGTTGTTTTTGCATTGAAAGAGATCGGCAAAGGAAACGTTACGGATGCCCAGTTACAAAAGATTAAAGAGGCGTTATCTCACGAATCACGAGAGAACATCATACACGATACAAAACTTGCTCCTGAATGGATTTCCGATATAATCTTAAGGCATTAATCGAAAATTGGAACGCTGTTGTTAATGAGAATGATATTGTCATCAATCTTGGTGACTTTATATGGAAAGGAGATTGGAATAATATTGTCAATCGGCTAAACGGAAAACAGATATTTATTATCGGTAATCACGATCGCCGTATGGAAATAGAAAAAGCCGAAAAGAAAACTGACAATTTTCTGTTCGTTGGTGACATGGTAGAGTTGCGATATAATGGCAGTAGGTTTATGTTGTGCCACTATCCTTTGATGAGTTGGTCAGGTTCTTACTACGATATGTATCATTTATACGGACACACTCACAATAATGAAAAAGAAACCGATTTTGGTAGTCCACGAAAATATAACTGTTGCGTTGAACTCAACGATTATACACCGCAATTGTTGATGGACATCAAGCAACGTATTGACAAAAAGGTCAACCAAGAAAAAAACAAAAACAATGAGGTCGAAGAATAAAATTTCAAATTTGTACAAGTCAAAATAATTGTGTATCTTTGCAGCAAGAAAAAACATCAAATATTATTATTTACGCTGGCGACGAATTATTAAATTTTAATAACCGTTTTTTAATAATTAAATTTTGATAATTGAAAAATAATACGTATCTTTGCAAAAAATTTCTAATATGAAAAATCCATTTTTACTAAAAGGCTACATCTCTGCAGAGTACTTTTGCGATCGCAAAAAAGAAACCGCAGATCTTACTCGTTTTATTACAAACGACAACAATGTTGTACTTGTTTCTCCCCGCAGAATGGGAAAAACGGGCTTAATAGAACATTGTTTTCGGCAGAAAAAAATATCCGATCATTACTATACATTTTTTGTGGATATTTATGCCACGAGCAATCTTCAGGAGTTTGTGTACAAATTTGGCAAGGAAATTTTTGAACAATTAAAGCCACGAGGGAAAAAGTTTGTAGAAAGTTTTTTCTCTGTAATTGCATCGTTGCGACCTGCTTTCAAACTTGATGAAAGAACCGGTGCTCCAATCTTTGACATTGGCATTGGCGAAATTCGTTCTGCTGAAACTACTTTGGACGAAATTTTCAAGTACCTCAATACTTCTGACAAACCTTGTATTGTAGCCATTGATGAGTTTCAGCAAATTGCAAAATATCCCGAAAGAAACATAGAAGCCATTCTCCGCACCCACGTTCAGAAAACCAAAAAAACGACATTTATTTTTTCGGGAAGTCAAAGACATATTTTGCACAATATGTTTTTTTCGGCATCTCAACCATTTTATCAAAGTGCGACTTTACAATCACTCGGATCTATTCCAAAAGAAGAATACGTTGATTTTGCGGACAAACATTTTCGTAGAACAGGGAAAAAAGTTGACATTTCGTTTATAGAACGCTGTTACGATTTATTTGAAGGACATACATTTTATGTGCAAGCGATGATGAACCAGTTGTTTTCAGAGCTTGATGAAAATGAAAAATGCACCGAGAAAAAATTTGAAGAGGCGGTTCGAAATCGTGTTTTTTCATACGAAACATTGTTTTCTGAAATTCTAAATCTTTTACCCGAACGGCAGAAGGAATTGCTTTATGCTGTAGCAAAAGAAGGCAAGGCACAAAATATTACTTCGGGAGATTTCATTAAAAAACATTCACTTCACTCCACTGCATCAACTCAAACGGCAGCACGACAACTACTCGAAAAAGAAATCTTCACACGTAACGAAAATGTCTATTCTGTTTACGATAGATTTTTCGGATTGTGGTTGCAAACTTATTACGGTGCAGGAAATAGTTTAACAAATGCCATTTCGGCCCTTTAGGCAGATTGTCGCCAACATTTACAATTTCAAATTTGTACAAGTCAAAATAATTGTGTATCTTTGCAGCAAGAAAAAACATCAAATATTAACATCAAAATCTAATTGTTCCCAAATTGTTCCCAAAAACAATTCTTCATGAAAACATAATGCTTTAATAATAAATAATCTGCGCAACTATTCCAGATTGACTTACAAGCAGAGGGTCGGCGGTTCGAATCCGTCAACTCCCACAGGAAGAAACCTTGCAAGACAAGGTTTCTTTCGAGAAGGTCTCGTAGCTCAACTGTATAGAGTATCTGACTACGGATCAGAAGGTTCCAGGTTAGAATCCTGGCGAGATCACAAGAGATAACCGCACAGAACAGAAAAATCTGAGCGGTTTTTTTTATTACTGCATCGAAAGTCCAATTTTCGCTTTGTGTACTTTTTTTGGTAAATTCAAAAAAAAAGACGTATCTTTGTAAAAAAATTTTTGATATGTTAGAAGACAAATCCTCTGCCGGAACTGAACTGAATTCTCTCGGTAAATTTAAGTTGATCGAACATCTGTCGCAGTTCGTCAAACTTTCGCAATCATCAACAATTAGAGGGATTGGCGATGATGCGGCAGTTATCAAAAACGAATTAGAAACAACCTTAGTTTCGACGGATTTATTGTTGGAAAAAATCCATTTTGATTTGAGTTATTTTCCTTTGAAACATTTGGGTTACAAAGCGGCTGTTGTAAATTTTTCCGATCTTTTGGCGATGAATGTCAAACCAACGCAAATTACAGTTGGATTGGCGGTTTCCAATCGTTTTTCTTTGGAAGCTATCGAGGAAATTTATGCCGGATTGTTGTTGGCTTGCGATCGTTATGATGTGGATTTGGTGGGTGGCGACACATCGGGAAATCAAGCGGGACTTTGTTTAGCGATTACCGCTATCGGACAAGCCGAGCAAGCCGATATTGTGTATCGCAACGGTGCCAAAGAACACGATTTGATTTGTGTTTCGGGAGATTTAGGTTCTGCCTACGCAGGCTTACTTTTGCTCGAACGCGAGAAAGCAGAATTTTTGGCAAACCCCAATATGCAACCGGATTTGCAAGGACACGATTATGTTCTCGAACGTCAACTTAAACCGGAAGCGCGTTATGATATTTTGGATTTGTTCAAAGAAAAAAATATCAAACCTACTGCTATGATTGATATTTCCGATGGTTTGGCATCCGAATTGTTGCATATTTGTCGTGAATCCAAAGTGGGTTGTATGCTTTACGAATCAAAAATTCCGATTGATCCGACTGCGTGTTCAACATTGGAAATTTTTAATATCTTGCCAACCATTGCAGCACTTAACGGTGGTGAAGATTACGAACTTTTGTTCACGATTCCGCAAAGCGATTACGATAAAATCAAGGATTCGCACGATATCACGGTGATTGGTCATATTGTTGACGAAAATTCAGGCTGTATGCTCGTTCCCGAGAATGGTGCGATGATTGAATTGAAAGCACAAGGGTTAGGTTAGTGAATAGTCGTTTCAATGTACGATTTACAAATGTACAATTTACGCTTCGCCAAATAGTAAATCGTAAATAACAAAATCGTAAATAAAAAAATGAAATGCTTTGCATTTCATTTTTTTTTTCGTATCTTTGCAAAAAATTATGTATCTAACTTCACACATACCACAAATCAAACAACTTTGCGAACAACACAAAGTCGATAAATTGTATGCTTTTGGCTCGGTTTTAACTGACCAATTTAACGAGAGTAGCGACGTGGATTTTTCGTGTACGTTCAAGGACGATATTCCATTGCTCGAATATGGAGATAATTATTTTGATTTCAAATTTTCGCTTGAGGATATGCTTAATCGCCCTGTTGATTTAGTGTCTGAAAAAGCACTAAAAAATCGTTATTTTATACAACATCTCAACGAAACAAAACAATTGATTTATGGATAAAAAAATAGATATAAAAATCTTGGTTTGGCTGGAAGATGTTTCTATGGCGATTGATGAAATAAATAGTTTTTTTTCTGACCGTCCAAAAGTTTTTGCCGAATTTGCCAACGATTTACGTACAAAAAGAGCGGTGGAACGAAACATCGAAATCATAGGCGAAGCCACCAATAGAATATTGAAAACCGATGAAAATATACAGATTACAAATGCAAGAAAAATTGTAAATGTTAGAAATCAAGTTATTCATAACTACGAACGAATAGATGATGAAACCATTTGGAACATCGTCATCAACCACCTACCCCTCCTAAGATCCGAAGTCGAAAAACTTCTATCAGATAATAACACACAAAAATTACTTTCGCCTATGAAAAAATCGCGTAGTTAATACGCAAAAAAAACATACATAACAAAAGCGTTTCAGCTTTTATTTCTTGCTTATTGAAACTACCATTTTAACAAGCAGTCAAGAGTAAAGTTAAAACGCTCACGTAGCAATGCGTGGGCTTTACTCAGATATTTGACTGCTAAGGTTGTGGTAGACCTCAATAAGCAAGTAAAAGGATTAAGTTCACGTTTTTTTTATGTCCGAAAATCAAAAATTAAACCAAAAAATCATAAACCATAATTCATAAATCTAAACCAAAATAACCATGAAAAAAATCACCCTAATTTTAATCCTTATCGCAGCTTTTGCAACCCAAAGTTTTGCGTATTGTCCTATTCCGCAGTGGTGTCCTAAAGCCGACTTGCATCAGGTTCTCTGTGCAGGTGAGCTCATCGACCCTATCGAATTTCCGTCGGTAATAGCTAAAATCCTGATCGTCACTTGGTGGACGGACGAGACACGCATCTACTCTACGCCCACTCCTCCTCCAGGCATTACAGTATCCGGTGCCTCGACTCCGACTCCGCTTGGCGAGCGAGAATATGCGTGGCCTGTTTCTATTAGCGGTGCATCGACAGCCATCGGCACTCATCACTATACCGTAAGCAATACCTGTGGTGTAGAGTTGCTTCACGGTAGTATCACCGTCGCAGGACCGCCCACTATCGGCATGGTTACACCGACTATTGACCAAACCACGTGGCAAAACATACCTTTTGACTCTACACTCACCATCACAGATGATCCCATAGGCATGACGCCGATTACCATACAATGGTATTCGAGCCCA
>Ga0099364_10013104_pt1 | contig 11149 bp, 14 predicted proteins | sample TergutTh196P3_FD_73070 | JGI IMG/M metagenome (GOLD analysis project Ga0099364, IMG submission 73070) | Microcerotermes parvus P3 segment gut microbial communities from Pointe-Noire, Republic of the Congo - Th196 P3 | ecosystem: Host-associated > Arthropoda: Insects > Digestive system > Gut ... | reverse complement strand
GGTTATCGGCATTTTCCTTTTTGCCCAGAATTTCTTTTATCTCGTCAAAGGTTAGGCATTTGTCGCCATCCTTATAATTAAATGAAACGACTACCTTGTCGTCATAAACATGAACACTGTTCACGAATATATCAATAAGCTGTTGTTTCTGCTCCGTATTATTAAGGTCTACCTTGCTGAACCGGTAAAGCCGCGTATGAAGCGGCACAACTTGTAATTGGCAGCTTCATCTATCAACTTTATGGCGCAGCGTGGCAAAATGATTTTGATATGGCAACCATCACGGAGCATCTCGAAGCCATGTATGACAGCGAAAATCATTTTGGCCTTGTCTATTTTATCTTCATATTATCAGATGCAGTAAATTTCGTTTTGCCGCTCCCCTTTTCTGAAATGAGCGCAAACGACACACTTGTGCCTGTCTTATCAGCTGCTATCATTGAGGATTACGCTGTCCGGGGCGATTAGTCACATGGTCACGCTTGGCGCGGACGTTCACGGCAATATCACACGGCTTGACAACGCGACGGAGGGTTTCGCAAATTCGATGAAGCTATGTGAGAATCAGCTTTGCGAGGTGCAGACGCAGCTTGAAGCGGCTAAAGGCGGGGTAGACCGGCCTTTCCCGCAAGAAGCGGGGTATGCGAATAACCCGGCGCGGCTCAAAGAAGTCAATATTCTATTGAACATGGACGAGAAAGACAAGGAGCTGCTTGACTTCGAGCCGGATGAGGGCGATATGGAGCCGCCGTCTAGGAACAGGGGCAGGGAGCGGTAGACTGCCACTCGGCTAATTCCGGGTGGCTTTTTTTAATTGGAGGGATTATATGCAACCATAACTATTGAAAGTTCATTTTAGCTATTAAATATTGGGAAAGGAATGTATTTTAATATGAAAAATAATATTAAAAACGCTATTATTTATCTTTGTTTGAGGGAATCATCTCATGACGCATCGTTATATGATGAAACACGCGAAATACTTGACGAAGTTGATTGGTCAAAACTGAATATCAAGCCGTCTGATTTTGAAAGTGTTTATAGGTTCAAAGCGGGCGGCGATTACTTTTTGGCTCACAATTTTCAAAATGAGAAAATGTTTAGTGGCAAACGAGCCATAAAACTCTATGAAAGCGTTGAAACATTCACATCAGAAGTTTTCGACGCCGTAGAAATATTTGAAATATGGCTCACAGCAGACATGGAAACTGAAATTGTCGGATGTTTCAGAATGGAAACAGTCGGTAATGATGGCATTTATACCGTAGAATACAGGTATCCACATAGAGGGGATTTCCCCGGAGAGTTTGATACAGAATGTTTTTTTAACAATCTGTCATCATGGCGTGGGGTAAACAAGGGCGACTAAGACGAAATATAGTTCGCATATTTAATGTAATATCGTATGTTGTTATAGCCATCCGGCTTAACCGGGTGGCTTTTTCATTTTAAGGAGGGATTTTATGCACCTATACGACAACATACCGGCCATGTTAAAACAACGCCCGAATTGGGTATGCTGGGGCATCCGTGATAATGCCCCAAACTCCACCGAGCAAGCACGGTGGAGTGCAAAAGCCCCGTTTAACCCCGCAAGCCTATTGGCAGGCAGGCCCTCACCGGCGAAAGCTGGCGTCCGCGAAACATGGGGCAGCTACCAAACCGCTGCCGAGTGCGTCCGGCGCGGATTGGCGCGGGGAATCGGCTATGAGTTTGACGGCGGCGGTATCTACGGCATCGATTTAGACCATGTAATCGACAGCGCCGGAACGCTGACCCCGCAAGCGCGGGAGGTTGTGGGACAACTCAATTCCTACACCGAGATTAGCCCCAGTGGGAAAGGATTACACATCTTTGTGCTTGCCCCCGGCGCGGATATTTCCCGCCACCGCAAAAAGGATTTTTTCTTGGAGATTTACAGCGAGGGACGGTATTTCACAGTCACAGGCAATACCCACGGCGGCGCGAAAGCCATCGAAACCCGCACAGCGCAGCTACAGGCCATACACAACAAATATCTGCTGCCCGACGCCGCGCAAAAGGTTGTACATCTTCCCCCACCCCTGTCCGTGCCGAGTGGTGCCGAGCAGGAGCGGTTTTTGCGTACCGGGCTGGAGCGCGACAAGGTTTTCCGTGCGTTGTGGGAGGGGGAACGGCAGCACGGCAACGAAAGTGCCGACGACCAATCGCTGATGAACAAACTGGCTTACTGGTGCAACGCCGACCCCGCCGCCATGCTCCGGGCTTTTATGCAAAGCCCCCATTACGCGGGGAAGGATGAGGCGCACAAGAAAAAATGCCAGCGACAGGACTATCTTCCCAAGACAGCGCAAAATGCCTGCGCCAGCGTGTATTCAACAGCAAAGGCCGATTCTGACCGCTGGCGGCAGAATCGCAGGCGGGAAAGGAGTTATGCGAGATGAAAGAGTATCAGGTTCTAATCAAGGAAACCCTTGCCAAGACCGTAACCGTTGAGGCAGAGAGTGCTTCACAGGCGCGGCAAATAGTGGAACGGAATTGGAAAAACAGCGAATATTCTCGACGCTGACCATTTCAAGGGCGTCACGTTTACCAGCCCGAACCGTTCCGAGCGGGAGCGGTGACGCGGATGGTCGGGCATGAGTAAGCTCGACCTTTTGTTATGGTATGTTACCAGCAAGCAACGTGTTTGGATAGCCGCAGGCAATCCAAACACAGCTTGTTAGGGGAAAATCCCCTAAAACCCCTTGCGGAAAAGTAGAATCAATCAGGGTATAATCCTGAATGAAAAACGCGCCGCTTGTGTTTTGCCGCGGCGCGTTTATGCGCGGATTATCTAAATTCAATATGGAGCGTTTTGCCTACCCCATTCGCAATTTGCTGCAAAGTGGCGACTGTGGGGCTGCAATTCCCTTTTTCTATACGGCTGATATTCGATTGCCGTATACCCGTTTTGGCAGCTAACTCTTTCTGTGTCAGGTTTTGCTCCATTCGGGCGGCGATAATCGCTTTGATGTATTCGCGCTCCGGGCGCTGGCGTTCCCACTGGGCCGCAAACTCAGGATTTTCTAACTGCTTATCAAGATATTTCTTATAATCACTCATTTTTTGCAATCCTCCCCTCATAATCAGCTTTATATTTCAAAGCAATCTGAATTTCACTAGGCGGTGTTTTCTGCGTTTTTTTAACAAACCCATTTGTAAGGATAATCTTATTATCCACAACAAAAAAGTAGAATATCCGCGTAATGTCACCGGCGAACTTGATACGCAATTCAAACAAGCCCTTACCCATCGCCCTTGAATACGGCTCCCGAAGCGTGTTGCCAAACTCCGCAAGTATATCAATACATCCCAACGCCTTAACACGCATCTTCATATCAAGGCTGTCTAGGAATTTTTCAACGGGTTTTTCTCCGTTCGGAAGCTCGTAATAATCTACGTCAAACATTATCTTCCCACCTATATAATATTCCTTTTTTGATATATTGTCAAGAGCTTGTAATTCTGTGTATCCATTATTATACTAAATTATTTTTGATATGCCAACTTACCTGAAAGGAGAATTTACGACTATGCGAAAACGGAATATCCAAATCATCATACGGCTTGACGCAGACGAAAATGCGCGTTTCAAGAAGCGCGTAAAAAAGTCCGGCCTGTCCCAAGAAGCATATGTACGCAGCCTCATAAACAACCTCGTCCCCACCGATGCGCCGCCGCCCGACTACTTTGCTATGAAAAGAGAGCTTTACGCCATCGTCACGAACTTAAACCAAGTCGCACAGAAAGCCCATGTGCTGAATGTTATTGATGTGCAGCGGTATGAGCAGAACATCGCCATGCTGAACAAGGCCATCGTGGAAATCACCAACGCCGTCATGCTGCCCCGCAAAATCGAAAGGAAAATTGAGTAATGGCGACTACCTCCATATGGGCGGTCAAAGGCTGGCTGGGTAAAGTGGTTATTTACGCCGAAAACCCGGAGAAAACTGAAAACCCCTCATACTTTGAAAAACAGGGCATGACGGCTGCACAGACACAGGGGTTATCGGATGTAATCGACTACGCCGCGCAGAGCCGCAAGACGCAGTTATCGGATGAACACAACGAAATCATGCGGCACTTTGTCAGCGGGATTAACTGCGGGGTCGATACCGCCCGCGACGAGATGATGACGATTAAGAGCCGTCACAGCAAAACCGAGGGCATTGTCGCGTTCCACGGTTATCAGTCTTTTGCCCCCGGCGAAGCCACGCCGGAAATCGCGCACGAAATCGGCGTCAAGTTGGCGAAGAAACTTTGGGGCGATAAATATCAAGTAATCGTGGCTACACATCTTGATAAATCAAATCATTTGCACAACCATTTTGTGCTGAATAATGTTTCTATGCTAGACGGCAAAAAGTTTCACCGCACCAAACAGGATTATTACAATATGCAACGGGAATCTGACGCTCTGTGCCGCGAGTATGGCCTGTCGGTTATAGAAACCCCGGAGCGCGGGAAATCCAAGCACTACGGCGAATGGCAAGCGGAACAGGACGGCAAACAGACATGGCGCGGTATGGTGAAATCCGATGTTGATACGGCCATCCGGCAATCTATGACCGAACGGCAATTTTTTGATAACCTCCGCAAGCTGGGCTATGAAATCAAGGCAGGCAAGGATATATCGGTCAAGCCGCCGGGGAAAGAGCGATTTGTCCGGCTGTACCGCAACTATGGCGACGATTACACCATCGAAGCCATACGCCGCCGCATACTGGCGCAGACCCGCCCCGAACGGCACATCATCCCGCCGAACCCGCCAACCAAGCGTATCCGCGTTCGCGGCAGTATCCATAAAGCACGGAAACTTACAGGGCTGCGCGCCCTGTATTTTTATTACCTCTACCGCATGGGCGTCCTGCCTAAAAAGCAGAAACGCGAACGCGAACCCAACCCCAAGCGCGTGTATTTTCTGTTCCGCGAGGACATCCGCTTCATTCAAAATATATCGCGGGAAACACGGCTGCTGGTGAAGCACGGCATAGACACCGCCGAACAGCTAACCGCGCATAAAGAATCCGTTACTGTTCAAATTGCCGCGCTGTACGATGCCCGGAAGCATTTACGTAATCAGGCGCGGGGCATTAAGGATGAAGATAGGCTGGCTTCGGCTAAAACCGAAATCTCCGCCCTGTCCGATAAACTCAAAGAATTACGCCGGGAGGTGAGGTTATGTGACGATATAGAAACTCGCTCCGGTGTCATGCGGGATAAAATCCGCAAGGTGCGGGAGGGGTTATCAACCCAAGATACAAAATCCCAAATAAAGGAAGTGAGAGAGCATGAACCACGGAGGCGACGCCGCTGAACAAATTGTCCGCATGAGTTTAGAAGGCGTGGAGGTCGCCGCCCGGATTACCGGCACGGCGGCGAAAGAGATTGCCCTGTTTTTACTGGCGGCGCTGAAATCGCCGGAGAAAAGCGGCGGCGGCAAAATCAAGCTAAAGGGCAAAGAGCGGTTATCTTCCATGCTGAAATCCGGTAAGGCATTGGAGATTTTTTCTGTTAAGGACAGCGACCTGAAGAAATTTGCGCAGGGCGCGAAGCAGTACGGCATTGTCTATTGCGTTTTGCGGAACACGAAAAACAGCCCGGACGGGCTTTGCGACGTCATGGTGAAAGCCGACGACGCGCCCAAAATCAGCCGCCTTGTCGAGCGGTTCAAATTCGCCACAGTGGACAAGGCGAAGATTGAAAGCGAGATTGTCGCGGCCAAAGCCGACCGCGCGGCAGACACCAGAGCCGATGATACGCTTGGCACAGAGCCGGATATACCGGACATCAACGACACCGACAAGCTGTTGGATGATTTGATGGGAACACCGGAAGGCAAGGCAGCGCCGGAACCTGAAAAAACAGAGCCGGTCATACCGGGAAAGGAGCCGACAGACAGCCGCCCTTTAGCAGAAAGCCCGCCGCCGAAAAACCGTCCGTCCGAACCTACCTCAGAGAGCAGAAAGAAGCCCGAAAAAGCTACTTCGAGTAGACCGTCTGTTAGAGAGGAAATCCGCGAAATTACGGCGGCAAAGAAAGCGAAAGAAGCGGACACGCCCCGGCGCGATGAGCGTCCCGCCGATGATAAGGCGAAAACAGCACCCACAGCCACTACACACAAACAGCCGCGGCGCGGCAAATCCAGAAAATCGAAAGGAAACCGCTAATATGAACAATTACGATGATATTCTAAACAATTCCCCAAGCGAGGGGCAAAATTACCGGCAGCTTTCCAAAGAGGATTATTCCGCTAAAAAACAGGCCGAGCGCGAAGCGGTGTTTGAACTGTCCGACAACACCGCGTTAGAGGTCGCCGGTGACGGCGGCAAATTTCGTCAGTACCTTGATGTGCAGGCCAATTTTGGCCGCTACAGCGCGGTTAATGCCCTGCTGATAATGGCGCAAAAACCCGAAGCGACACGGTTGGGCGACTTCGCCCATTGGAAAGGCAGGGGCGGCTCCGTCCGGGGAGGGCAAACTGGCATTGCTATCTTGGAGCCGCACGAGTACACAAAAGAGGACGGTTCCCCCGGCGTTGGCTATAACGTCAAGAAGGTGTTCGATATTTCTCAGGTGAACACACGGAAAATGAAAGCCCCCGCGCCGACGCCTAAATATGATGAACGCCAGCTTTTGAAAGCCCTTATCCATAAAGCGCCCATGAAAATCAGCGGCGTTGACACCCTACCCGGCGACCTCGGCGCAATGACGAATCCCGATGGCGATATTCTTGTCCGCAAGGGCATGGCGTTTTCCGAAACATTCCGCGCGATAGCATTTGAAATGGCTGGTGCGGAAGTGGCTACCGACCCTGAATTATCTCCTGAACAAGAGCTAAATGCCTATTCCGCAACGTATTTGCTTTGTAAAAAATACGGAGCGGACACGCAGACGTTTAATTTCAAGGATGCACCCGGCGTTTTTGAGGGCATGGACGCGCAGGAGGTTAAGGCCGAGTTGTCGCAAATCCGGGATGTTGCCGACGACATATCCGGGCGCATGGCACGGCAGCTTGAGGCGGTGCAAAAGGCGGCGAGGTCTGGAGATGCGAGGTGACGCGCCGTGAGGGATGAACGTAAAACCGTCAACCTTGACGCATACGAGGAGGGCGCGGTCATCGAGGGGCTGAACAAAATCCGCACGGAAAAGCTTGAAAAAGGCGAATGCCCCGAATTTGTCAGCGACCTCATGCTCAAAGTTATCCGCGCCCCCTCAAAGAAAGTGAGGCGGCGAGATGAAGCGCGATAATCTAAAGCAGAACCTTATCTTTTGCGCGTTTGGGATTATCCCGGTGGTGTGGGCGGCGTTACTCGCCGCTCCCTCCATATCAGGTGGAATAATCGAAATCACGCAAAACTTAACAGTGGCACTTAATAATCCACTGGCAATAACATGGTGCGAGGACAGCCTAACAACTGTCCTCTTTTTTATCGCCGCGTATGTAATAGGTATCGGCATATACCTTTCCACCCGGCGCAACACCCGCCCAAAAGAGGAACACGGCAGCGCGAAATGGGGCGAGGCCGCCGCCGTCAACAAAAAGTACGCGGACAGGCGTTTCACCGACAACAAGCTGCTGACCCAAAACGTCCGTATCGGCTTTGACGGAAGAAAGCACCGGCGTAATCTGAATATCCTTGTGTGCGGCGGCTCCGGCGCGGGCAAGACAAGATTTTTTTGCAAACCAAACGCCATGAATTGTAATACTTCAATGGTGATTTTGGACCCCAAGGGCGAAATCGCGCGGGACACCGGCCACTTGCTGAAAGCACAGGGCATGGAGGTGAAAGTCCTCGACCTTATCAATATGTGGCGAAGCCATTGCTACAACCCGTTCGTCTATCTCAAAGAGGACAACGACGTTCAGCGGCTTGTGACAAACCTGTTCAAAAGCACAACGCCCAAAGGCTCACAGACCCAAGACTCGTTTTGGGACACGGCGGCGTCCATGCTGCTGTTGGCGCTCATTTTCTATTTGAAATACGAGGCCCCGCCCGATGAGCAGAATTTTCAGATGGTGATGGAAATGCTGCGTTCCGCCGATGTGCGCGAGGAAGATGAGCAATACCAATCGCCGCTGGATGAACTCTTTGAGCGGCTGGAAATGCGAAACCCGGAGCATATCGCCATCAAGTATTACAAGGATTACCGCGCCGGGAGCGGCAAGACGCTGAAATCCATTCAAATCACACTGGCGGCTAGATTAGAAAAGTTTAACCTTGAATCATTAGCCGCCATGACAGTCACCGACGAGTTAGACCTTGCTTCACTCGGCGAGAAAAAGACCGCGCTTTTTGTCATCATCCCGGACAATGACAGCTCTTTTAACTTTCTTGTCAGTATCCTTTACACCCAGCTTTTCCAGCAGCTATTCTACAGCGCCGACCACAGGCACGGCGGGAGCCTGCCGGTTCATGTCCATTTCCTCATGGATGAATTTGCCAATGTATCGCTGCCGGACGACTTCGACAAGATTTTATCCGTCATGCGTTCACGTGGCGTATCTGTGTCTATCATCCTGCAAAATTTGGCGCAGTTAAAGGCTTTGTTCGAGAAGCAATGGGAGAGCATCGTCGGGAATTGCGATGAATTTTTGTATTTGGGAGGGAATGAGCAAAGTACACACAAATATGTTTCCGAGCTGCTTGGGAAAGAAACATTGGACACGAACACATACGGAAAATCGTCCGGGCGCAACGGCAATTACAGCACCAACTACCAAATCAGCGGGCGGGAGCTTCTTACCCCGGACGAGGTTCGGATGCTGGATAACCGTTACGCCTTACTGTTTATCCGCGGCGAACGCCCCATAATGGATGAAAAGTTTGACATCCTGCGCCACCCCAACGTGCGCGGCACAACGGACGGCAAGGCTGAACCATACCGGCACGGAGCCGTCACACATATTATTGGCGCATCTATCGTCATTGACGAAAGTATTGAGCCGGATGATTTGCCGGATACTTTGGCAGTCCCCACGAACGGCGATTATGAACTGTTATCCGAAGAAGATTTAGAGGAACGATTCAAGCAAAAAACGAAGGAGGAAACACCCCAATGAAAAACCATAAACACAATCCCGGCAAGCTGCCTATGACAAGCTACGTCAAGAGAGGATTCCGCACTTATGCCGCCGCTGTACTGGCCGCCGCGCTGATGATGAGTGTCTGCATGACGGCCTATGCTTCGGTTCCGGTTGGCTCAGACCCCATAGCAGTAGTTGCAAATCTTAGCGACTTTATTTTCGGTTTAATCCGCGCCATCGGCATGATTATGATTGGCTTTGGCATCGTTCAGGTCGGCCTTTCGCTTAAATCGCATGACCCATCACAAAGAGCAAACGGATTCCTAACCCTTTGCGGCGGCGTCATTATCGCGTTTGCGAGGGAAATTCTGACGATTATTACAGGCGGTTGATATGGACAACTGGATTGTAGACAACCTGAACAACGCGCTGAACACATGGAACGATAAACTGGCAGAAATCTGGCAGCTAATCACGCAGTCGCCGGAGGAATTTCGAGGCGGCGCGGTTTGGAATGTGATGGTACACATCCACGGCGCGGTTATGGCGATTGGGCTTGGTCTGCTGGTGCTGTTCTTTACGGTCGGCGTGGTGAAAACAATCGGCAATTTCGCGGAGGTAAAGCGCCCGGAGGTCGCCCTGAAAGTATTCATCCGGTTTGTCTTGGCGCGGGCGGCGATTGTGTATGGTTTGGAGCTTATGATGGCGCTGCTACGGATTGTGCAGGGGATTATGTCAACCATTATGGGCGCGTCCGGCATCGGCGCCGGGACGCCCGCCGTGCTGCCGTCCGAGCTTGTGAGCGCGATTAACAGCGTCGGGTTCTTCCAGAGCATACCGCTGTGGGCGGTGACACTGCTGGGCGGCCTGTTCATCACCGTGCTGTCGTTCATTATGATTCTGAGCGTGTACGGGCGGTTTTTCAAGCTGTATATGTACACAGCCATCGCGCCCATACCGCTGTCGTCATTCGCCGGGGAGCCGTCAGCCGGAATCGGCAAGGCGTTTATCAAAAGCTACTGCGCCGTCTGTCTGGAGGGCGCGGTTATCGTGCTGGCCTGCGTGATTTTTTCGGTGTTCGCGTCCGCGCCGCCCGCCGTGAATACCGGCTTGTCGGCGGTTACACAGGTTTGGAGTTATGTTGCTGAACTTATCTTCAATATGCTCATCCTTGTGGGCGCGGTTAAAATGGCCGACCGCATGGTGCGCGAGATGATGAACTTGTAAAAGAAAGGAAGCAGAAATGGAAGATAGCAATAAAACCTACCAAAGTCTGTCCTTTGATGATTTTGTTATTAAGTGCAGACTCATGGACGAAGCCTGCCGTCAATGGTGCTGCTTCATAGATGAAGTACCTGAACGGCGGGACGGGTATTTATTTACAGAGTTTTACGCTGAAATATGCCAGCAAAAATATCAGGAATACCTTTACGACCCTGTGTATCGGGATGATTGCGATTACTTTGCCGGTTTGTCAGATGAGGAAAGGTACAGCATGGCCCTAATAAAAGCCAAAAAATACGAGGGGGAAAATGTAATGTCATATTACAATAGCACTAAAACGTCAAAAGAACCGCTGTCTGCGGAGAAAATATCCGCTGAACTGAGCAAATGCGTGGAACTGCAATCAACCATGAAAGAGGTCAACGCATACTGGCGCAAGCACGGTACTTGCATGGGCGCTCCCGGTATTACAGAGATTCAGGCGAAAAAGATAGACGACCGCATCGCCACTACAACCCGCGCATGGGAGCGCCAGCCCTTTGACAGTTATAGCTTGACAAACAATAACAGCCAGATTAAACGGCTGGAGCAAAAGCTGGCCGAAGCATCGCGCGGTTTTGAGGGCTGGGAGTTTAACGGCGGCCGCGCCGAAGCGAATACCGATATGAACCGCTTGCAGCTTTTCTTTGATGAAAAGCCAAACGAAAATCAGCGGACGCAGCTAAAGGCCAACGGTTTTAAGTGGGCGCCATCACAGGACGCATGGCAGCGGCAGCTTACCGACAACGCAATCTACGCGGCGGGGCGGCTGGATTTTATCAAGCCATCGGATGGGCGCACCGTGCGCGAACACCAGCCGAAGGCACCGATTAAAGA
>Ga0099364_10013103_pt1 | contig 11150 bp, 8 predicted proteins | sample TergutTh196P3_FD_73070 | JGI IMG/M metagenome (GOLD analysis project Ga0099364, IMG submission 73070) | Microcerotermes parvus P3 segment gut microbial communities from Pointe-Noire, Republic of the Congo - Th196 P3 | ecosystem: Host-associated > Arthropoda: Insects > Digestive system > Gut ... | reverse complement strand
TTTGCAATTATTCTTGAAGTGTCGGCCCCAACAGACCTTGCAGCCTCGATAAACTCGGAGTTTTTAAGACTGATTATCTGTCCCCGCACAACACGGGAAATTGTAAGCCAGGAAACCATGGCTATTGCTATAAAAAGAAGGTAGATATTGCGGCCGCCGAACAGGGCCATAAAAACAATTACCACCATCATATAGGGCAGGCCGTATATGATATCTACAATTCGCATCATAAGATTGTCGAGCCTTCCGCCCGCATAACCTGCGATTGCGCCGTAGAAAATGCCTATTAAGAGGGCTGTAAAGGTTCCAACCAGTCCTATGCCAAGGGATATACGGCCCCCGTGAATTGTGCGGGACAATAGATCGCGTCCCAAAACATCAGTGCCCAAAATATAAACCCTTTTATGCACAGGATCTGTTTCAATTTCAAGGCGCATGGAGGCAAGTTCCGCCTGTTCCGCTGCCGTGTATTCGCTGCGTCCCTCCCTTGCCATAAGACGGGCATAATACCCTTCCCGTGTCCTAAGCATTATTACACCCGCTCTCTCAAATGAAGGGGGCAGATTAATATGCCGGATTTCCTGGCGTTCATAAGGGTAGAAGGGCAGAACCGGAGTCAAAAGGGAAAGCGCAAAATAAAACAATACGATAATAAGCCCTATAAAGGCCATTTTATTTTTTCTAAGACGTTTCCACGCGTCCCTGTAAAGCGAGATTGGTTTTACTGTCTGGCTGAATTCATTCAGCGCGGATTAAACTTTTTTACGGGCAAATATCATTTCTTCCCCGTCCTATTTATAGGAAATACGGGGATCCAAAAACCCGTATATTATATCCACAATAAAGTTTAAGGCTATTAATATTAGTGAATAAACTATTACCGTTCCCATGATCATGGTATAATCGCGGTTGGTTGCCGAACGGACAAAATGCATGCCAAGGCCCGGTATCGCAAATATCCTTTCTACAACCACAGAACCTGTAATCAAAACTGCCATCGCGGGCCCAAGATAAATTACTACCGGAAGGCAGGCGCCTTTAAGCGCGTGCTTGAAAATGATAACAGGCATGGAAAGCCCCTTGGCACGCGCGGTACGCACATAATCGGAGCGCAGGACTTCCAGCATGCTTGCCCTTGTAAGCCGGGCAATATAGGCAAATTGCGCCAGGGAAAGAGTTATGGCAGGCAGTATCAGTGTTCTTATGCCATGCCGGCCGTCTATCCAGCCGGAAGTGGGAAGCCATTTAAGCGTAACTGCAAAGACAAGCATAAGCACGGGCCCTATTACAAAAGTAGGTATGGAAATACCCGTAACAGCAGCAGACATAACAGTATAATCAATGGCCGAGTTCTGCCTGATCGCCGATATTACCCCTGCTGTTACGCCTAACAATACGGCTATGGCAATGGATACCAGGCCCAGGATAATCGAGTTTGGAAGGCCTGAGGCAATTAGCTCGTTTACAGAAAAATCCTTGTTTGTAAAGGAAGGGCCAAGGTCTCCCTGAAGCACTCCCCCCATAAAACGCAAATACTGCATTATCAGGGGTTCGTCCATATTGTACTTGGCGGTTAAATTAGCAAGCACTGCCGCAGGAACCGCCTTTTCTCTGGAGAAAGGCCCTCCAGGGGCAGCCCGTATAATAAAAAAACCAAGCGTCATTATGATAAAAATCGTAGGTATAATGCTTAATAATCTTCTAAATACGAACCGCCCCACAAGGCCTCCGGTATATTGCCGTTCGAAAACTTCTGTTGCCGAACAGGTCCTTTATCGTTTTCTTATGCCGACATAAGTATGTATATCCATGGGATTAGTATACCAGCCTTCCCAAATATCCATGTTGATCATGTTCTGTGAAACATAGAAGTATATGGGTATTACAGCCTGATCCCGTGCAATGGCAATTTCTTCAGCCTGCTGCATAAGCCTGGTTCGTTCGGCGCCGTTGGCTATTGATCCGGTCTGCCGCGCTATGCGGTCGTATTCCGCATCGTTGTATTTGCCGTCGTTATTGCCGCTGTCAGAAATCAGAAGATTGAGCAGGTCCTGGGGATCCATGTAGTCAGATACCCAGCCGGCCCTGGCAATCTGGAATTGCTGGGTGCTCCTGTAATCAAGAAAGCTTGCCCATTCCATGTTCTGAAGCTGAATATTGACCCCAAGATTATTCCTCCAGGCTTGCTGTATATACTCACCGATTATCCTGTGGCTGTCCAAAGTATTGTAAACATATTCAAGAGTGGGGAGTCCCTGGCCGTTTGGATATCCGGCTTCCGCAAGGAGTCTTTGAGCTTCTGCGATATTAAATCCGGGTCCGGCTGCGGGTACATAATCGCCCATCGGAGGAATCAATGACAATGCAGGGAGCTGGCCGCCCCTTACAACATTATTAAGCAATTCTTCACGGTTAATGGCCATGGAAAGGGCTTTTTTTACCCGCGCGTCCCGAAGGGCAGGATGGTTTGTATGGTTAACAAGAAGGTAATAAGTTCCAACCTGGGGGGCTACATGATAATCCTTGTGCAGTTTGACTTCGTCAATTCTGGCCAATGGGATATCTGAGTCCCAGTCAATTTCTCCGTTCAAGAAAGCATTATGGGATGTGTTGGTGTCTTCAATGGGAAGGAAGGTGATCTTTGTAAGATGTACATTGGCCTTGTTCCAGTACCTGTCATTGGGAACAACAACTATCCTGTTATTGGGGATGTATTCGGACAGCACAAAGGGGCCGTTGCCCACAAAGTTTTCCGGTCTTGTCCAGGCTGTTCCGTGGTTCTGGATTACATGCATGGGCAGGGGGCTGAACGCATAATGAGCCATGATTTCAAGGGCATAGGGAACAGGCCCGACCATGTTAACTTCAAAAGTTCTGTTATCAATCGCGCGGATCTCCACATCTTCCCGCCTTCCGTATCCGCTGTTATATTCGTATGCGCCATTGACAATATAACCTATCATATACGCGTATTCCGAAGCAGTTGCCGGATCAAGATGGTGCAGCCATGATTCCACGATTTGCGGAGCTGTTATGGCAGTACCGTCGCTCCAGGTAATCCCATCGCGGATTCTGAAAGTCAGAACCGAAAGATCATTGTTGAAAGTCCAGCTTTCCGCAACGCCGGGGACTATATTGGCATGAGGGTCATAACCAACCAATCCTTCAAAGAGGGATAAATAAACACGGTGCTCCGGAACCCCTGTAATCTGGGTCGGATCAATGGACTGGATATTGGTCCCGTTATTTATGACCATTTCCATTGCAGTTGCTCCTCCAGCTTCTCTGCCGCAGGAAATAAAGATTATGCTTAGTGCAATAAGCAGGCATAATGCGATTCCTATTCCTTTTTTCATTATTAACCTCCTGTAATTAATACCATGAAAAGAAATTTACTTAAATAATTATAAACTTTCACAATAAAAAATCAACCTATCCCGTCACAGCCTGTCCCGGCTTTGTTTTGGCAGAGTAGTTTAGCGTTTTTTAGCGTTTTTTAATTGTAATCATAGCCATAGACCATGGCATTGACATTATTAAGGGAGCGCCGCGGTATTTTGAGGAATTTAATGTGTACAATGGTTCCGATTGTACCGCTGCGGTTGGTTCTTAATACCTGTCCCAAAGCGGCAATCATTGAGTCTTCGTTATAATTAATTTCGATTTTTAACCTGGTTCCAACCTGGACAGGCGCGGAAGTTTTTATTGAACAACCGCCTGCCGAAATATCCAGTACAACTCCTGTAAAACGGCGGCTGTCAACAACAAGTTTGGGAGCCTGCTTCCGGCCTGTTTTTGTGCTGTCAATAAAAACAAAGTTGAAGATACAGTTTGTATTAATGTCCTTACGGCGGTAACGTCTGTGAATAAGGGGTTTCGACCTTGCTGAATGAGCTACTTCCAGAGCAAGTCCCTTTGTAATCTGAATATTTCCCAAAACGCGGCTTTCAAAGGAAAAACCCTTGCTGGATTTTGAAAAAAATGAAAGGGTGACCTTGCTTCCCTTTGGAATTTTTACCGGCGACCCGATGGAATTTCTTGGGATTTCCAATAACAGGGAATCTCCCCTTGCGCTTATAACCTTGACGGTAAAACTGCCCCTTCCTGTGGAAAGCACAGCCGGGGTATTGTCCGACAGCCTGTTTGTGGAAGAAATGCTTCCGCCGCTGCCCTGGGGAACAGATTCAATGGTATTCCTTAACTTAAAAAGCCTTGCAAGCCTTAACTGGGCTTCTTCATCTGTTTCCGCGTTTTTTTCTATTGTTCTGAATGTATTCTTAAAATATTTATCCAATAGGGCAGGGGTTTTCAAAACCCTTTCCGGATCTGTTACGGAATTATTGCGAAAAACAAATTCCAGTAAACGGGTTTGATCCTTGTCAAGGCCGTAGAATGTTGAAATCTTGTGAAAAGCCAGAGGATTAAATCTGCGGGAAACAGCGGCCCCTGAACGTCCCCTGCTTATTCCTGTGGAACCCGAACTGACTCCGTGTCTGACCAAATTTACGATCAGGACTATTAAAACAATACCTCCGATCCCGCCAATAAAAAGCAGCCCTTCAACGGGATTTTCTTCCTTGAAAAAGGAATCGTATCCTCCAATCTGTAATAAATTAAAAGCCGAAATAAATGCCGTCATTTTACCGCCTCTGCCAAAGAAAAATCCTTCAATGCTGTAAATAGTTTCAAAAGGCGCGGCGCAAGTTCATACTCCGCCAGATCTCCTATCAATACAAGGTCCTGATTAATATAAGCAGTGGTAAGTTCCTTTAGGGCTGCTCCGAAATCATCCAAAAAATCAATAACAGGCATCCCGTCAACCATAAATGAATCAAATGCCAGGCCGCGTTTCCTGAAAATAAACAGAATACGGAACAACTTCTCTCCCATGCCGGAAAAAAGCTGAACTGATTCCGAAGCCCTTGAATCCTTGCCTGTCTGAATATCCAGCGGAAGTTCTTCCATTCTGTTAATGATTTCCAGTAATGTTTTTTCTGTATTATTAATTTCTTCGTTTGGGTTCGCCAGCTCCCGATAACGTTCTTCGGCAATGGAACTTAGATTTTCAGGCAAAATGCCCTGCCCGGTAAAAGAAAGACAGGATAAATCATGCACATCTTTTATTTCCTCAGCCAAAAATGCCTTTGCGGCGCTGTCTTCCCATTTTTTTTGGAGCCGCGCCCTTTCTTCAAATGAAGAATCCGCATACATATTGCAATATTCTTTCAGTTCTGCAAGAGCTTCCATGGACAGTTCGTCTATAAAACTGATTCGTATATCAAGAGTCTTGATGTTGTCCAGTTTCAGTTCAAAAATTTCTGATATACCGGCCGCGCTTATATCCATGCCGTCAATGCAAAGACCGCTTAAACGGCTACCGGTTCCTTCGAGCCATTGCTCAAAACCGGTAAGCAGATCGCCCATGTTTTTTTCGTTTTCAAGAACAATATCCGCCGGTTTATTGTTAATGGAAATTTCCATGAAAGCTACCTGTTATTATTATTATACTGCTGGGTAAAGTTGTCAAAGGATTGAGACATTCTTTCCATCTGGTTAAACGCGTTTTCCATCCTGGCATATTGCATTCTAAGTTCAGCTTCCCTGCTTGCAAGCTGGCGGTCCATATTTTCAATGCGCCGCTGTTCCTGGCCGATTCTGCTGTCCACGGTTCCGGTTTTAAGGCTGATTATGCCTCCTGTTTCCACAAAAGGCCTTGTAAGGGTATCAAGATTATAGGCTATGCCGGTATCTGCAAGAAGGTCGCTGTTTGTATCAAAACCAAAAAGGTCTTTAATCGCAGGAAGTTTTGTTTCAATGGCGTTATCCAGCTCCCTTTCATTAATTTGAAGATAACCGCGGAATCTTGAAGGATCATAACCTGTAGAGGCGCTCCCCCTTATTACATCAGTGCCTATGCCGATTTGGGATAGAAGCGCAAGGTCCCTTTCCATGGAAGTAGGGTAGGGGGAGCTGATTGTCCGCTGCAGCATGTTTCTTAATTGGCCGAGAGTGCTGTCAGACTGAAAAACGCCCAGTCTTTCCCTGTATTCCTCCCTTTCTTCGCGTGTAAGATAGGTCAGTTCGTCAATGATTCTGACATCCGGCTGGGTGGTAAGCCCTGATGATGCTATGTTGCGGGCAGTCAGGATATTGATTTCCGCCATAAGCCGGTTATAATAACCCACCAGGGTTATTATTGCGTCTTTAACAGCTTCCCGATCCGGGACCACCTCGATATTTACAGGCCTTTCCGAAGCTGTTCTTAAGTTTATGGTAAGCCCGGGAATAATATCGTCAATGGTATTGCTGCTTCTTTGTATTTCGATTCCTTCCATTACGATTATTGCATCCTGGGCCTTTGAAACCGCATTAAGGGGCCTTACGCCGCCCGTTGCTTCGGGATCAAAAACCTGAATATTTCTTATGGATACATCTCTGTGTGTATTGTTGTTGACTATTTCTATGGAAACTATTGATTTGCCCGGAACTGCCGCATCAAGGCTAAATTGACTGGAACTAAAAGAACTTGAATCCGGTATGGCCGGAAGCGTCATGGAAGTTCCGTCAGAAAATGTCAGGGATACAAGGGACATGTCATCGACCCGTATTGGAGGCAGCGGCGGGTTCCAGGCAGGGAGATTTACCTGTGAAGGCTCGTTTTCAATGACAATGCCGCCGTAAGAAACTGAACCGCCGGAAGGTATTGAAGGACCAGGCGGAGCCCGGGGCGTCACTTCATCATTTGATCTTACCCTGGTTGAGGTTTCAAAACTTATTACCAGGTTGGCGCTTGTGATAATTCCGGGATTTACCTGTATTGAAGAACGGTTTCCGGCATTTACGCTTATATCCGCATCAATGGTTTGGCGGGTATCATTGGCTGGCTCTACCATGCCGATTTCCCTGCCCAGGGTCATGGCATCAGCCGAAAAACCAAGCCGGTTTTCCGCGCCCGTAACCATGGATTCTATGAGAAGGGACCTTGTTCCCGATCTTACGGCAATAAGGGAAGCCCGGAGCTTGTCCTGGCCCCGCCGGTTAAGGGCGTCTGTGAATTCCCTTAAGGTGCCGCCCCTGAAACTGAAAGATATTTCTTCGGTTCCCACGGTAAAGGTATAGGTTCCTTCTTCTATTCTATATGATTCTTCCAGCGGCTGGGAAAGAAATCGATCCGCTCCGGCTGTTTGTTTAACTATAAAACTTCTGTTCTGCTCAATGGCGTCCCTTGCCGCTGTTCCTGTAAGTATTGAACTGTCTGATGAGTTAACTATTCGTTCATTGAATGGAAAGGGCGGAATCAATGCTTCCACCCTCATGGTCCAGCCAAGCCTGGCGTATATATTCCCCAGGAGGGAGAATTTCCGGCCTGTCCTCTTGTTCCATGTAGGTCTGAGCTTCATCAGCTTCTTCAGGAGCCTCCTCCGGTTCAATCGTTTCCCAGAGTGAAGACTCAGTAAGAGGCAGGTCTTCTTGGGGAATCGTATTCTGGGCCTGAGCAATAGCCGCTACCAGAGGGGGAACTGGAGCCGGATCTCGAGGAGCAGGAACCAGAACTGGCGGAGCTGGAGTTTGGGCTTGAGGGACCGGAGCCTGGGGAGTTGGAGCTTGGGGAGCCGGAGCTGGAGTCTGGGGAGCTGGAGTCTGAGGCGCTGGAGCTTGGGCCTGAGGAGCCGGGGTTTGGGGAGCCGGAGCCTGGGGCGCTGGAGCTTGAGGAGCCGGAGTCTGAGGAGTTGGAGCTTGAGCTTGAGGAGCCGGAGTCTGAGGAGTTGGAGCTTGAGCCTGAGGAACCGGAGTCTGAGGAGTTGGGGCTTGGGGAGCTGGAGCCTGGGGAGCCGGAGCTTGGGTAATTGGAGCTGGGGCTTGAGGAACCGGAACCTGGGGAATCGGCGCTGGATGGACCCTTGGCCAACGCGGCTCCGCAATTACCATGCCAGGATTAAGTTCGCTAAGAGACAGAGGGGACTCCTCTACTATCACCTGCACATAATCGCTGGCGGCGGAATTCTGATTAAAATCTTGCCTATAGAATCTTAGGGCATATGTACCTGGAGCTTCTGCCTGGAAAATAAAACTATGACCTTCTATATCCAGCCTTCGTGATTCAAAGCTAATACCTCGGCGGGAAGCCAATTCGCCCAAGTATACCCAGTTTATGCCCCGAAAGGGAACCTCAATAATCTGACCCACAGTAACCCGGACAACCCGGGAAAAAACGATTTCTCCTTGAATTTCTATGGGAAGAGGCCTGGCGGGTAAATGAGGGCTAGGCAGTACAAAAGACACAGGTTCCCCAACGGGGATAACCCGCATTGGCGAACGCATAAAGGAAGGCGGATCTGGAGGATCGGCTATTCGGGCCTGTTCTGGCAATGTTGCCAGCTCAGCAGGGGCAATCGGCTGAACCGGAAGTGCTGGCTGAGCCAAATCCTGGTTCGGCAGAAGCTCCAGATCCATTAGAGCTTCCTCTGGCATAGCCGGAACAGCTGCTTCAGGCATTAAAGAAAAAACCTGCGCCAAAGTGGGATCTGGAACTAAAGAAGGATCAGGAACTAAAGAAACAGACGGAGCTTCTTCATGTTCAAGGATTGCCGGTACAGTGGCTTCAGGGATCGGCGAAATAAGCTGAGCCAGAGAGGAATCTGGAATTAAAGAAAGCTCTGGAACTGCATTAACAGAGGGAACATCTTCCTGTTCCAGTATAGCCGGGACAGAGGCTTCAGGAGGGGCTGAAACAACCTGCAGCGAAGAGGGCTGGGAAACTAAAGAAGGCTCTGGAACTGCATGGACAGATGGAACTTCCATTTCTTGCTCTTCTAGTATAACCGGAAGAGACGCTTCAGGGGAAACAACCTGCGCCAGAGAAGGCTCGGATACTGCAGAAGGCTCAAAAGGCCCGGGTACAGGCAGCGGTATTTCAGGGGATTCAATTACCGGACCTGCAATATTCGTTGGATATGGAATATCCGCCGGATAAAAAGTATCCGCATCAACTATTGATCCGGCCCAAGATTCCGAAACCTGCAAAGGAAAAGAAGTTTCCGGAATTTCTTCTTCCTCATGGGCGAAAGCAAGTTCCGGCTCAAAGCCAGGTTCCTCCGGCACAATCTCAACCATGGGGAAAAAATCCTCTAAATACTCTTCTTCCTCATCGGGAGAGCTGGCACAGGAAAAAAAGAAAACCATTACACATAAAACCAGCGTCAATAATTTCACGGAACACCATCCATTAGTCTGTCTACCACTCTTATTATTTCTTCTCGCCATTTTTCTTCGTTCCCTACTCTTGGATCCTGCCAGAAAAACTCCAGGCTTTGCAAGTCCCAGGGCTGACGAGGTTCCCGTTCAAGAATCAATGGGGGCAGGAAATCCGGCTCCTCGGGAAAGAAAAGTTCTTCCGCAGGGATTCCAGAGGCGCTTACTTGAGGGCTTACAGTAGTTCTAGGTCCAGCAACCAAGGATATCACTATAAGGCAAATGGCAAAGAAGAACAATCCACCCAAAATCAAGAGATAAATTTGCCGTTTTCCCTCAGGAATCCGGTCTCGGAGTTTATCTGGCAGAGACAAGAATCCTTCTATTATGCTCTGTCCAAATTCAATAAAATTCATACCTAGTTCAATATTATAACATAGAATTAAAATGATGATAAGGACTAATTGCAGAGTTGTAGTTTACTTGCTATAATTTTTTGCATGAACGAAAGGCTAGATTCCCTTCTACAACGACATCATGAGCTTTTAACCCTGATAGAAGATCCGGAATTGGTAAGGGATCAGAACAAATACCGTGAAGTTATGAAGGAATACTCCCAGCTCAGTGAGATAAAAGCAGCCCATGATGAAATTGAAAGGGTTCTTTCCCAGATTGAAGAGGCAAAATCCCTATTATCAAATGAAAAAGATGCAGATATGCGGGAACTGGCCAGAGAAGAATTAAAAACCCTGGAAACTAAATTAAACGATTCGGAAGAAAAACTCAAATTTCTCCTTATACCCCGTGATCCTCTGGATGAAAAGAATATTATCATGGAGATCCGGGCCGGGACCGGCGGGGAAGAGGCCGCGCTTTTTGCTTCGGATCTTTTTCGCATGTACTCCCGCTTTGCCGAAGAGCGAAGCTGGAAATTTGAAATCATGAATTCCAACGAAACCGGCCTTGGAGGCTTAAAGGAAATTGTCTTTTCCATTAGCGGAAAAAACGTGTATGAAAATCTGCGCTACGAATCCGGGGTTCACAGGGTTCAGAGGGTTCCCTCAACTGAATCTTCAGGGCGAATTCATACTTCAGCGGTAACCGTAGCAGTCCTTCCCGAGGTAGATGAAACAGAAGTCGAAATACGCCAGGATGATCTCAGGATAGATGTTATGCGGGCCGGCGGCCCTGGAGGCCAGAGCGTTAATACCACGGACTCGGCGGTACGGATCGTTCATCTTCCCAGCGGAATCACGGTCCACTGCCAGGATGAAAAAAGCCAGATAAAGAATAAAGCCAAAGCCATGAGAATACTACGGGCCAGGATTTTCGAAATGGAAGAAGCCAAGGCAGCATCGGAACGGGCAGAAGCCCGGAAAAGCCAGGTAGGAAGCGGAGATCGCTCGGAACGGATTCGGACTTACAATTTTCCCGATAACCGGGTAACAGACCACCGGATCGGACTTGTGCTTTACAAGCTGGATCGTATTATAGAAGGAGAGGTGGAAGAAATTTTTGACGCCTTGAAATTCTCCGCCCGGGAAGGACTCCTGTGAAACGGAAAACCGGAGGTTCCTGACTCTTGATCATCCAGGAAGCTCTGAGAGAAGGAAGCTCTCTACTCGCTTCATCAACTTTGGAAACCGCAAAAATCGAAACCCCCAGCCTGGATGCCGGCCTGCTTTTGGCGGAGGTTCTCCACACAGATCGAGCACAGTTATTCATTATGGGAAAAGAAACGCTTTCTAAGGAAAACTATTACCGTTTTCATAAGCTTTTGAAACGCCGTCTTGACGGTGAATGTATCGCCTATATCCTGGGGCGGAAGGAATTTCGCGGCCTTGATTTTTATGTTAGCCCTACGGTCTTAATTCCCCGACCGGACACGGAAACCCTTGTAGAGGCAGCCCTTGAAATACTAAAAAGAGAAAAGAGAAAGATTTTGGATCTTTGTTCTG
>Ga0099364_10013102_pt1 | contig 11150 bp, 10 predicted proteins | sample TergutTh196P3_FD_73070 | JGI IMG/M metagenome (GOLD analysis project Ga0099364, IMG submission 73070) | Microcerotermes parvus P3 segment gut microbial communities from Pointe-Noire, Republic of the Congo - Th196 P3 | ecosystem: Host-associated > Arthropoda: Insects > Digestive system > Gut ... | reverse complement strand
CTCTCTCTGCAAATATCGTGCCAAAGTAGAGGAAAAATGAAAGTTTTTTGGAGGAAAAGAGAAAAAAGTTTTCTTGGGATGATATTTTTGAAGTTGAGCTGGATAGTATTGACGATGGGAATAGGATTGACGCTGACAGGTCTTCGACACTGTCAGGTCGGGTGGGGCGGGTGGTGTACGACCTGTCAGGCTGCGAAGCTGCTGACAGGGTCGGGGTCGCCAAACTGCAAATCATACTGCGCGTTTTCATCTATACATTATATTAGTGCGCTCAAAAAACTACAAATAAAATTTCGCGGCAAAGATAATGATATTTTTTTTTGAAAAACAATTTTTTTAAAAAAAATTCATTTCGGTCTAAATATTTTTACAAAATGGCTGAATAACTGAATAATATGGCATTTTAATTGGGGACAAAATATTTTCAAAAATCGGAAATCGAAAAAAAAATGAAAAAAAAATGATTTTTTTTGAAAAAAAATTTGTCAGTAAAAAAAATAGCATTATCTTTGCGGCGAATTTTTTGGTGCGGTAGTTCAGTTTGGTTAGAATACCGGCCTGTCACGCCGGGGGTCGCGGGTTCGAGTCCCGTCCGCACCGCAAAGCCCAAAACCGTATATAACGCGGGATTGGGCTTATTTGTTTGGGATAATTTAACACTATCTAACCTTTTATCACTGCCAATGGGCTAAGTTCGGTTACTATCTTCACTAAATCGCTTTGCTGCGCCATCACTTGCGAGATGTCCTTGTATGCCGATGCTGCTTCTTCCAGGTCTGATTTTCCACGAATAGAGTGTATTATACCGAGTTCGTCGAGTTTTCGTTTTTCTTCGTTCAGGTCGAGATTTTTTATTGCTGCTGCTCGGCTCATCACACGTCCCGCTCCGTGAGAGCAGCTCATAAAACTTTCGGGGTTGCCGAGTCCTTCAACTATATATGATTTTGTTCCCTGCGAGCCGGGAATAATTCCCATTTCGCCTGCCTTAGCCGATGTAGCGCCCTTGCGGTGAACTACCACTTTCGTATCGAAATGCTCTTCGAACGCTGCGTAGTTGTGGGCAATGTTTATCATCGGCGCGTATACCACTTCGCCGAGCGTTGCCGAAACAACATGCTGAATACGCTCCATCATCAATTTGCGATTTGCCAGCGCAAACTCGGTACAATATTTCATTTCTTGGTAGTACAGTCGCGCTTCTTCGGTTTCGAAAGGCAGAAAAGCCAAATCAACTTTCGGCTCTACGGAAGAATAATATCGCGCGTTGAGTTTTTTTGCCGTCTTGTTGTAGTGTTCAGCCACCTGCAAGCCGAAATTTCGACTTCCCGAATGTACCATTATCCACAGGAATCCATCGTCGGAGCGTTGCAGTTCTATGAAATGGTTTCCACCGCCAAGGGTGCCAAGCTGTTTTAATGCTGCAAGAAATTCGCGTTTCACAATCACAAGTTCGTCTAACCGATATCCTTGCGGCATCAGCGCTTCGTCTTGCCGCTCGTTATGATGCTTGAAACCGAGCGGAACAAGTTTTCTGATGTCAGCCATTATTTGCGTCATTTTTTCACGTTCTATGCCGTCGGCTTCTATATTTGTTTTAACGGCGCACATCCCGCAACCTATATCAACTCCCACAGCATTGGGAACAATCACGTCTTTTGCAGCAAGCACGCCGCCAATGGGCATTCCGTAGCCCTGATGCGTGTCGGGCATCAAACAAATATGCTTGAAGGCGAACGGCAAATTGGCGAGATTAAGCGCCTGTTTTAATGCTCCCTCTTCTGCGTCGTCTAACCACATTTTGACAGGAAGCTTTTCGGTTGAAATAATTTTTTGCATGATAATTTATTTTTTCAAGGATTCAAAGATTCAAGGATTTAGGGGTTCGTTAAGTTTCGTATTCTTTGCAATAGCGTGGGATGCGAATAGTGAAAAAATACGTATATCGGATGTGGCGTCAGGTTTGAGAGGTTGCTGACCGATAGTTTTTTCAGCGACGAAATCAAGGCATTGCTCATTCCGTATGAAGCGGCGAAATTATCTGCCTGAAATTCGTTTTTTCGCGAAATAGCGTTCATCATCAGTCCGGTTATTATTGAAATAGGGCTATACAGTATTCCGAATGTTATCATCCCGATGTGGAAACTTGCATCGGGAACTCCTAACGCTTGCGAAAATACGGGTTGCGACACGAACAGCGAAAATATGAACAGCATAATTCCTGCCTGAATGAACGACAAAATCATGCTGCCGATGATATGTTTTTTGCGAAAATGTCCTATTTCGTGCATTAAAACGGCAACAATTTCGTCGGTAGTCAGTTCGTCGATAAGTGTATCGAAAAGCGTTATTCGTCTTTTGCGCCCTAATCCACTGAAATATGCGTTTGCTTTGGTAGAGCGTTTCGAGCCGTCGATTGTGAAAATTTTGTCGATATTGAAACCTGCCTGCTCGGCGCAAGTAGTGATTTTTTGTTTGAGCTCGCCGTCTTCAAGCGGGCTTTGTTTGTTGAACAGCGGCACAATCAGCGACGAGTAGAAAAAAGCCATGAACAGTGAAAACGCCGACGTCAGCAACCATGCCCACAGCCAAAAATGCTCTTTGGTTTGCAGGTAGAACCACAGTATTAGCGCCATTAGTCCGCCGCCAATGATTATCGACAACGCCCAGCCTTTCATCTTGTCGGCAACAAAAAGCGCCGGAGTTGTTCTATTGAACCCGAAACGTTGCTCTATTATAAATGTATCATACACATCAAACGGCGTATTCAGTATATCGAGCGCCAGCCCTATTATTCCGAAAAAAATGAGGGGTTGCAATATCGGATGCGCGCTTATGTTTGTTGCCAACTGGTCAACAAAAGCGAAACCGTTGAAAAAGAACATTCCTAATATCAAACTCAGATTGAACGTTCCGGTTATCAGTCCGAAATGCGTGTTCACACGCTCGTATTTCTGCGATTTCATATATTTTTCGGCATCGTACAAATCTTTCAACTCTTCCGGAAGTTTTTCCGAAAGGTTTTTATAATTCAGAAAATCAAGCCAGCTTTCGAGAATGAAATCGGCGAGAATGATGGCTACAAGGATGACAAAAATGGTTTGTGGCGTCATACAATTTATTTTATAAAAAAACGCAAAGATAAAACTTTTTTTTTTTTGAGCCATTGAATTTTTGAATATTTGAATCTTTTTGTAATTTTGCGCGTCGAAAAAATTTAAAAAATATCAATATGTCACGTGATATTCCTATAAAGTTGTTTTCATGTTCGGGTTCTATGGAACTCGCTGAAAAGATAGCCGATTGCTATGGCGAAAAGTTGGGCGCTTGTTCGGTGCTCAAGTTTAGCGATGGCGAATTTCAACCGGCTTACGAAGAATCGGTCAGGGGGACTATTGTTTTCATAATACAGTCCACTTTTCCGCCAAGCGACAATCTTTTTGAATTGTTGTTGATGATTGACGCTGCCAAACGCGCGTCGGCGTATAAAATTGTTGCGGTTATGCCCTATTTTGGTTTTGCGCGCCAGGACCGAAAAGACCGTCCGCGTTGCGCAATAGGCGCAAAATTAGTAGCAAACCTGTTAGTAGCAGCCGGCGTTGACCGCGTAATGACGATGGACTTGCACGCCGACCCTATTCAGGGCTTTTTTGACGTACCCGTCGACCATCTGTACGCTTCGCCAATTTTTGTTCCATATCTGAAGAGTTTGAACCTTGAAGATATTGTAATTGCTGCTCCCGACGTGGGAGGCACAAAACGTGCGAACGCCTATTCGCGTTTTCTGAACGCCGAAATGGCAATATGTTACAAATTGCGAAAGAAAGCAAACGAAATAAGCGAAATGAAAGTAATAGGCGATGTAGATAATAAAGACGTAGTAATAGTTGACGACATGGTAGATACGGCAGGAACTATCACACGCGCCGCCGATATGATGAAGGATATGGGCGCTAAATCTATCAGAGTAGCATGTACGCATCCGGTACTTTCAGGTCCCGCATACGACCGCATACGTAAATCGCAAATAGACGAAATGGTGGTTACAGATACAATTCCGCTTATATTGCCGCATCCAAAAATAAAAGTGCTGTCAGTAGCCTATACATTCGCTGACGTAATCAAAAAAGTATATAAACATCAATCTATTAGTGATAATTTTATAGAATGAGAAAATTTATTTTTATAATATGCGTATTATTGGCTTCTTCTTCATGCAAAAACAGGATGCTGATACCTAAAAAGGATTTCATATCAATACTTACTGATATATATCTTTCGCAGGCTTATTTCACTTCCGAAGGCATACATAACGCGCGTTGGCAGGATACTGTTCATTACAATTACCATATTGTAGAACGTCATGGTTACAGGTGGGCGCAGTTCGACAGCACGGTTTCATGGTATTGTTCGCATCCTAAGCGGTATCAGGACATTTACGAGACTGTGATGATAAACCTTAATGAATTAGATAGAATAGTTTCCGAAGAACTTGACCCCCCCTCTGAATTATGGACGGGAAATCGTGATTTTTACCTGCCTGCAACTGCTTCAGGGCGCGATTCGGTTGCGGCAAACGTTTTGCTGAAAGGCGTCGGTTCCTACGTCTTGAGCGCAAAGATACGGGTTTATCAGCAAGATGAATCATCAAACCCGCACATATCGCTGTTTTTATGGCGCGCCGACACTACAGAATATGGCGTTAGAGATACCCTATGGATAGCGCCTCTGCGTAAAGACGGACTAATGTATGAATACCGCTTTGAAAAAACACTTTTTCCGGGTAACGAATTTACGCATTTGATAGGAAACTGGCTGCACAGCTACCGCAACGAAATGGATACAGCATGGATAAAACATGCCGAAATTAAAGATATTTCAGTGTATCATATTCCGAGGAAATTTTAAATTAATACTTTAAGTATAATGTATCGTTTGAATTGTTTTGTTCTGTTTGTTCTTATTCCGCTGCTTTTTTCCTCTTGCGTAACCACGCGCAATATACAGATTGAAACCTTACAGCCGGCACGATTGACCATCGATGGCGCCAGAAATAATATAGCCGTCGTTACATCGCAAACCCTGTTGGATGAATCTGTAAATGCATCGGAAGGGCTTGCTGTCAACGTTCCAACCGATTCATTGATTAGAAACATTTTGTTTTCATTTCAATATTTTTTGGAAACCATGCCGGGCTACGAAAATGCGACCTTCACCGCTTTTACAACAACAACCGAAGAACTCGCCGATTATTCAGATTTCGACCTGTTGGCGCAGTTAGACAGGTTGCAAATAAATAATGCCTACTATGGTCAGCAATACAGTTTTTATGAATGGGAAGCCTTTCTATACGTGCATTATGCGGCAAATTGGACACTACGCAACAATTCGGGCGCTATTATAGACGATTATACCGACCGCGACCTGTTAATATGGCGTTCGGGAATACAGCCGGGAAAAGCTGAGGCTGTAAATAATTTGCCCGCTATGAAAGACGCATGGTGGGATACCGGTATTGCCTTAGCGCAAAGACACGCCCTTAGAATTGCGCCTAACTGGCAAAAAAGCTCGCGCACAATCTACATGATTAATAAATTTCCCGAACTTTCGCAACTGGCTTACAGAGCAATGCAGAACGACGCTTATATGCGCGCAATTGATATGTGGGAAAGTATGTTGATGTTGTGTCGAAAAAACGGACAAAAAAATATGAAAAGCCAGATATATTACAATTTGGCTGTTGCATTTGAATTTCAAAATCAATTGGAACAAGCGCTACACTGGGCGCAAAGGTCGGCAAACCAAAAATCGAGAACAAAAACAACAAATTATATCAACTATTTGAAGGAAAGACAAAGAAATCAAATACTGTTAGACGGGCAGTTAAATAATTGAATGACGAAAATGTAATACGAAGTAATACGAAAGAAATTTTATTTATTTCAAAAAAATATGTAAATTTGCAAAATTTTTTACGATACTTTATTTTCATGAAGATTCACCGAGAAGGATATGTAATTATCCTTGTTAAATTCTTGTTATTGACAGGTTTAAACGTAGTTGTTTACTATTTTTTGCCACAGCAATGGCTGTCCGTCAGTATTGCGTTGTTTTCGATAACGCTTTTTTGTCTGATATTATGGTTTTTCCGTAATCCTGTTCGTCTATTGACGGCAGACAACAACAAAATTTTTGCCCCTGCCGACGGCAAAATAGTTATGATTGAAGAGGTTGAAGAAATGGAATATTTCCTCGACAAACGGATACAGGTATCCATTTTCATGTCGCCGCTCAATGTGCATGTAAATCGTTATCCTGTAAGCGGCGAAGTTATTTACGTCAAATACCATCCGGGCATGTATTTGGTAGCCTGGCATCCGAAGTCGTCGTTGTTGAACGAACGCTCTACGGTAGTGATAAGAACTTCCAACGGGCAAGAAATACTTGTTCGCCAGATAGCGGGCGCAGTGGCGCGAAGGATAGTAACATATTCCAAACCCGGCGACCAGGCTGTGCAGGGCGCCGATTTTGGATTCATAAAGTTCGGTTCGCGCGTCGATATTTTCCTGCCGCTTGATGTTAAGATAAATGTGGTTATTGACCAAATTTCAAAAGGAAATCAAACGGTAATAGCAGAATTTTAGTTTTAATTTTCAAAAAAAAAATGAACAAACGCCCACTTATACTTATAGCCAATGATGATGGCTACCGCGCGGGCGGGCTGCAGGCTCTTATTGAAGCCGCTCGTCCGTATGGCGATTTGCTGGTTGTTGCTCCCGCCGAAGGTCAATCAGGTATGTCGCACGCCTTGACGGTAAAAGTACCTATACGTGTTGAAAAATACGTCGAAGAGCCCGGATTTACTTTGTATGTATGCACCGGTACCCCTTGTGATTGCGTTAAGTTAGCGCTCAACAAGTTTGTAGACAGGCTTCCCGATTTGTTGCTTACCGGCATCAATCACGGCTCTAACTCTTCGGCAAGCGTATTGTATTCCGGAACCATGGCTGCCGCTATCGAAGGCTGCATGTATGGCATCAAAGCAATAGGATTTTCGCTTTTAGACCATTCGCCAAATGCCGATTTTGAACCTTACGCAGCATACATCAAGACAATCATTGAAAATGTAATGAAAAACGGCTTAAGAAATGGCGTCTGCCTGAACGTCAATATCCCTAAAATTAATGTAGACGACATACGCGGAATACACGTTTGTCGGCAGGCGCGCGGATATTGGATTGAAGAATTTGTTCACAGAGTAGACCCCAATAACCGTGAATATTACTGGCTAACCGGCGATTTTTTTAACGAAGAGCCCGATGCGCCGGATACCGACGAGTGGGCGCTGAAAAATAATTATATATCGGTTGTGCCGGTGCAAATTGATATGACCTGCTATGAGAGTATGAAGGAATTGAAATTTGAAATTTGAAAAAAAAATAAAAAAAAAGTTTTGGTATCATTTTTTTTTGTATTTTTACCCGTCAATTTTTAATCGTTTTTTTTACATTGAAAAGATACATTATATATATAGTATTAATGACGGCAGGCTGGCAGTCTTTATCGGCTCAGGAGATATTGATTCAGTGGACGGGCGTTGTTCGCAATGATTTGTTGCAGCCCGTACCATTTGCGCACATTATCGTACAAAGGGATTTTCGCGGCACCGTTAGCGACCCGCACGGTATGTTCACCATAATCACGTATCCGCACGATACCTTATTGATTTCGAGCGTAGGCTACAAATCCGTAAAGATTCCGGTTCCAAACTTTACAAACGACGACCCGAAGCATTACATAAAGGATATTGTTTTGGAGGAAGACGCTATCATGCTTTCCGAATTGGTGATTTTTCCATGGAGAACATACAGGGAGTTCAGGGAAGCGTTCATGGCTTTAGAGTTGCCCGAAGACGACCTGATTAGGGCATACCGCAACATAACGATGATGCAGGAGCAGATTTATAATGCTATTGCCAACCGTCAGGCAAGTCCTAATGCCAATTTCAGAGATGCTATAAACAATCGCACTAACCGAATGATGACCTATGGTCACATGTTCCCTACATACACTATCTCAAATCCCATGGCATGGGCTCAGTTTTTTCACGCTCTGCAAAGCGGAGATTTCAGACGCCGCGAAGACGGCAATAACGAAAGAAGACCAACTGTAATTGAGGATATTAGAAGGACTCCAACTTTAATTGAAGAAAATAATCAAAACAATATCAATAGATGACAAAAATTGTTGTATTTGGACCCGGACCGGGATTTAAAGGCGGAATTGCCAATTTTAACATCTCTTTGGCAAAAACATTCGCCTTGCTAAAAGATACCGAAACTCACGCGGTGTCGTGGACAAATCAATATCCATTTTTTATTCCCCGCGATTTTATTGATGCAAAAAGCCAGACCGAATTGTTAGAAAAAAGCGGTGTAACGGTACATTACACAATGAACTACAACAAGTTCTCTACATGGCAAAAGACCTACGAGGTAATTGCCGAACTAAACCCCGAAATCGTAATTATTCAATGGTCGACCCCAATTCAGGCGTTCCCGATAGGATACCTGATAAGGCAACTGAAAGCAAATACAACAATTCGCGTTATCTTAGACCTGCATTTCGCTAATCGCAAAGAATACGCAAAAACGGTCAAATGGCTTACAAATTACGCTATAAAATATGCCGACGCTTATGTAGTACATTCATACAAAACAGCTTGCGAAGTTAAAGAACTTTTCCCTACCGTCAATTTCGACCTGATTGAAGGCGCCGACGATGTTGCCGACAATACCGACAAACCGATATTGAAACTATATCATCCGATTTATGACATGTATGCGCCCGACCCGGCATTTGATATTGCAGCACAAAAACAACTGCTAAATTTGCGGCAATACGTATTCCTGTTTTTCGGTTTCATCTACAAATACAAGGGTTTACATAACGCTATTGCAGCCTTTGCCGATTTAGCAAAGACCCGCGACGATGTTTCGCTGCTTATAGTTGGCGAATCCTCATGGCAAACGCCCAAAAAAGATAGGGCATACGACCGTTTAAAACGTATTTTCAGTCGCGAACTGCGCGCAAAGTTCTTGAGCCGACGCGAAGACGAACAGCATTATCGCCCGTTGGAAATGATTGACCAATTAGGTATTAGCGATAAAGTTACGGTGGTCAACGAATTTGTGCCCAACGAGGAGGTACACAAATATTTTCAGGTTAGCGACGCAATAGTGTTGTTCTACGAAACGGCTTCTGCATCAGGCGTAGAATCCATTGCATATAACTTCAAATTGCCAATCGTAGCCACCCGTGTAGGACATTTTCCCGAATCGGTAAAAGAAGGCTCGACGGGTTTTTTGGCAAATGCCGACGATACCTCATCGATGACCGAGGCTATGCTAAATATCATCGAGCAACCAATCCTTTCCGAAAATATCGAAAAAGTCGCAAAAAGTATGAACTGGGATAATTATGCCAAATCTGTTCTAAAAATGGCAAAATCAATCAAATAGGAATAGGGTAGGATAGGGGCTACTATTTTTTTATAAAAAAAATGTTAAAAAAAATGCAAAAATATTGTTATTTTAAAAATTGTATTTATCTTTGCAAAAAATAAATAATGATTAATATTAATATAAATAATTGAATATGAGACGTATAGTATTTTTTATTGTAGCAATTTTCTTCTTTTGCCTCAGTAGTTTTGCTCAAAATGATAACAAAATCAGGCAATTAAGAGATAATATTGCAAAAAACGATGTTGCAACGCAGCATCCTAAGAAGAGTACCAATGTAAAAACGTGGTTAGACCGCGGAAAGTTGTTTTATGACGCCTATAGCGTAAATGTTGAATATTTGCGTTTTAACTTGCCGGTCAGCGAGGCAAGGTTGTTTTTTAGGGAGCCAAGACAAATAATATCCGGCGACGACGGAAGCGAAACGTTTGTCTACAGCAATATCAAGCTGATTTTCGAAAACGACGCTTTAAGAAATTGGGAAGTAACCAATAGCGCGGCTGACAATCCTTTGGCTGAATCGTTCAGCGCTTATCAAAAAGCTCGAACCTTAGACCCTAAGGGTAAAAATGAAAGAAGGATAGATGACGCTATCAGGGTTATTATCAACGATTTAGAGACAAAATTTTTCAACGAATTTTATCTTGAAAAATATCTCGATGCGTATAATACTGCTATTCAGCGTATTGAATTTAGTCAGGCATCGGGCGTTACCGATACCATTTATCATTTCTTAGCCGGATTTGCAGCATTTACGAAAAGTTCAAATGACGACAGCATGTGGCAACAGGCTATTGATAAGTTTGAAGCAGCGCTGAACATTGGCTATAGAGAAACAGGCGACCGCAGAGGAGAAATCTATAACCTGCTTTATACAGCCTACAAAAGCATAGGAAATGATGAAAAAGCCCTGTATTACGCAAAAACCGGATTTGAAAGACATCCTGAATACACGCAGCTAATGTACGATTTGATAAATTATTTTTTAGAACGCAACGACAATACATTAGCGTTAGAATACTTGGAACAGGCTGTTGCAAGAGACCCCAACAATGCGATTCTGCTTTTCGCCAAAGGAAAAGTACTTGACGAACTTGGCGAAACAGAAAAATCGATTGGAGCCTACGAATCTTCAATAAAAGTAGACCCTACATATTTCGACCCGTATTACAATTTGGCTGTAGTGCATTTTAATCAGGGCGTTAGATATGACGAACTGGCTAACGAACAAAGAATCCAAGCCGAATACGACAGGTATAAAAATTTGTCGGACGAGGCATTCTATAAAGCCATAGCGCCAATGGAAAAAGCATACGAATTGAGACCAAGCGAAATATCAACCGTTGAAACTCTCAGAACACTATACTTCAGGTTAAGAGTAAAATATCCCGAATTGGAAGCAAAATACGATAATATGAGAAGAATATTGGAAGAATTGCAGTAAAAGTTTGTTATATTAGTTATATTATTGGTTTATTAAAGAGGTCGAGCTCGTTTATGAGCTCGACTTTTTTTATGAGTTACCCTGAAAAAAAAAATCACTTTTTTTTGTTTTCTAAAAAAACATAATTATCTTTGCCGCGTTTTTTGAACCAAAAAATTTGATGTAGAAACAACGATGAACAGTGT
>Ga0099364_10013101_pt1 | contig 11151 bp, 9 predicted proteins | sample TergutTh196P3_FD_73070 | JGI IMG/M metagenome (GOLD analysis project Ga0099364, IMG submission 73070) | Microcerotermes parvus P3 segment gut microbial communities from Pointe-Noire, Republic of the Congo - Th196 P3 | ecosystem: Host-associated > Arthropoda: Insects > Digestive system > Gut ... | reverse complement strand
CGTGGACGTTGTTCACGGAACGTTACAGAGTAAGAACGACGAATGCCGAAAAACTTGCTCTAAAACCCCACCTGTGTTTTTCAGTTTTCCAAGTTCAATTTTCAATTTTTTTAGACTGTAGGCTATAGGTAAATTGGTGTTTCCTTTGCGTACTTTGCGGTTAAAAGAGATTTAACCGCAAAGTACGCAAAGGGCGCAAAGAAAGAAACGCGTTTACAGAGCCCGTAACGTCAGTTAGGGAATCAACCGAACGATTCCCTAACTGACGTTACGGGCTCCGTGAACGTGGGCTCTGTGAACAGTGTGACGAAAACGGCATTGAAATCCAATCGGTGCCCCCCGTTGAATCGGCGGGGAAAATGGGATACAATGATGGCGGACGGGCACAGTGCCGGTCAACATTTCTTTTCACATCATTTTCGGAGAATATCCCCACATGGCAATCAAAGTTGGTATTAACGGTTTCGGCCGTATCGGTCGAATGGTCTTTCGCGCAGCCGTCGCGGATTTTGCAAAAGATATTGAAATCGTCGGAATCAACGATCTGTTGGAGCCCGGCTATCTCGCCTACATGCTCAAATACGACTCGGTTCACGGACGCTTTCCGGGCGACATCGGCGTAGAGGGCAACAATCTTATCATCAACGGCAAGAAAATCCGATTGACGGCCGAAAAAGACCCCGCCAACCTGAAATGGGGGGATGTCGGTGCCGAAATCGTCGTGGAATCGACGGGAATCTTTCTCGAAGCAACCGGCGATAAAGGGGCAGATAAGCACATCAACGCCGGTGCAAAAAAAGTCATCATGTCCGCTCCGTCGAAAGATGATACCCCCATGTTCGTCTATGGTGTAAACTGCCGCTCCTACGCCGGGCAGCCGATTATTTCCTGCGCTTCCTGTACGACGAACTGCCTCGCACCGGTCGCCCGAGTCTTGCATGAAAGTTTCGGAATCGTCAAGGGCCTGATGACGACCGTCCACGCCGCAACAGCGACCCAAAAGACGGTCGATGGCCCCTCGGCAAAAGATTGGCGGGGCGGACGCGGGGTCTTCGAGAACATCATTCCCTCCTCGACCGGTGCGGCAAAGGCCGTCGGCAAAGTGTTGCCCGCACTGAACGGCAAACTGACCGGGATGGCATTCCGTATCCCGAGTTCCAACGTTTCGGTCGTCGATTTGACTGCGGTGCTGGACAAACCGGTTACACAGGATGCCATCAATGCAGCAATGAAGGCGGCTTCCGAAGGGGATTTGAAGGGCATCCTCGGTTATACCGAAGAGGCGGTTGTTTCGACCGATTTCCGGGGCTGTTCGCTCACATCAATTTACGATGCCAAGGCGAGCATCGTGTTGGATGCCAACTTTGCGAAGGTCATCAGTTGGTACGACAACGAATGGGCTTACTCCTGTAAGGTGTTGGAGATGGCACGCGTCATCGGGAAGTAATTTTTTTTGTGTCCTTTGTGGTTAAAAAGAATTAACCGCAAAGGGCGCAAGGGGTTGCGCAAAGGGCGCAAAGAAAAGGAAAAACACCCACTAAACTTGGACACACCCTCCGTTGCGTTTTCCCCGCCTTGGCGGATTGAAAAAGGGGCAAAAACCGTGTAGAATGGTCGTCGCGTACTTTTTTCCATCACAAGGATTATTCCGATGAAACACTGCCCTATGAGACATTTCGTTTGCCCTGTACTGGCACTTTTACTCTTGGCTGGCTCGTTGCAGGCGGCGGACACTTCCATTCCTGTCGAACTCAACGGAACTTTCCACTCCATTCTCTTTTCGGCGGACGGAAACTTGGTTCTCACGATAGATAGACTGGACGTGCCGAGTACGGCTCGAGGAGCCGCCGCCGTCGTTCAAGAGGGCAGAGTCGTTCAGATTTGGGACGCTCAATCGGGAGTGGAACTCTCCAAATTAGAGCATAGCCATCCCGTCAGTTCTGCTGTTTTGTCTCCCGACAGTACGATGGTTGCCACGATAGACTCCGTCGGCACTGCACGGATATGGCATCTGGACTGGCACTTGCCCAAAGCAGCGAAGGATGGCTGGCTTCCCCTCTTCGACGGCGAATCGCTGGCGGGCTGGTCGTTGCCCGTCTATGGCGGCGACGGCGAAGTGGATGTCCAAGAGGGCAATATCGTCATCGGACGAGGGGCATTGATGACGGGAATCCGCTACGAAAAGGAGTTCCCCAAAGTGAACTACGAAATCCAATACGAAGCCCGACGGGTGCAGGGGTATGACTTTTTTGCGTCATGTACCTTTCCGGTGAAAGAGAGTTTTTGTACCTTCATCAACGGCGGCTGGGGCGGCGGAACGACCGGTTTGAGCAGTATTGACGGCTATGACGCTTCCGAAAATCCGTCCAGTTTGTACTACAATTATCTGGACAACATTTGGTATCGTTTCCGCATTCGGGTAACGGATGACATCATTCAAGTCTGGATTACTCCGCAAGACAAGGAGGAAAATTGGGGGGAAGAGCAATCCATTATTGAACTGCGGTTGGAAGGCAAAACGATCTCGACCCGGCTCGAAGTGGACAAGTACAAACCGCTTGCTTTTACGACTTGGGTTACGGAGGGACACTTGCGGAATATCAAGTACCGGTTGATTGAACCATAGGTTCTGACTTGCCTTGCCAAATGATATGCCATTCCTTACAATGCGCACCATGTCTGAACAACTTGCCCGAAGAGTGGTCTTTCCGCATAACCGTCCCTCGCACACGAAAATCGTTGCCACCGTGGGGCCTGCCAGCGATGCTGAAGAAGTCATTGCTGAACTGATCAATGCCGGAGTCGATGTTTTCCGAATCAATATGGCTCACGGCAACATCGGTCAAGCCCAAGGCCGGCTTGACCGCATCCGAAAAGTCAGCGCAGCACTCGGCGTTACCGTTGGTGTGCTTGCCGACCTTGCCGGCCCTAAAATGAGACTCGGCGAAATTTCCGGTGGTGTTTATCAATGCAAAACCGATACCCCGATGACCTTCGTTCGCGGAACTTCCGCGACCGAGCCGGACACTTTTACCACAACCTACGAACCGCTCCTTGACGATGTCAATCCCGGCGACCGCATTATGCTTGCCGATGGAACCATCGCTCTGCAAGTGGCCGAAAAACATCCTGACCGCATCGTTTGTACCGTCGTACAGGGCGGAACAGTGCGGAGCCGACAGGGAATCAATCTGCCCGGCACCAAGTTGAGTATTAAAACATTGCAGCCCGCCGACATTGAAAACGCCCAATGGGCGACCGAAGCAGGCATTGACTTTCTCGGGCTCAGTTTTGTGCGGAGCGTGGAGGACATTCGGGAACTCCGGGAGATTCTCATCGAAACCGCCCATCGCAACACAGGGGGCTGGGGGGACATCCCGCACATTATTGCGAAAATCGAAAAGCCGGAAGCCGTTGAATCCATTGACGACATTGTGCAAATTTCGGACGGGATTATGGTGGCACGCGGCGATCTCGGTGTCGAATTCGACATTGCCCAAATTGCCGTCGTCCAAAAGAGAATCATCGAGACATGCCGGAAATTTTCCAAACCCGTAATCGTGGCAACGCAGATGCTCGAAAGCATGCACCATCAAACCTTGCCGACTCGTGCCGAAGCAACGGACGTTGCTAATGCGATCCTCGACGGCACGGATGCTTGTATGTTGTCGGGCGAAACGGCGGTCGGCGAATATCCGGTGCTGGCGGTGAAAATGATGCACCGGATTGCCGTCGAAACGGAAAAACTGCTGGAAGCACGGCAAAGGACGGCAGATTGGCATCGGCACCCAACGCCGTCGGTAACACAGGCGGTTTGCGATGCAGCGGTAACGGTGGCGGAAGAGGTCAATGCCCCGGTGGTGTTGGTCGGTACACGTTCCGGCAGAACCGCCCTGGCCGTTTCCAATCGGCGGTGTTTCACGCTCTGTGCGGCAGCAAGCAACAATGTCAGGACATTGCAGCGGATGAATCTTTACTGGGGGGTCTTTCCGATGGCGAATGTTCCCCCCGACCGCCGCGAGGCGTTGGAAGTAGTGATTCGGGCGGGCAAAGAGTCGGGCTACCTCGAACATGGCGACCGAATTATTTACATCGTCGGCGCAACACCGGAAAGTAATCATCAAAATGTTCTCTATGTGCATGTGGTAGAGTAGGGATTTCGCTGGAAAATGGTCTGCCCATAAAACGGTAGTACCGCCGTTGCGCTTCACTGATTTTTAGAGCACAGACTAAAAAACAAGGGACAAAGCCTAAAAACGCTTAATTTTTAGGCTTTTTTTAGTGTTTATTCTCATTAACCCTTCCCCCCGCTTCCCCATTATTCTTAACTATGATATACACTTTTTCAGAAAATTGGTGCAACAATCAAGCAACTTGTAGAAAACAATGGGTAGTTTACTTCGAGTTTGGAAAACGATACCGACGCCGCCGGGAGCGACTGTCGGACGAAACAGAACGGTTATTCGGACTTGAAAGCCGTCAGTATCCAGTGTGTCGGAACGGACAAACGTACTATTGACGTGCATTCCCTTCGCAAGATCTTTGGAACGTTGTTAGCCAAAGCGGGAGTGCCTCTGACAACGGTGCAACGATTGATGCGGCACTCTTCGCCGATTTTGACAGCACAGTTGTACATCGACGTTGAGCTGGTCGATATGATGCAAGCATTGAATCAGTTGCCGGGATTTAGTTAGTCCAGTCGTTCCTGCGTCCCCGAAGGAATCCCCTAACGACAACGTTTGAGAAACCCTGCAACGTGACTCTTGTCGTTAAGGGATTCGGTAACTAACACAGTCTGTTACTTCTTCAAAAAACCGTACTCGTACACCTTCGGTTCGATCTTCGCCGCCAATGTTTTCAATGCCGAACGTAAATCTGCAATGAGAGCATTATAGGTCTCATCATTGCTCTTATTGTTCATCTGACCGTTGGCATTGCGTTCCTGAAAATGTTCACGTATATCATAGAGACTTGCATTGACGTTGCGCTTTCGGTGAAGTCGGGCAATGTCTCGGTGAAAGACATTCGAGACTTGCAAGCGGTTATGGATCGGGAAAAAGCATCGGCAGGGGTGTTCATTACGTTGCAACCTCCGACAAAGCCGATGTTACAAGAAGCGGCAACGTCGGGTTATCTCGAAGACATACCCGGCTTGCGATTGCCGAAGAAAATAGCGAAATTGCAGATTGTTACAATACAAGAGTTGCTTGACGGTGCGAGAATGAACTTGCCGTTAACCGAGGCAGTGGTTAGATCGGCGAAACAGCATAAACGTAAAGGCGGTAATCGGAAAATTGAATTTGAAGAATGAGAACAAGTGATAACTCTTGACAAAACGGTACGCCACAGGAAGCACAGACGATTTCGAGACGATTTCACCAGGCGAAAAAATAGAGTAAAAAAGTGGGGATGATACACACAGCAAACTGCTCTTTTTGATACCCTGTTTTCTAGCATGTAAAGGTATTTTTAAGCATCAAAGGAGATACTGGTACAAAATGGCGTGATTTCCCGCCGGGCGGTTGCCTGTTCTCTTTTTGGAAATTTGCCGTTGCTCTGATTTTTTTTGGGGGGAAAAATTTGACTTTCGGCCATTTATCGTGTATACTGCCAAACGTGTGGGTTGTAAATGTTACGTGTGCCGCTTTGCGGTTGAAGTGCGGACAAGCGGCAGGTGGAAAATGAATGATTTCGGTAAAAAAATTGTGTTCCTGATGTTGCTCGCCTTCCTGTTGCCCATTGGACGCTCGACGGCAAATACTGCCGTAGATGGTGCGCTAGTGCCCTCGCCGCTCAACCACAAAAAAGGCACAGAAGTAAAACTGAACGGCACTTGGTCCTACATCGCGACGGGAGACAGAGAACAGGACGAATCGCTTGAAACTTTGTTCATCTTCTTGCACCGCGAGTTTGAGGAAATATTCGGTTCCGATGCCGTCAATGGAATTAAATGCACGATTTACAATGACAAAAACTCGGCGAGTCCCTTTATTCATTACGTCTCCGACCGCGAATTAAGAATCAGGTTACGGATGTCCAGTACAGTCTATTGGTGTCAACTGGTCTTTCAACTCGCCCACGAAATGACGCATTATATCTATTGCCAAACATACGAATATACAAAACTTTATGGAAGTAAATGGAACGAAGAAATTGTATGCGAAGCAATGACGCTCTATATGCTGAAACAACTTGCCGACAAATGGGAAGACTGTGTATTATCCCAATATGACCGTTACAGACGCACGCCGTTTTCGTCCTCCATTTACACATACGCGGCCAATGAACGCAATAAAGAAGCAGCAAGTGCATTAAAATCCTCTCAAGAAGCGGTAACCATACAGGAATTTACGGCACTCAACAGAACGGCCAGCGGCGACAGAGAGGATCACCGGGCAGAAACAAATTATCTGTACGACTTGTTGGTAACATTGGAAAAAGAACAAATAGCACCGATCATTCTGGAAATGTACCATTATCTAAGAGAAGATTGCTATATTGATTACGAAAGTTGGATAAGCAAGGCAAAATATCCTGAAGTGATCAGAAAATTGAGTAAAATCCAGCCGAACATCGTGAGAACGGTTCCCTAATGACCGAACTAATCCAAATATTCATGATTGCCGCCGCACAGGGTATCGGTGAGTGCCTGCCTATCAGTTCTTCGGGGCACAATGCGGTGATCAATCATCTTTTTGCGCTGTCCGGCCATTCCTTGACAAGCGGCAGTGCCGAATTCATGAAACTCAACATCCTTCTTCATGCCGGTTCCCTCATTGCCGTCTTGTTCGTTTGTCGGCAACGGGTTATGGATATGCTCTTCAATGACCGGCGGTTAATCCTCATGTTGATCATTGCCTCGATTCCAACGGCGGCACTCGGCTATCCGGTGTACAAATTTGCCCCTTGGATTCAGGACTCTTTGCCGTTGATATCGGTCTGTTTTATTGTTACCGGCATGATGCTCCTTTACACATTGCGGTTGCCGGAGGGGGAAAAAACGGCCTCCACGATGACTTGGAGAGATGCCCTCCTCATTGGCGGTGTGCAAGCGTTGGCGATTTTGCCCGGCATCTCCCGGTCAGGAGCGACTATCGTAACCGCTTTGTCTTGTCGGCTCAAAAGGGAAGAAGCAGCGGTCTTTTCTTTTATGCTTTCGATACCAGTCATTGTAGGCGGCGGGTTGTTGGCGTGTATCGGCATGATCAACGATGGCCCGGAGTCAACGGCACCAGTGCTGTCCGACGGGTTCCTGTTCGCCGGTGCGGTGGTGAGTTGCGTGGCGGGCATCCTTGCTCTTCTTTTTCTGTTGGATTGGCTCAAAAAGGGGAAACTTTGGTACTTTGCCGTCTGGGTGTTCATCATGTCGCCGCTAACCTTGCTGTTGGCGGTTCTAAGATAGTGCTTGGTAAATATCAAAAAAAGGGATTCGGCAATACTAATCTTTCTTTGTGTTCCTTGTGCACTTTGTGTCCTTTGTGGTTAAAATTCCTTCTTTTTAACCACAAAGGACACAAAGAAAAAAAACATCGGCTCCTGTTTGCGGTCTATCATTTTCCGGCGGTGGCCTTTATTAGAGACTGCCTACATTCTCTCTTTGCGCTTGAAAAAAATTAACCGCAAAGGGAAAAAGGTAAATTATTGCCATGTCGCAATATACATTCTCCTTCTTTAACCGTGATGTACAGAGACAAGCACAGAAGCACACCATCGCACCAGTCCGCTAACAAGTTTTTTGGTCAAATGAGTAGGGGAGTCCCGCAATCGCCGAGCGGTAAGGGTTTTTATCAAGATAACTCCAATCGGGGACTGTTAACCTGCCCTCGGCAGGCAAGTGCCCAGTTTTTCAATCCTGGAAGTGATGAAGGCAACATTTCGGAAAAAAACTTGTTAGTGGACTGACCATCGCACCATTCCGGCGGACCATGGAGTTGACTTGGCAAAGAATTTTTCTATAATCTTGGGTTGCTGAGAGCTCACTATCCCCCTTTTTATCTATGAGATATTTTTATCGGTGTTGGTTGGCAGTAACCTCCTTTCTTTGTACGGCAACACCGCTTTGGGCACAAGAAGTTGTAGCACCGGCGGGAGACGAAGAGAAAATTTGGGTCTTGCAATACGCCGTCATGATATTCTTTCTAGCGTTGGCATTGCTGATTTTGCTTCGTCCCACCAAGAGGGAAGATTCCGCCTTCACCTTCGACGAACTCAAGGCGCAAAAGGAGGAAAATATGAAAAAACTCAAAGGGACAAAGTAAAACCCGAATAAAAAAACCGGGAAAATGACCAGCATGAGATTGCCCTATGTTCAAAAAATGAGAGTCAAAAACGTGAGCGATTATTTCGTTTACCTGATGGTCAGGGTATTGTTTTGCATTGTCCAATCATTGAGTTTGGCGGCTGGACGGGCATTCGCCAACGGGATGGCGGCACTTTTTACGCAAGTTGTGCCGATCCGCCGAGAACTGCTCCACGAAAATCTGCAAATTGCCTTTCCCGAACTCAACGCGGCAGAAAGAAATCTCATCATTCGCACCATGTGGGAACACCTCTTTTTGATGGGGATTGAGGTAGCCCTCGCACGAAGAAGAATAAGAGATTTCAACTGGACAGACCACATCCAGTTGGTCAATGCTGAACCGTTGTTAAGTTTACTGCATCAAGATCGTCCGGTTATTATCGTTACGGGACACTTCGGCAATTTTGAAATCGGAGGATTTTCGCTCGGCGTGCTGACCTACCCATCGCATACGGTTGCCCGAACACTGGACAATCCCTATCTGAATCAATTTATCAAAGATTTTCGGGAGTCGACGGGACAATATCTTATCGGGAAGAAAGGCGGATCACCGGAAATCGTCAGCGTGCTTGAACAAAACGGATTGATGGCATTCCTCGTCGATCAAGCAGCGGGACGCAAAGATTGTAAGGTTAATTTTTTCGGCAAGACCGCTTCGACTTTTAAGGCGATTGCCGTTCTTTCTCTCCAATTTAACGCCCCTATTGTTGTTTGTTATCCGCTTCGGCAAAAAGATGAGTCGGGACAGTTTCAACTGCTGGGGTTCGACATGCACATCACGGAAGTTCTCGACCCATTAAACTTGCCGCCGGATATTCAAAACGTCAAAGACATAACACAATGGTTCACACACGTCTTGGAATCGGGAATTCGTCAATCTCCCGACCAGTATTGGTGGATACACCGCCGCTGGAAACGCTGAACGGTTTTATGTTGATGCGCCCGGTCGATGCACTCAGACTGATATGCTTGGGCAATGTGCCCTATTGGTGTCAAACATTTTTTGGGGAATTATACCGTTGATTACCCAATGCATTTTCTGTCGGCAAAATTTGCCTACATTCACAAGATTGCTCAATTCCGACACCGATAGTGCGGGCTGGAAGACACTTCTTGATAACCTAGACGGACTTTTCCGTCAAAAAATGCTACTGGGTAATATAGCGTGTAGTTCCCTAGCCGCAAGGGACGCGAAGTAGAGTAAAAACACCCTCTAAAATTTTGACACACCCGCCTTATGCCGCTTTTCTTTGTACGGATTGCCGTTGCGGTATCGAGACAACGCCGGGACTCAAGATTTCCGCCAGCACTTCATCACATTTTTCGCAGACCATTTCCGGCTGGATGGCATCCATCCAGCCCAGCAATGAAGTGCGTTTTTTCTGTTGGTGTTTGCTGAAGTCCTGTGCTTGAATGACCCGGTGTTCCCTGCCTAACGGGGCATTTTCTTTTGCCTGTGTGGGACCGAAGAGTCCCACGCATTTTGTTCCTACAGCGGCGGCAATTTGCAGTTCGATGCCGTCCGAACTGATGAAAACCGTCGCCACCTTCGCCAGTGACCTCCGTGTTGCCAGTGTGGTGCCGGGAGTTTGGGATGCTGCCCCGTCCGCGGCATGCACTGCCGACTCTGCCCGGCGTAATTCCTGCTCATATCCTGACCAAGTGATCAGTGAGGGCAAATTCCATTCATCCAAGAGATATTTAGCCACCATGCCGTAGCGTTCTTCCTGCCACCGTGCGGCGGGATTGTCCGCACTGAGATGAAGTAATGCAAAATTGCCGTGTAACCCCTTCCCGTGCAAGATATTTTGTGCGGCAATCTGATCTGTTTCACATTCCGGCATATCAAAATCGATACTACTTCCGAAGATACCCAATGGTTGGAGCAGTTGCAGGTTCCGTTCGATGCGGTGTGTTGCCTCCGCTGCGACGGGAATATTATGTAAATGCCGTTTTTGTTTTTCGCCGAATCCAATGCGGTATTTTGCGTTGGACAGCCACGCCGCTAGAGAACTGCCGAAGGAATTTTGGGGATCAAGGGCAACCTGCGGTGCAAAGGATTGAAGCCGTTGCCGTACACGGCGGATTTCGGAAAAGTGTTTCAGCCAGTCATTTCGGACAAAAATAAACCGGTTCACCGCCCAATGGTCGAGGATGAGCGGGGCGGCATTTTCCGAAGTGAGCCAGGCGATTTCCGCGTGGGGAAAACGGTGCCGAAGTGCAAGGAGAGCCGGAAGCGTTTGGATAATTTCGACGGTATTGCCGAAATGCGCTACCAAAATCCGTCGGGGATCCGCCAGTTCTTTCGGAGAGGCAGTCTTGCCCGAAAACAAATGCGATACACTGGGTATATTGGTTAATTTGGAGAACATCGGCTATCAAAATAAACATCAAAACGGCTCCGCCAGCGGGGAGTGTAACAATTTACCCCCGAGTAAGGCAAGAGCAAAATGGAAAAAATCGGCGGGTGTGTCAAAATTGTTGTTTCTTTTCGGCTGACAATCTTGCGTAAAAGATGGGCAACTTGTTTTCTCCAAACCGCTCATTGTCCCATCTGCCATCGCTATCACAATGCTACCTAGCCTTTGCATCTTGCGTATCTTGCCTGTACAGGGCAATGTCAAATACTTGTGGGGTATAACGAGGGTACTCCGCACCCTCTGTCGGCTATCTCCGACCAACCGCCCGGAGGTCGGTTGCTACCTTCGCCCGCCGGGCGGTTGCCTACTTGCCTACGGGTGTGTCCAAGTTTAGTGGGTAAACATTTTTTTGTGGCTCTAGCTGCGTTCCGGGTTGGTGGTGGACAGGATGTTAGATTGAGCGAAATCACAGTCAAAACATATAAGAATGCA
>Ga0099364_10013100_pt1 | contig 11152 bp, 7 predicted proteins | sample TergutTh196P3_FD_73070 | JGI IMG/M metagenome (GOLD analysis project Ga0099364, IMG submission 73070) | Microcerotermes parvus P3 segment gut microbial communities from Pointe-Noire, Republic of the Congo - Th196 P3 | ecosystem: Host-associated > Arthropoda: Insects > Digestive system > Gut ... | reverse complement strand
CGCCAATACCTGCAGACCCGAGACCACCGACCACATACACACTGCCACCATTAATTGTAATGTTGCCGGCATCGGCTAAAACCCCGGGATTCGTTGTGCCATCGCCGCCACCAATACTTGCATAATGGGATCCGGGATTTGTTGACATCAACATGCCGTAAGGTACATTGCAATCTATCGTGATCGTTCTTCCCGTCGGCACCCGTATTCCTCCGACTGTATTCACGCCATCCAAAAACAAAGTCAGATTTGCCCCGTCGTTTAATGTTATACTCCCTGAGATCGTGATCCAATTAATCGTAACATTGGTGGTGACACCATCATCTATCACAATATTTGTTATGGTGTGAGCACCGCTGCTCCGAATAGAGTATGAGTCGCCGGGGGGAGTATCGGCAAGGATAGTCAGCGTTCCTGCGTTGAATTCATAGTAGCCCGGTATTGAAACAGCAGTTGTCAGATCAATATCCCAATCACCAGGAGCAGCGGTGACAATCGGTCCGAACATTGATAAAAGTAAAATAATTGACAATGCAATCGATGTTGTCTTTCTAAGCGTTGTTACATTCATATTATTTACCACCAAAAATTATATTTCAAGAACTAAAATATTAAATTGTATATTTTTTCACAATAGCCATCTACCCTCATAATTGGAAACAATAAAAACGTAAAAAAGAAGCAATGGGAGAACTTCAATAGAATAAAAATCGGCTGGGATGCAATGAATTTTGGATATAATCATCTCTTCAATGAGGGGATCAGAAATGCCTCCTTTGCCGATAATATAATTGTCATCAATTAAAGCTACCAATAAAATATATTTGCAAACATATGGAATTGCACTAATTGGAGTTTAGCGATTCCAAACGGATTATTAATAAATACAATGTATATACGGGTATTAAAATATATTGTTAAAATAAAAATATTCGATTCGTATTATTAAAAAATATAAAAATAAATTGTAAAATGTAAAAAGAGATATAAATTCGGAAATATGAAAATATTCCACACAATTAGATTTAATAAAAAAATATCAAAAACGACAAATCAAAAACAAAAAAATAAAAAAGGAGGAAACAAAAAGTGAAAATCCTTTTTTCAAAAACACAACCTTAAAACCCTTTTTTCAAAAACACTAACCTTAAAACCCTTTTTTCAAAAACGCTAACCTTAAAACCTTTTTTTCAAAAACACTAACCTTAAAACCCTTTTTTCAAAAACGCTAACCTTAAAACCTTTTTTTCAAAAACACTAACCTTAGAACCCTTTTTCAAAAACATCGAAACCCCTCTCAATTTTTGTTTTCAGAAGCGCAGCGGATGAAAGCAAAAATTGAGCGTTTTCAAAAAAAAAATATTTTTAAGTGAATTGTTGCCGTTTTTTATATTGCTGCTTTTAGATTACAGCTACCGCTTTTTCATTACTGTTGCTATGAGTTGTTATTTAAAATTACTTAAAACAAAAAAATGGCGCCATATCTTTCTTTTTATTTTTTTATATAGTCGAAGCCGTTCGATTCAGCCGCCTTGGGGCGACTGATCGAACGGGTGGTTGACTCGGGTTTTCATGATTGGAAGAAAAAACCGAAACATCATTTTAAGTCAGCTAAATAAAAACGGGGGTACCGTTTCCTAAAATCATCAAACAGCATTAATGAAAAACGTACCCCGTTTTCGAATCGCTCCAATAAAAATGATGTTTCGGATTTAATCAAAAAAATGAAATCGAAAAAATGAAAAACAGAAAAACAAAAAAAAGATTCAGAATTTAATCTGAATCAATACCCTTGTTTTCAGAATTTAGTCCGAATCAATTTCCTTGTTCAGCCAAGGCATTTTTGCACGGATTTCTTTGCCGATGATTTCGAGTTCAAGTTCTTTTTCGTGGCGTTCCATGGCTTTTAAAACCGGGTGGTTGACCAATCCTTCTAAAATGAACTCTTTGGCAAACTCGCCGTTTTGAATACGGGCAAGAGCGTCATACATCGCCTCGCGGGATTCTTCGTTGATGACTTGGGGACCAACGGTCATGCCGCCGTATTCGGCGGTGTTTGAAACGGAGTGCCACATGCGTTCTAAACCGCCCTCATGAATGAGATCAACGATGAGCTTGACTTCATGAACGGTTTCAAAATAAGCCATTTCGGGCTGATATCCGGCTTCGACCAAAACATCAAAAGCTTCTTTCATAAGACAAGTCACGCCGCCGCAGAGATCCACTTGTTCGCCAAACAAATCGGTTTCCGTCTCTTCCTGAAACGTGGTTTCATAAACGCCGGCACGTGTACAGCCGATGCCTTTGGCATAAGCCAAACCAAGCTCCATAGCTTTGCCGCTGGCGTCTTGATAAATCGCAACAAGACCGGGGACGCCGATGCCTTCAGAATAAGTTCTTCTGACAATGTGACCCGGACTTTTTGGGGCAACTAAGAAAACATCCATGTCTTTTCGCGGAACAATTTGGTTGTAATGAATGTTAAAGCCGTGAGAGAAACATAAGGTTGCCCCTTTTTTCATGTTCGGCTCGATTTCAGAAGCGTAAAGCTTGGACTGAGTTTCATCGGGAACTAAAATTTGAACGATATCGGCAGACTTCACGGCAGCCGCAACTTCCATAACTAACATTCCGTCCGCTTCAGCTTTTGCCCAGCTTTTGCCGCCTTTTTTCAAACCGACAACAACATTTAAGCCGGTGTCTTTTAAATTCAAAGCCTGGGCATGACCTTGGCTGCCATAACCGATAACTGCAATTGTTTTGCCTTTCAAGACATTCAAATCTGCATCTTTGTCGTAATACATTTGTGCCATTTCAGATACTTCCGTGGGAATTAATGAAGATTTTTTAATTATTTGATTTTTTAATTATTTGATTTTTTAATTATTTGATTTTTTAATTATTTGATTTTTTGCTGTTTGTTACTTTTCCTTTACAGTGTCCTTTGAACCGCGCAAAAGTCCGATTTTGCCGGTGCGCGCCAACTCCTTAATACCAAACGGACGCAGCAATCTTTCGAGTGCGTCAATTTTATCGCCGGCGCCTGCCAGTTCAATAATCATCGTGCTGGCACCTACGTCAACGACTTTGGCACGGAAAATTTCAACGATGTTTAGAATTTCCGTACGCGTCTCCTTGCCGGCGGTGATTTTGAACAATGCCAACTCGCGTTCAACATGCTCTTCTTTGCTTAAATTCGTCACCTTAATGACTTCAATTAACTTGTAAAGCTGCTTAATCACCTGCTCAATGATAGAATCGCTTCCGCAAATAACGATTGTCATTCTGGAAACTTCAGGGTCTTCCGTCGGACCGACAGCCAAACTTTCAATGTTGTAGCCGCGCCTGGCAAAAAGTGCGGCAACACGTGTCAAAACACCATAATGGTTTTCAACCAATACGGAAAGGGTGTGATATTTTGTATCCATTTACATGCCCCCGCTTTTTCTTTCATCAAGGATTTCGTTAATCGACGCCCCTGCCGGAACCATCGGATAAACATTTTCTTCGCGGTCAACACGCACATCAATCACAGTCGGTCTGCCGGATTTAATGGCGGTTTGAACGGCTTCTTTTAATTCGGATTTCTTCTCAACCAAAATACCAAGAGCCCCGTAGGCTTCGGCTAATTTGACGAAGTTAACACTGTTTTCGATGTTGGTGTGAGAATATTTGTGATCATAAAACAAATCCTGCCACTGGCGAACCATTCCCAAATAACCGTTGTTTAAAATAACGGAAATCACGGGGATGTCATTTAAAACAAGCGTTGCTAACTCTTGAGAGTTCATTTGGAAAGATCCGTCACCTGCGACATCAAAGACAAGCTGGTCAGGACAGCCGACCTTGGCGCCCATCGCTGCCGGAAGACCAAAGCCCATCGTTCCAAGACCGCCGGATGAGACGAGTTTTCGAGGAGATTTGAATTTGAAATATTGAGCTGTCCACATCTGATGCTGACCAACTTCCGTTGCAATAATTGCATCCGGCGCAATTTTGCACAGCGTTTCAATCACAAACTGAGGCTTAATGGTGGATTTGCTGTCCGTATAAGTCAGCGGATATTCCTTTTTCCATTGATTGACACGTTTAATCCACTCAGCCGTTTTTCCGGCAGCCGCTTTTTCCGATACGGACTTAATCAGCTCGGTAAGAATGTTTTTTGCATCGCCGACAATCGGAATGTCAATCGCAACATTTTTTGAAATTTCAGCCGGATCAATATCAATATGGATTTTTTTAGCACCGGCTGCAAATGATGAAATTTTGCTGGTCACTCGATCATCAAATCGAACACCGACTGCAATTAGCAAATCGGAATCTTGAATGCTGTAATTGGCATACTTTGTCCCGTGCATGCCCGGCATGCCAAGGAAAAGCGGATGTGTTGTCGGAAAAGCACCCATACCCATCAGTGTGGTTGTCACAGGAATGTTTAATAATTCCGCCAATTTGTACAATTCGGACGAAGCGTTTGAGGAAATAACACCGCCGCCGGCATAAATTACCGGTTTTTTAGCGCCTAAAATCATGGCAGCCGCTTTTTGAATCTGTTGCTTGTTTCCCGCAACCGTTGGCTTATAGCTGCGAAGCTCAACCTTGTCGGGATACGAAAATTTAAATTCTCCGACAGTGGCATCTTTTGTAATGTCCACTAAAACCGGACCGGCACGCCCCGTTGAAGCAATATAGAAGGCTTCTTTGATCGCTTTTGGGATATCTTCTGCCTTTTGAACCAGATAATTATGCTTTGTAACCGGAAGCGTAATTCCTGTAATGTTGGCTTCCTGAAAAGCATCGTTGCCGATGAGGGAGCTGGAAACTTGCCCTGTAAAAGCAACCACCGGAATAGAGTCCATATGTGCCGTTGCAATACCTGTCACTAAATTTGTAGCACCCGGACCCGATGTTGCCAAACAGACACCTGTTTTGCCCGTTGCTCTGGCATAGCCGTCAGCCGCGTGAGCCGCCGCCTGCTCGTGCCTGACAAGGATATGACGCAAATCACTGTCATAAATCGCATCATAAATGTGGAGCAAAACACCGCCCGGATAGCCGAATATCGTGTCCACGCCTTCCTTTTTAAGAGATTCGATGAACGCTTTTGCGCCGTTCATCTGCTCTGCCGAACTTTTTGTCATAACATTCCTCTTTTGATTGAAATTCAACCGTTTGAATTTATTTGATTTGATAACTTTTCGTTGTGATAATAATATTTTGAAATGAGATACTAATTAAAAGCATGATATTTAATAATGTTTCCTGCGCTTAAAATCGGGATAAAAAGAAAAATGAAAAGAATTGAAAAAACAATTCAATTCATTTGAAATCAAGCGCGGGACAGCTTTAAACCAACCGGTTCATGCCGTTGATAACCGCTTCAACCGATGCTTCAATAATGTCTGTGCGAACCCCGCGGGATGTAACAATTTTGCCGTCTTTTGAAAGCTTAACTGTAACTTCAACCAAAGCATCCGTTCCGCCGTTAATCGCATCGACATGATATTCTTCAAGCAAAATATCACCGACAGAAGAGACTGCCTTTTGAATTGCCCGAACCGCTGCGTCCACCGGACCATCTCCGGTGTCTACACCAACTTCTTCTTTGCCGCTGACATCTAAAACAACAGAAGCCATCGGAATGGATGGTCTGCCGGAAAAGGCTGAAAATGCCTTTAATTTGACGGTCGGCTCATGGTGCATTTCCAAAACGGATTCTGCGATGGCATACAAATCTGCATCTGTGACACGGTAGCCTTGGTCACCCATTTCCTTGACACGCTTAAAGATGTCCTGCTTTTGATTTTCATCCGCTTGGAATCCCAATTCTTTAATCGCCAATTCAATGGAACTGGTACCGGCATGCTTTCCAAGAACAACACGCCGTGTGCGCCCGACAAATTCGGGAGACAGCGGCTCATAAGATGCCGTATTTTTGACCAAATCATGCACATGGATTCCGGCTTCGTGTGTAAACGAATTGCCGCCGACAAGCGCTTTGTTTGGTGCAACGGGAATGTTGGTCAATCGGCTGACGAGCCTTGAAACTTTGTATAAATCCTCGTTTTTGATTTTGGTTTGGACGCCGTAAACATGTGCCAATAAAACAGCAACTTCTTCTAAAGCCGCGTTTCCGCTGCGCTCGCCAATCCCATTGATTGTGACATGCGCCTGAGAAGCGCCGCCCCGGAGAGCTGCAACTGTATTGGCTGTTGCAAGTCCGAAATCATTATGACAGTGAATACTGATCGGAGCTCCGGCTGCGTAAGCAAGTTCCGAAAAAATGTTGAACGTTTTTTCCGGCGTTAACATGCCGACCGTATCGCAATAACACAATCTGTCCGCATGATGGGAAACACCATATGCATAAAGTTCCTTTAAGAACTTGAAATCCGCTCGAGATGCGTCTTCGGCGCTGAACTCAACAATTAACCCATGCGATTTGGCATATTCTGCAACAGTGCCGGCCATTTCCAAAACATCTTCTCTATCTTTTTGAAAACGAATATCTTTCTTCAGTTTGGTTTCAATATGAAGATTGGAAGATGGAACAACCAGATGAACGGAATCAACATCACATTCTAATGCTAAATCAATATCAGATGTGCGCACTCTGCAATAACTGCAAATTTCCGCTCGAAGCCCGAGTGCTGCTACCGCTCGGATGGCTTCACGCTCTCCTTCAGATGTAACGGCGGACCCCGCTTCAATAATGTCCACACCCAAATCATCCAAGGCTGTTGCGATTTTTATTTTGTCGTCTGTACTCAACGCCACGCCGGGTGTTTGTTCACCGTCACGAAGCGTCGTATCAAGGAAGCGTAGATTTTCGAATAATATAATCCCCTCTTTTTACAATACATGAAACGATGTTTGGCGGCTCATGAAATATCATGAAACAAAAAACCAAAAAATCGAATCTGACTGAGAAAACCATTAATCGCTTATATATCTTTTCATGCATTTGTCATGTATTATCATTATAATTAGGGGCTTGGACTGATAAATGGACTTGAATTGTAATGGATTTGAACTGATAAATTTAAATAGATTTTAAGAGCTTACAAGACACCATGTTTACAATAACGGTAACTCCTCGATTTGGAGATGTGGATGGTCTTGGACACATTAATAATACAGTCCCTGCCAACTGGTTTGAGCTTGGAAGAAATCCGATTTTTCGGATGTTTGAACCGAATTTGAATCTTTCGTACAAGACGTGGTCGCTTATTATGGCACACACCGAATATGATTTTATAAAGGAAATGTTTTTCCAGCATGACGTTGAAATTCGAACATATGTTCAGCGCGTCGGAAACAAATCATTTACATTTTATCATGAAGCCTGGCAGGAAGGACGCCTGTGCGTCACAGGACGTGCCGTCATCGTCCATTACGATTTCAGCAAAAAAGTCACGACAGAAATTCCCGAAGATGTCAAAGAAAAATTAAAAGAGCATATGATTCCTGAAGATTTTGCTTTCGGAGATCAAAGGGAATAAAAACAAACCAAAAATTAAGAATTTTTCTTAAAAACGATAACGGGTGAAATTCAAAAATTGAAAAAAACGAAACAGCAGTTATAAATCGCCTTAGCAAAGAAAAACGAAACATCGTTTCTAAATCGCCTTAGCGAAGAAAAACGAAACATCGTTTCTAAACCACCTCGATAAAAACGGGGTACCGTCCTCAAAATCAACAAATGGCTTTGGGAAAAAGGGGTACCCCCTGTTTTATTTGATGAAATACAAAACGATGTTTCGTTTTTTCTTTAACATGAAACCCGAATAAACCACCCGTTCGATCAGTCGCCCTTAGGCGGCTGAATCGAACGGCTTCGACTCCATAAAAATTAAATGAAAAAATACGAATCCTTTTTTTAAGTAAATAGAAATATCAACAGCGGCGACAATTGTCATAGAAATAATATTTTTTTTTTGAAAACGCTCAAATTTTGCTTTCATCCGCTGCGCTACTGAAAACAAAATTTGAGGGGGTTTGGATGTTGTTGAAGAAGATGGATTTGAAGATTTGATTTTGAGGAAGATAGATTATGAAGATTTGATTTTGTTTTTGTTTAGAACGGTTCTTTGTTTGGAACGATTCCAAGCCGGAACAGTTCCAAGCACAGCGAAAGGATTCATTAAACAATCAAAAACTTTAATTTAAAACGAAACATCATCTTTCATCACTTCAATAAACCCAGGGTACCCCCTCAAAAACCAAAAAACGCTTTGGGAAAAACCGTACCCTCAATTTTTCAATCACTTTAAGAAAAAGATGTTTGAGTTTTAAACAAAAAAAATGAGAGGCTTCGATAAAATGACCTTATCCAAATCAAGATACTGCATGGGTATGCAATGCCCTAAAATGCTGTGGATGGACATCAATATGCCAAGCCGCTTTGACCCATCCGCATCGGACGAAACCCGCCTTGAAACCGGCAATATCGTCAGCGAGCTTGCCAAAGGTTATTTCGGCAATTTCATTGAAGTCCCTTTTTCTCATAATAAATCTGAAATGATTGAAAAAACACGGCAATTAATGGATGAGGGCACCCGAATTATCGCCGAAGCGTCATTTGAATATGAAGGAAACTTTTGCAGTGCAGACATCCTAAAAGCAGTATCTGGCGGCTATGAACTGATCGAAATAAAAAGTTCATCCGACTCAGACGAATCGAGCAAAATCAAATCCGTTTACTTAGATGATATGGCTTACCAGACATACATCCTCACCCACTGCGGAATCGTTGTGAAAAAAGTATCCATTTTGCAGTTAAATCGGGATTATGTCCGCCATGGAGAACTCAATATTCAAGAACTTTTTGTTTTAACCGACTGCACAGAAACGATTTTTTCCATGCAGCAAGATGTTGCCCGACACATTTCTGAAATTTCTGCAATCGCAAAACAACCAAATGAGCCAAACATCGCAGTCGGCAGCCATTGTCATAAACCGTATGACTGCGGATACAGAAGATGGTGCTTTCAGAATCTGCCGAAAAACAATGTGTTTGAAATCGGCTGGGGGATGTGGGGCAGCAAAAAAGATGAAGCATACAGTATAGGATTGGTCACATTTGAAGACATATTAAACAGCGATGTCAAACACAAGCTTACGGAAAAACAAACCCGCCAGATAACGGCAGCGACCCAAAACCTGCCGCCTCACATCGACAAAAAAGCAATTTCCGATTTTCTGTCAAAAATTAAATATCCGCTGTATTATTTGGATTTTGAAACATTCCCGCAGCCGATACCGGAGTGGGATAATGTCTCGCCTTACACCCAAATACCGTTCCAATATTCGCTGCACATTCAAGACACACCGCGCGGCACAGAAAGACATAAAGAATTTCTTGCAAAAGAAGGAATCGACCCCCGCCGACCGCTTGCCGATCATCTGTGTGCCGATATACCAAAAAACGCTTGCGTGATTGCGTATAACATGGCTTTTGAAAAAGGGCGAATTAAGGAGCTTGCAGCACTTTTTCCTGACTTGTCCGATCATTTGATGAGCATACACGACAACATGATTGACCTGATAATACCGTTTCAATCCGGTGCATATTACTGCAAAGAAATGGGCGGCTCATATTCCATCAAATCGGTATTGCCTGCCCTATGCCCCAACGATCCGAAATTGGATTATAACGCTTTAAACCTGATTCACAATGGCAGCGATGCGATGAACGCCTACGCAGCATTGGTGAACAAGTCGCCTGAGGAGATCGCCAAAATCCGTGCGGCGTTGCTTGCTTATTGCCGCTTGGATACACTTGCGATGGTAAAAATTTTGGAAAAACTCTATGATGTTGCAGGGAAATGATATGAGGCAGCGAGTTCATTTTTACTCCAAGCAGCGACCCTTTGATCATCTGCTTGGAAAAAGTGAGCAGGAAAATTGAATGTATAAAACACTCAAAAATCCCGCTTGCTGTAAAATGAAAGTGATGCCTTATACGACAAAAGCATGATTCCAAGCCAGACAACCATAACAAAGATGACCGTCACAATTGGATTTGCTGCAAACCATTCAAAGAGAACGCTGACCTGTTTTATTGAATTTTCCAGAAAATTGAAAAATACAAAAACCAACAAAAATAAGCCGAAAAACGGCAAATACGCTAAAATTTTGGCTTTCATATACCCAAGTTTGAAAAAAATCGGAAGCTGAACCGCCTGTAAACCACTGTAAACCAAAAATATAATCAAAATTGCAGCCAAAGATTCCCAAGCATTGAAATCTTTTTGCATAACCGTCAATGCCGCAAAAGCAAAAAGGCAAGCAAACAATCCTGAGCAGATATCAACAATGAGCGCAAATAAATATCGGCCTAAAACAACCGTTCTTCGATTGATGGAAAGAGTGGGATATAAGGCGTCAATGTTGTTTTTTTCGCCTATGGCAAAAGGATAGGCAGCAAGCAGCGCGGCAAACACCATAACGACAGAGACGACGATTGTACTCACACCTGTACTGAGAATCACAATAAGTGCAACTACTGCAAATAAAATCAAACTGTTTTTGAGATACGACTTAACCGTCAAAAAATCCAGCCGAACAAAAGACAAAGCCTTATTCATACAATTCCCCCTCCTTGCTCATATAAATGATAATTTCGTCAAGCGTAATCGGTTCAATAAGCAAATTTTTAAACTTGCCGATATTTGCCGACTCTGTCATTCCGTCAAAACCTGTGCTGTGTTCCCGAAGACCCATAATCATCTTTTTTTGATCGGAAGTGATATCAGACAGACCGCCTTTGACCAAAACGTATTTTTCAAGCAAATCTTCTTTTGGGCCGCTGTAAACAATGCGTCCGTTCAGTATAAAAGTAATATAATCGGCAATTTTTTCAAGGTCTTCCGTGATGTGGGTTGAAAACAAAATGCTTTTTTCATCTGTGACAAAATCACTCAGCATACTGCAAAGCTCATCTCGGGTCACGGGATCAAGCCCGCTTGTCGGCTCATCAAGGATAAGCAGCTTTGCCTCATGAGAAAGAGCAACGGCAATCATCAGCTTGACTTTCATGCCGCGTGACAGCTCTTTAACCTTTTTCTTTTTTTCAATACCAAACTTTTGGAGCAGCTCAGCATATGTTTTGCTGTCCCACTTGCGATAAAAAAGCGACACTGCGGCTTCG
>Ga0099364_10013099_pt1 | contig 11152 bp, 5 predicted proteins | sample TergutTh196P3_FD_73070 | JGI IMG/M metagenome (GOLD analysis project Ga0099364, IMG submission 73070) | Microcerotermes parvus P3 segment gut microbial communities from Pointe-Noire, Republic of the Congo - Th196 P3 | ecosystem: Host-associated > Arthropoda: Insects > Digestive system > Gut ... | reverse complement strand
TCCGCCGTGAACTCCGGCAACGGCAGAGCTCCTGGCGGCTCGCCGCCCGCCCCATGCTCGCGAAGCAGCTGCAAAAAGCGTTCGCCGTGCCGCTCAAGCTTCACCTTGCCTACGCCGCTGACCGCTAGCATCTCGCCTATGGAGCGCGGGCGCTTTTGGCACATGTCCACAAGCGTGGTGTCGGAGAAGATGACATACGCCGGCACGTTTTCCTCTTTGGCGATGTCAAGTCGCAATTGCCTTAGTTTTTCAAATAAATCCTCCGAAAATGCGTAACCTGCGACCTCTGCCAGCCTCATCGCCCTTTCGGCCCTATCGGACCATCCCGGGCTATCAGGGCTTTGCAGGTTATCAAGGTCATCAGGGTTTTGCGGGCTTTGCGGGCTTTGCGGGCTATGCGTGCTTTGTGTGCTTTCCAGACTATGCGTGCTTTCCAGGCTTTGCGGGCTTTCTATGTTTCGCGGGCTTTTCGAGCTTTTCGGGCTTTTCGGGCTTTTTTGGCTTTTCGGGATTTGCGGCTTTTCACTGCGGATAGACACGGCCACGCCGCCAAACAATACCTCTTTCGCCTTAGGCGTGACGCTCAAGAAGCCTCCATCATCGTCAACATGCCCGAGCGCCGCCAATCGGCTTACAAGAGAGCGGATGTAGCTCCTCGTGGTGCCCTTCATGATACCGAATGTGGACAAATCGGTGAAGTCTTTGGACTTGCCGAGCAATATATCGGCGGTATGGGTGAACATGAACCTCTTTCCGGCCCTGTTTAGCCGCGTGATATGCGACAAAACCTTCTTCGCGTCTTCGGTTGCGTCGATTTCGCTATATTTGCCAACGCCGCTGCCGCAGTTCCCGCAGTTCCCGCAATAGTCAGACGCCCGCTCCCCGAAGTAACGCAGCATGTACATCCGCAGGCAGCCGTCCGTCTCGCAGTATCGTTCCATATAATTAAGAAGCTGCCGGTTGCGCCGGCTCTCGTCTGGGTTGTCGCTTTTGTTGATGAGGTACAGCACGATGCCGACGTCTTTGCGGGCGTAGAAAAGGATGCAGTCGGCGGAAAGCCCGTCGCGCCCCGCGCGCCCCGCCTCCTGGTAATAGCTCTCAACGTTTGGCGGCATGTTGTAGTGGATTACAAAGCGCACGTTCGACTTGTCTATGCCCATCCCGAAGGCATTCGTGGCAACGATCAAGCGTATGCGGTCATAAATAAAATCATCTTGCGCCTTGGCGCGTTCTGCGTCGTCCAACCCCGCGTGGTACCGCGCCGCCGAAAAACCGTCTGATTTCAGCCTGTGCGAAACGACTTCCACTTCCTTGCGAGTCGAGCAATAAACAATGCCGCTGCCTTTATTTTTCCTCACATATCGCGCGAGCGCCGCATATTTGTCTTTTGGCTGCTTCACATCGAAATGGAGGTTCGGGCGGTCAAACCCTGTCACCAGCTCGAGAGGGCTCCGCAAGCCCAAAGAGCGCAACATGTCAACGCGCACGCGGGGCGTGGCGGTGGCCGTAAACGCAGCCAGCACGGGGCGCGCGGGGAGCTGCGCCAAAAACGTGGGTATGTCCAGGTAGCTGGGGCGAAAATCCTGCCCCCACGTCGAGATGCAGTGCGCCTCGTCCACAGCGACCAGGGAGATTTGCCTCACCATGGCGAGATGCGCGATGGATGGCGCGAGCAGCCTTTCCGGGGCGACATAGATTATTTTATACTGCCCCGCTCGCGCGTTCGCCATGGCCCGCCCCAACTGCGCATCGTTGAGCGAGCTGTTGATGAACGCCGCGGGGACGCCGTTTGCGACGAGCGCAAGCACCTGGTCGCGCATCAATGAAATGAGCGGGGATATAACCAGGGTGACGCCGGGCAATAGCATCGCCGGGATTTGGTAGCAGATCGACTTGCCTGAGCCTGTGGGCATCACGCCCATGACGTCCCGCCCGGACAGAAGCGCGTCGATAAGCTCCGCCTGGCCCACGCGGAACTCGTCGTAACCGAAATATTGCTTAAGTATCTGGGCCGGAGCCAAGTAATTCATGACAACCCTTGCCGGGCAATCCTCTTTTCGGAGCATGCCCGGTCCTTTCATGAGAATTCCCGCTTCGATCTCGCCTGCTTGCCTGCTTGCCTGCATGCTTGCCTGTCTGCCTGCTTGCCTGCTTGCCTGCCTGCTTGCCTGCTTGCTTGCCTGCATGCTTGCCTGTCTGCCTGCTTGCCTGCTTGCCTGCCTGCATGCCTGCATGCCTGCATGCTTGCCTGCCTGCTTGCTTGCCTGCCTGGCCGCTGCGCTCTTTCGGAGCGGGCATCATGCCGTCGCCGCTGCCTGCGCAATTGTAGATGGGTATTTCATCTCCGCCCAATGGGCGAAGGATATCTGCAGACAGTTGCCTATACTTTACATGAGCAATATAAGTAATGTCAATGTTGCATTATATTGTTAATTATGGGATAATTTTCTTACTCGACTAAATTTCTATCGTACGTGTACAGTTCCAGTCTGTTGTAGGGACGGTCGCCCCCGACCGTCCGCTGGTTTTCATGTAAACTTCACATACGGACGGTCGGGGGCGACCGTCCCTACGAAAGATGCGTTCGAAATCAACAATGATCGTATAGTACTGTACACGTACTTTCTATCAATCACATGCTTCATGCGATACTGTTAAGTTCAGACAAGTAAAGTTCAGGCAAAGTTCAGACAAGTGACAACCAGTGTTCATCTTCATGGTATATGATGCCGGAGTGGCCGACCGGAGCGCGAGCCACGAGCGGGCGGACACGAGCGAGCTGACGGAGCGAGCCACGAGCGGGCGGCCGGAGCGCAAGCCACGAGGGGCGGCCACGAGCGGGCGGCCGGAGCGAGCCACGAGCGGGGACCCGTAGGCATGCATCATCAAAAGGAGGGCGCAATGGATGGCAGGTATGAGATAAAGCACTTTTTGAACGCAGCCGACTGCGCGCAGCTGCGGGCGAGGTTGCGGGTAGTCGCCAAGATTGATGAGAACGCCGGGGCTGACGGCAGCTATAAGGTCCGCAGCTTATATTTTGACAATTACGACGACAAGGCGGTGATGGAAAAACTGTCTGGCCTCAGCAGGCGGGAGAAGTTTCGGCTCAGGTATTACAATGGCGACACGTCTTTGATACGAGCCGAAAAGAAAAGCAAGGCAAACCGGATGTGCAACAAAGCGAGCGTTCCAATTGAGAAATGGCAATGCGTGGCGTTGCTGGCAGGGGATTATGGTTGCTTAAAATCCTCGGAAACACCGTTGCTGTTGGAACTGTACGCAAAAATCAAATACCAGAACTTACGGCCCAGGAGCATCGTGGATTATCGCCGGGAAGCCTACGTGTATAAACTCGGGACTGTGCGGGTCACGTTCGACAGCGACATCAGGACATCGAACAGCGTGTCCGAATTTCTTAACAAAGGCCTTCCTACCATACCCGCAACGCCCGCAACCATCCTGGAGATCAAGTACGACGGCTTCCTGCCGGATATCATTCGCGACATACTACAGATTGGCTGGCGCAACCAAACCGAGTTTTCAAAGTATGTGGTAGCAAGGCTCGTATAAGTGACTGTTAGGAAATAGAATTTACTGAACCTGTGAAGAGGGACAATCGCGTCGCATCGACGCGAAAATCATATCATACGGCAGGCTCCGCCCGCAGAACTCAGAACTCAGAACTCAGAACTCAGAATCATGAGTTCAAAATCTTGTTTTTTATACATGATTTTAGAATACAATAGCATGATGGAGGGAGAAACCATGCTGGAGCAACTATTCAACTTTAGCTATCTTAACCAGGCGGCGTCGCTTTCCATACCAGACACGCTGGCCGCCCTATTGGTGTCGTTCGCGCTCGGCTTATTTATTTTCTTCGTGTACACAAAGACGTTCAAAGGCGTGATGTACTCGTCGTCCTTCTGCATATCGCTTATCGCGATGGAGCTGATCACGACGCTCGTCATTTTGGCCGTCTCCTCGAATCTGATCATATCGCTTGGGATGGTCGGGGCGCTGTCGATCGTCCGGTTCCGGACAGTGGTCAAAGAGCCGCTGGACCTCGTGTATCTGTTCTGGTCGATCACGGCGGGAATAATCGTGGGCGCGGGGCTCATCCCGCTGGCGACCATAGGCTCCATGGCGATCGGCCTGATCTTGTTCATTTTCGTCAACCGCAAGGCTGGCGACACGCCGTATGTAGTAGTCATAAGCTGCGCCGGGGAACATGCGGAAGCGCCGGCTCTGGATTTGCTGGCCAAGTCCGCAAAAAAGCATATTTTAAAGGCGAAAAGCGTTTCAAGGGAAGGCCTGGAGCTGACCGTCGAGGTGCGGCTCAAAGAGTCGTCCTCGCAGTTCGTCAACGCCCTGCTGGCCATAGACGGCGTCAATAACGCCTCACTGGTCTCGTTCAGCGGCGACTACTATATGTGACGCGATGCGTCGCGGGTATGCCAGCAGCATCGAAAGGAGGCGCGAAAATGATAGGTAGCAAGCATATCGCAGCAATCACCGCAGCCTTTATGCTAATCTCATCGATTGCCTGGCTCGCATGCGGTTTTTTGGCGTACGCTACGAGCGGCGACGAAACGGCGAATGCGCAAGTTTACGAAAAATGGTTGTTCGGCGACGAGTCCATCGCCATTGACATAATCGCAGACGAAGGCGACTGGCAGGGGCTGGCCAGCAACGCTTCAGCTAAAGAGTGGATTTGCTGCGACCTGGTTATAAACGGCGAAAGGTTCAGCGGAATCGGGGTGAGGGCGAAAGGCAACTCGAGCCTTACGCAGGCGAACCGCTCTACAGGCGGCAGCTACAGCCTGCAATTCAAAGCCAACAAGTTTGTCAAAGGCCAGACATTCTATGGGCTTGACACGTTTTGCGTCAACAATATGTATGGCGACGCGACGTATATGAAAGACTACCTGTCCTATGAAATAATGGGTTTCATCGGGGTGGAGGCGCCACTGGCAAATTTCGCGAGCGTCTCGGTCAACGGCGAGGGCTACGGGTTCGGGGTCGCGTTAGAACGGTATGACCAGGCGTTCTTGAATCGGGCCTATGGCACGTCGGCCGGCCAGCTATATAACGTGAAAATCCAGATGGGCCGGCGCGAGGATTTCGAAGACATGTGGGAGGACATGCCAGACGAAATGCCAAACTGGATGCGAGGCGGACGGGGCTTCCCTGGCATGCAGCGGGGCGAGACGGGCGAGACAGGCGAGTTGGGCGAGACAGGCGAGTTGGGCGCGGGCGCTCCGAACGAGTGGAGCCAGTGGGGCGCTCCGGGCGACTGGGGCCAGCCAAGCCAGCAGGGCGAGTGGGGCGCTCCGGGTGCCTGGGGCGATCCAAGCGAGTGGGGCGCTCCGGGCGAGCAGGGCACGTTAGACGAACAAGGCCAACGGGACGCGCAAGGCGAGGCGGGCGAGACGGGCGAGCGGAGCGCGGGCGCACCGGGCGAGCAGGGCCAAATAGGCATGCCGGGCATGCCGGGCGAGCCGGGCGACTGGGGCCAGCGCGGCGGCGGAGGCATGGGCTTTGGCAGAGGTTCCGGAGGCGGTTCCCTCGTCTACACAAACGACGACATCGCCAGCTATAGCTCGATCTTCGACAACGCAATTTTCAATGCGACAGACAAAGACAAGCAGCGCGTGGTCACGGCCCTGGATAACTTAAACGCCGGTACCGATTTGGAGAGGTATTTCGACGTCGACGCGATACTGCGCTACTTCGCGGCGCATACGGTCGTTGTCAACCTTGACAGCTATACGTCAAACATGCAGCAAAACTACTACATTTATGAACGCGATGGGAGAATCACCATCCTGCCGTGGGACTACGGGCTCGCGTTTGGCGGCTTCCAATCGGGGAGCGCGTCGAGCGTCGTGAACTTCCCCATCGACACGCCCGTAAGCGGCGTGAGCATGGAGGACAGGCCGCTCTTGAACAAACTGCTGGAGGTGGACGAGTACCGCGACAGATACCACGGCTACCTGCTCCAAATCGTCGAGGGCTACTTCGAGAGCGGCGCGTTCGAACAGACGATAGCCGCCGTGGATTCCAAGATCGACGAGCACGTCAAGAGCAATCCTGCAGCAAATTACACATACGAGCAATACAAGGCTTCGCTCCCTGTTCTGGCCGAGCTCGGGCTCCTGCGCGCAAGAAGCATAAAGGGGCAGCTCTCTGGGGCGATACCGTCCACGTCGAGCGGCCAAAACGCCGACAGCTCAGCGCTGGTGGACGCTTCGAGCGTCAACTTGGCCTCGCTCGGCTCAATGATGGGCGGAGGCGGAATGGGGCGAGGCGGCGGATTCGACCCGCAGGACGGCGGCATGGGGCAGGGCAGAGGCGGAATGTATAATGGCGGCGGATTTGGCTCGCCGGATGGCGGAATGGGGCGAGGCGGCGGCCCTCAGGGCGGCAGAACGAGGCGAGGCGGCGGCTTTGGCCCTGACGGCGGCGGCGGCGGCTTTGGCTCACCGGACGGCAACGACTTCGGCCCGCCTGACGGCGGCGATTTCGGCTCACCGGACGGTGGAGGCTTTGACTCGCCCGACGTCAACGGTTTTGGCCCACCGGACGGCGACGGCTTCAACCTGCCCGACGGCGGCGGTTTTGGCCCGCCGGACGGTGTCGACTTCAACTCGCCAGACGGCGGCGGTTTTAGCCCACCGGACAGCGCCGACTTCAACCCGCCCGACGGCGCCGGCTTCGGCCCGCTAGATTTTGGAGAGCCGACCCAGAATGGCGCACGTGGCGCACAACAGCAATCTGGCGCTGGCGCTGGCTCTGGCGCTGGCGCTGGCTCTGGCGCTGGCAATGGCTACGGAGCGGGCAATGCCGCAATAGCCACTGCGTTGCTGGCGACTCTGCTTGGAGCGACGATCTTTATCGCCAGGCCAAGGAAAGGCGTGATATGATTGACTAGAAATAGGATAATTATGGGGGTGCAAAGGTGCCGAAAATACTTATTTGCGACGACGAACCAGGCCTTCGTACAGTCATCAAGCGCTACGCCCTTTTCGAGGGGCATGAGACGAAGGAGGCGTGCAACGGCATGGAGGCGATCCAAGCATGCAGAGAAGAGAAGTTCGATATTGTCATCATGGATATTATGATGCCTGAACTCGACGGATACTCTGCGGTCAGGGAGATACGAAAAATCTCGGACGTCCCCGTCATCATGCTTTCGGCGAGAGGCGAGGAGTACGACAAGATCCTCGGGTTTGAGCTTGGCGTCGACGATTACGTAGTCAAGCCGTTTTCTTCAAAGGAGATCATGCTACGCGTCGCCGCGATACTGAGGCGGTCGGGAAAGAACGCCTGCGTCAACGAGGACGGGCGAACGGTTTTCACGAAAGAAGGCTTTACGGCCGACATGACGGCGTACAAAGTCATCATCGACGGGGAGCAGGTGGAGCTGGCCCCAAAGCTGTACGACTTGCTGTTTTTTCTAATCCGGAACAAAAACATCGCGGTGCCCCGCGAAAAGATACTGGCCGAGGTATGGGGATTCGACTATTTCGGCGACGACAGGACGCTCGACACTCATGTGAAGCTCCTGCGCAAGGCGATGGGGCCATATTCCGGCTTGGTCAAGACGCTGCGGGGGCTTGGCTATAGATTCGAGGGGTGAAGCTTAGCAGGTCATGGGAAACCTAACGCTAAAATGGAAGATTTTTGTAATGCTGCTTGGTTTCTGCGCCATGCTGCTGGTTATCCTTTGGCTGTTCCAGACCGTGTTCCTCAACGCTTTTTACATTCATATCCGCGTATCGGAGATAAAGCGGAACGTCGGAATGCTAGAAAGCAATATCGGCCGGGAGAACATGGCAGAACTCGTCGAGGGCGTCTCAGAGGCTGGCGATCTCGTTGTCGAAATCATCGATTTGCATGCAAATGGAGCGTTCGCGGCGTTTTTTCCGCAAGACAGGCGCATCGCAGCTGACAGCGCGGCGCTAATAGCATTGGCCCGCGACAACGACGGGGAGCACTATGAATATTACTCGCCGCCGAGGAACCCACTTAACCTGCAAAGCCAACAGAATCCACAAGGTACACCTGGCCCGCAGTGGCCACAAGGCCAACAGTATCCACCTGGCCCTTTTAGCCCGCAGTGGCCACAAGGTTCACCTAGCCCGCAGTGGCCACAAGGCCAACAGGATCCACAAGGTACACCTGGCCCGCAGGGGCCACAAGGCCAACAGGATATGCCTGGCCTTTTTAGTCCGCAGTGGCCACAAGGCCAACAGGATATGCCTGGCCCTTTTGGCCCGCAGGGGGCGCAGAGCGCGCAGGGCGGCATGCGCGTCCCTCCACCGCCGTCCGCGTGGAACCGCCAGTATGCGGCGCAGTCGATTGCATATGTGAAGATCGTGGGCAATCCGTCGGGGACGCAACAGGCTATCATCATCCGAGCGGTGATCTCTCCCGTAAACGCGACAGTGACGACGCTCAGATACCAGCTATACTACATATCCGGACTAATGCTGCTTTTTTCCATCGTCCTGGCGATTGCCATAGCCAAGAAGGTGTCAAAGCCGATAGAGGAAATCACCAGGGGCGCGCATTCGCTCGCCAAAGGGAATTACGGCACGCGCTTCACGGGCACTGGGTATTCTGAGATCATAGCCCTGTCCAACACGCTGAACAAAGCGGCGGTCGAGCTTGGGCGCGTCGAAGGCCTGCGCCGGGAGCTGCTAGCCAATGTGTCGCACGACCTGAGGACACCGCTGGCGCTGATCTTCAGCTACGCGGAAATGATGAACGATTTTCCCGAAGAGGCCACTGCGGAGCAAACGAAGGCAATAATGGACGAGGCGCGGCGGCTGACAACTCTTGTTAATGACATCTTGGACATATCGAACCTGGAATCGGACATGGAAAAACTCAACGCAACGCGCTTCAACCTGACGCAGGGCATTTCCGAAACGACCGCGCGCATTGGCGCGTTGCTTAATAACGAAGGGTTTAGAATTACGTTTTGCTATGACGGCGACATATATGTAAACGCCGACGAGCTAAAAATCAGCAGGGCGTTCTACAACTTGCTGATCAATGCCGTCAACTACTCAGGCGACAGCCGCGAAGTCACCGTCACCCAGGCTGCAAACGGCAACTCGGTCCGGATAAGCGTCGAAGACGGCGGTGAAGGGATCGAGGAGGCGGACCTGCCTTTCGTCTGGGAGCGCTACTACAGAAGCGGCGCGAAGCACAAAAGGGCCGTCACCGGCACAGGGCTGGGGCTGTCCATAGTAAAGAAGATCATTGAGCTGCACTGCGGCCGCTATGGCGTCGAGTCGAAGGTCGGCAAAGGCAGCGTGTTCTGGTTTGAGATCGAAATCGCTGAGCCTGGCGCGTGACAACCCGCATGGCAAATCAATAATACAAACTGCATTTACAGATATGCGCGCCGTCAAAAGCGCAAACTCCGTTGGCACAGGATCGTACCTAACGGAGTTTACATATGGCTCAGCGCGTAGAGCCGTGTGTATGTTAGCTTCTTCTTTGGCCTAATCTGCTAGCCACTAGGGCGCGCCGGGGTCATCGCGCCCTACAAGCCGTTTGCGGTCGGCGACCGCCTTTGCGGCCTGTCCGCCTGCGGCAGCTGCCCATTGGCGCCACCTGGAGCTTGCCCGCCTATGCCGCCGCCCGGCGGTTCCAAACGGTCAGTCCTTTCGCCCGCGCCGCTGCCTTGGCGGTCCCTCATGCCGCCGCCGCCCCTTCCTGCGCTGTAAGCCCCACCATCGTCCCCGATGCTCGTCATGAGTTCCCGGATCGTGACATCGAGGCGTTTTTCGCCGTTTACGAACAGGGAATAACTCTCTCCTATTTTGAAAGACGGCGATGTAAAACCCGATGCCGAAAAAGCGGTTTTGCTTATGTATTCCAGCAATGTTCTTCCGGTTGAATCCTTTATGGCAATCTCGCTGCCCGAAGGCAGCTGGTTGGCAAACGACACGCGGATGAGCGGCTGCGTCGAACCCTCCGTTAAGGAATACACGCTGCCTGCGGTGATAACCGTCCCGCCTGTGAGGTAAAAACCGCCGTCCATTTCGATCGCGCCGTCCGCGCCCATGGATGGCCCGCTGATTTTGACCGTGCCGCCCTCGATGTAGATATGCCCATTTGAGTCTATGCCGTCATTAGACGCAACTATGTCGATATTGCCGCCCGAAATGCGGACGAAGGCGCCCTCGGTGATTGAAAATCTCGGTTCGCTCATTCCCCCGCCGCCCATAGTTCCCGGCCGTCCGCCCTGTTGCCCGTTTTGTGCGCTATTCTGTTGCACGCTCGGTTGCACGGTCTGTTGCACGCTCTGTTGGCCTTTCTGTAGCCCGTTTTGTTGGCTGTTCTGCTGGCCGTTCTGTAACCCGTTTTGTAGCCCATTCTGTTGGCCTCCCGGACGCCCTCCCGGCAACCCGCCGCCAAACGGCCAGTCCTGTGGCCAGTCCTGCAGCCAGTCCTGCGGCATGTCCTGCGGCATGTCAAACCAATCCTCTTGCGTCCTGCCGCCGCCGAATATATGGCTGCTTCCGGCTCCGGAGGCGTTGAGGCCGTCGTCTCTTGCGACAATCGATATGTCTCCGCCGCTGATCGTGACGCTCAGCCCCTCAATGCCTTCGTAGCAGACAGGAATACCGATAATTCCGCCCGATATTGCAACTGCGTTGTCGGCGTGGATGCCGTCGTCGCCGGTTTTGATTGATATTTTGCCTCCGCTGATAAATACGTCCCCGTCACTGTGCACGCCATCATCTTCTGCGTCAACGGTAATATCTCCGCCTGTGACGAGGACATGCGCCCTAGCCTTTAGAGCTTTCATGCTAGTCGATTCGTCTTCCGCAGCGCTCTGCCCATTAATCAACCCCCGCCCCTGCTGGGCGCCCCCTTCTGAGAAGGGGGTAATGCCGCCAAACCCTCCGCCCCCGGGTCGCCCCTCAACGCGGGCGTTCGCGTTCGTGTTCGCGTTCGCGTTCGCGCTCCCGCCTCCGGTCGTTATTTCGAATACGCCACCCGTTATAGTTAGGCTGTTTTCAGATTGTATCCCGTCCTTTTGGGCTTTGATATCAAACGTGCCGCCCTCAATGACAATCCAGCCTTTGTCCTCTTCCTTATCGTTATTTGTCTGGATTCCGTCATTTCCCGC
>Ga0099364_10013098_pt1 | contig 11153 bp, 7 predicted proteins | sample TergutTh196P3_FD_73070 | JGI IMG/M metagenome (GOLD analysis project Ga0099364, IMG submission 73070) | Microcerotermes parvus P3 segment gut microbial communities from Pointe-Noire, Republic of the Congo - Th196 P3 | ecosystem: Host-associated > Arthropoda: Insects > Digestive system > Gut ... | reverse complement strand
GCATCTCTTAACCCTTGTTGTTGCGGTAGTGGCAGGCGTACTGATTCATGTCATCTGCAAGTGGTTGGACCGCAAATTTCCTAGCGACCAGCCCAAGTGAAAGCCCGGGGTCTAACCACCCCGGGCTTTCTTTTGGTGTGAAGATTTCGCATCTCTTTGCCTCTTCGCACTTAGGATAGCACATCGGGGGTAGGTTTGTCAAGAGGGAGTCGCTGCTGTACCGGACGTTTTGCCAAGGGAGATTCGACATTTGAAGATAGGAGTTTTTCTACGTTTTCAGGGCTTTTTTATGAATTAAATGTGGATATACTTTGGGATTTCGGTGTGTTATGATTGTGAGTGCCGGAGGTCCTTCCAAGGAAGGGAGGTGTGAGTTTGACAGCGCTTCTCTTAAACCTTTTTACTGCGGTGTTGGCAGGTGTTTCGATTCATATCATCTGCAAGTGGTTGGACCGCAAATTCTTCGGCGACCAGCCCAAATGAGAAGCCCGGGGTCCAAACCCCCGGGCTTCTCGTTGGTGTGAAGACTGCACTTCTCTTTGCTACTTCACACTTAGGATAGCACATTAGGGGAGGTTTGTCAATGGGGTTTTTGCGGCTAGGGAAGCCAGAAATAGGGAGTTTTTCTACGTTTTTTGGGCTTTTTTATGAATTAAATGTGGATATACTTTGGGATTTCGCTGTGTTATGATTGTGAGTGCCGGGAGTCTTCCCCAGAGGGGAGGGGTGTATTTGGCGCAGAACCTTATAAACCTTGCGTTTGCAGTCATGGCGGGTGCGATTACTCATCTCATTAGCAAGTGGTTGGACTGCATTTTATCCGGCAAACAGCCCAAGCGTTTCAAGCTTTTTGGCAATCGGCCAAAGAGAAAGTCCGGGGACTGACCTCCCCGGACTTCTCTCTAGTGTAAAGATGCAGAACCTTATTGCTTCTTCACACTTAGGATAGCACGTCGGGGTAGGTTTGTCAAGGGGATTTCGCTTGCTGGTTGGCTGCTGCTGGGAGGTTTTGTATACTAACTATGCATTGCGAACTGCATCTCGTATCAGGCGGTTTCGCCTATATTCTCATCTGGCTCCTGTCACTCAATAGGCTCCCAAGCTGCATACTTCTCAAAGCCCGCCTTCTCAGGCTCTGCGTTGTCGCTTGGCGCAAGCGATAATGTTTTGATGATATTGTGGTTCAGGTATTATGACAGATAAAAGATGAGAACCCCGGAATATTTTCGCATTGCGGCTATGTGCTATACTTCCGCGTACACGCTGTTCATAATAGCGTTTGTGTTTATACTCACGAGCGAAAAGATTTGCAGTTTCTTGCTTGTCTTTTTGCCGCTATACGGCACGATAAAACCAGATAAGGCCACTGGCATACCGGCGGTTTTTCCGCACCACTAGTGCTACGTACACGAAATAACTAGACCTACCTGCCGGTCTTTTTGCCGTCATGCGGCACGTAAAATCCTTGAAAGGCACAAGCATTCCGGCGGATTTTCCGCACCACCTGACGACAAAAATCCTCGGCATTTAAGTCCAGTTATTTCGTATACGCAGCACTAGCGGCAAAAATCCTACGCAATAAATCCGCAAATCTTTTCGCTCGCGAGTATAATACGCCAAAATCATTTTGGAGGTTTTGCCATGACAGCAGAAAACGTTTCGACCCAGTATTTCCACGAGTATTTTGCCGAGTGGATGGGGATTTACAAACTTGGGGCTGTCCGCCCCGTAACGTACAGGAAATATGTGATGACATCGCGGCGACTTGCCGAGCTTGCGCCGGATCTGAGGGTCTGCGAGCTCGACAAGCGGAGCTATCAGACGATAATAAACGACTATGCCCGGACCCACGAGAAGCAGACAACGCTTGACTTCCACCACCACCTAAAAAGCGCGATAATGGACGCGATCGATGAAGGAATGCTCGCATCGGACCCAACCCGCAAAGTGATTATCAAAGGGAAGCCGCCCGTGGGAGAAAAGGCGAAATACCTGAGCCTGTTCGAGCTGAGAGCCCTGCTTGGCCAGCTTTCTTTCGCCGACGAGCCGGACTGGGACTGGTTTATACTGCTCGTAGCCAAGACGGGGCTCAGGTTTTCTGAGGCGCTGGCCCTTTCGCCTCAGGACTTCGATTTTACCCGCCATAAGATAAGAATCGTAAGGACGTGGGACTACAAAAGCGCCGCCGGGGGGTTTTCCGGGACAAAAAACCCGTCTTCAACCAGGACTATCTCCATAGACCCGGTGTTAAGCGGGCAGTTTCTCAACCTAAGCAGGGACAGGGCGGAGGATAAGCTCCTCTTTGTGGAAGGCAGGGTGTTCAACGCCGCAGTCAATAAACGCCTTAGAGCGTTGTGTATTAAAGCTGGCGTGCCGGAGATATCCCTGCACTGCCTCCGCCACACACATGCGTCTATGCTGATTTTCGCCGGCGTGTCAATAGCAAGCATCGCAAAAAGGCTTGGTCACTCCAATGTGACGACAACGCAGGAGACATACCTGCATATAATACGCGAACTGGAAAGCCGGGACAACGACACGATAATAATGCACTTATCCGCGCTAATATGATCATGCCGGCGGGCAGCAATCTGAGCGCGACCTACAGCGCTCAGAAGTGCCGTAGCCGCATTGCGAAGCGTAATCCCGCATCTTGGAATCGAACCCACGAACTGCGGAAAATTATCGCAACATATCTCGAAAAATACTCGAAAAATAGTAAATTTTTCTTGGAAAAACCATTGACAATTCTCCCGAAATGTGTTATTGTGTAGTTACTTTGAGAGAACAATTTGATTTTAGTAACAATTCCCTCCTCGATAACTGCATATAGGGGCAAAACTGTTGAAAGACAGTGACGCAAAACTAAAGGGCCTGGTCTTAGGATTTGGCAGCCAGTTACCGGCGAAAACGCCGTATTATGGTCTTTCAAGCCCCGCGAGGATACGAAAGGCTTTTTTCAACCCAAAACCCAGAGCCGTACGATGCGGAACGCTTGCGCCAAGCGACAACGCAGAGCCTGAGAAGGCAGGTCTTGAGGTATATGCCGCCGGAGGGCAGTCTGATGGCTTCGGGCTTGGCGAGAACGAAGGCAAAACCACCGGACAGGGATGCGGTTCGCTATGCGTTATTAGTATTAAAGCGTCCAACAAAGCAGCAATGCAGCCGCATAACCTCTTGACAAATCTCCCCCAATGTGCTATTCTGAGTGCGAAGCAGCAATGAGATGGTTGATCTTCACACCAAAGAGAAGCCCGGGGGTAGAGACCCCGGGCTTCTCATTTGGGCTGTTTGCCGGATAAGATGCGATCCAGCCACTTGCAGATGAGATGTATAAGCACACCCGCTACGACCGCAACTGCCAAGGTTATGAGATGATTGATCAAACAACACCCCTCCCCTCTGGGGAAGACTCCCGGCACCCACAATCATAGCACACAATAACTCTACAAGTAAATCCACGTTTAAATCATAAAAACACCCCAAAAACGTAGAAAAACTCCCTATTTCTGGCTTCCCCAGCCGCAAAAACTTCATTGACAAATCTCCCCCAATGTGCTATCCTATGTGTGAAGAAGCCATAGAGCGGATAATCTTCACACCAAAGAGAAGCCCGGGGGTTGAGACCCCGGGCTTCTCATTTGGGCTGGTCGCCGAAGAATTTGCGGTCCAACCACTTGCAGATGATATGAATCAACACACCTGCCAATACCGCGGTAAAAAGGTTTAAGAGCGGATAAATCAAACTCACACCTCCCTTTATTGGAAGGACCTCCGGCACCCACAATCATAGCACACAATAACTCTACAAGTAAATCCACGTTTAAATCATAAAAACACCCCAAAAACGTAGAAAAACTACCACCCCACACCATCACCCACAACTTAAAAACCCGGAGGTACAAAGCTAATGAACAAAAGAAAGAGCATAAGAAGAAAAAAGAAAAACAAGGGGATCTTCTCAGGCTACAAGCTGCGCGGCGACTACTTCGGTAGGAAGCTCATCGCGCTTGTTTCGGTTTCTGTTTTGGTCATGGCTGTGGGTGTGTTTGCTTTTGCGGAGTTGGGTAATGATGATTTAGAGCTTGATGAATATATAGACGAAATCGCCGGACAGGAGACGCAGGAGACGCAGGAGACGCAAGAGACACAAGAACCGCAGTGCCAATGCCCCGAAGACGCCGAGTGCGAATGCCCAGATGGTACCGACCCGTGCGACTGCGAAACCACCGAGGACTGCACATGCCCCGAATCGACCGAAAATAACTATCCTCTCTCAACGCTTAACTCTAAATTCGAAGTCGTCTTCACCTACTCCCCCGAAACCCTGACCGTAGCCGTCGGCACGGACCTCCACAGGGATACCGATATAGAAGAACTGCTTCTCCGAGGCGTTACAGCGTACACCATCGACGAGGACGGCAACCAAATAGAAGACGTAACCCACCTCATCCGCGTCCACAACGACGGCGGGCTAACGAAACAGTGGGAAGATTATTATAAAGGCCTAAGCCCCATTCCGCCCGGCGGCGCAGGCGGCATTGCCCCGGGCACAGGCTCCATCACACCGGGCATCGGCGGCATCACTCCCGGTATCGGAGCGCCCATAGGCGGGATAACCCCCGGCGTGGGCTGCGGCACGGTTGCCGTACCGCAGCAGCCGGTGTTCACGGCGAACGTATCATACGCCGTAACCCTGCCCGGAGCAGGCGGAGAATCGGAGACCGAAGCGGAAACCGACCACATAAGCGACCCGACTAGAAGGCTCGAAGTAATGCCGGCGGGGATCGTGGCGGCTAACACAGACGTCAACACCGAGGCGCTGCTTCGCGCTGCCATAACTGCCGCGCCGAACACCGGCACAACATACAACCAAGTACCAGACGAAACAATAATAACCCTCACAGGGAATTTTCAGCTAACGACAAGCGGCGGCGGGGTTGTCCAGATAAACGGCGGCAGAAACATACACCTCACCAGCGATGTACCTGTAACAATAACTATCAACGGCGAATTCCGGCATTTTCTTGTAACTCAAAACGCAAAGCTTACGATATCGGGTCAAATTACCTTACGAGGGAGAGCCCAAGACGATAGGAATCCAGCTACTTCACGCACCACGGAAGGCACGGGCACGAACAGACCTACGCCGGGCGGAGGTGTACAGGTCGGAGGTAGCAATAATATAAGTAGTACTAGCGAAGTAACTATAAGGGATCAAGACAGAGGCACGTTCGTTATGGATGATGCCCGGGTTGTCATTACAAACTGCTCTAATATTTATTACGAAAATACCTATAGAAGTAACACCGGTTATAATTATCGTGGCAATGGCGGAGGTGTGAACATTCTTAACGGAAGCTCGTTCATTATGAATGCCGGCATAATAAGAAACAACACTGCAAACGGAACAGGTGGCGGGGTTAACGCCCGATTTAGCGATAATGTTGTAATTGGCAGCGAAGCCATAATTGAGAGAAACTACGCTACTGCCGGAGGAGGAATAGCTCTTGGCGGCGGCTTGGAAATAACAATAGGCGGCATTATACGATATAACTATGCAGCACCTCTGGGATCTCCCTGGGTATATAATGAAGCACTTAATAGTGGAGGCCTTAGCACTCTGAGTTCCGCCGGAAATGGCGGTGGGTTGATTGTGTGGAGTCCGGCAGTTGCTGGGCTTGCTAATATGAATAGACCTGACGGTTACTCAAATCCACAGATAACTTTTCAAACCGGAGCAAGAATAGAAAACAACAGCTCTAATGTGAGAAGAAACCCTCATGCAGGCTATGGCGCGGATCCGATTACCGGAGGTTCGGCGGAAGTTAACGCAGGCGGCGGGGGAATCTATATGGAGCTGGGTACATTTACCATGCAACCGGGTTCGCTTATTGCCGGAAATACCACATGCGGGCTTGGCGGCGGGGTGTTGCTGCGAGCTGTAGCGTTACCTACTCCAATACAACCAATCAGATTTAACATTCAGCCCGGAGCGATTATTAGCGGGAATGAAGCAAGGCATGGCGGCGGAGTCGCAATGATACAGCGTGCTGACACTTCAAACACCACACCTAACCAAAATAGAGCTGAATTAGTAATAGATGGGGGAATTCTCGAAAACAACTCGGCAACGAACACACCGATTCGCACTACTGCTACAGGCATGGGGGGTGTTGGCGGAGCAATTTTCAGCAGAGAGTTCAGAGAAGGTGAGGGCTCAAGCTTTCCACGATATAACACAATTGAGATTAAGAACGGTGCGCAAATCATCAATAACTGGGCATACCTCTCCGGAGGCGGTATCAGTATGCAAACCGTGAACACAATCCTTACAACTGACAATACGGTTGTCTTTAACGGTAACTATACAACAAATACATTGCGTGTTAACGGCATCCAGCATCCCGTGTATATACTCTCCACAAATGGTCAGGCAACCGAGCCTCTGCCGAATGTCAGATGGGCATCGATCAGCACGCCTGCAGATTCCGGTTTGCAAAATGGAGTACACCATGTACTAAACAATATTGATATTTCCGTCAGAGGCGGCAGAGGCAGCACGACTGCACCGAGCTTTAACCTGACGTTAGACGCGAACAACGGCACATTCCCTCAGAATCCTACTGGAGGCACATCAAGAGATATGGGCCAGGTAGCCCAAGGCTCTTCTGTAGCCCTGCCGACATTATCGACAACCGGGGATAATTCGCCTCCCACGAGAGCCGGATTCACCTTTATCGGCTGGGGCACGACAAGCACAGCGACCTCATCCGTATCCGACAACTACTCCATGCCGGGCGCTGATACAACGCTTTGGGCTAGATGGGGACAAACAAGGACAGTAACATTCAACTCAAACGGCGGCACATTCACAGGCACGGTCGGCGGCACATCCGCTACGCAGAGAACCGCTGCTTTTGTACAGGGCTCGCTCATAACCCTGCCGCCCGCATGGGATGTGATTCCGCAGCCTACCCCGCCCGATAATCATACTTTCGCAGGCTGGAGCACCTCCGCGAACGGCGCGGTTATCTCCAGCTACACAATCCCGGCAAATGACAATGGACAGTTGTTTGCCATATGGAATGTAATCTCCCACACCATAACCCTCGATGCCAACGGCGGAACACCCGGGGCGACAACGCAAATCACCGGCATCGTCAATAACACCGCCCGCAGCAGCATTACAATGCCCGGGATAGGCACAGGCGCACCGACTCGCGAAGGGCATCGGTTCATGGGGTGGTCGCAGACGCAAAGGCCGGTAAACTTCGAGCAATTTCATCAGAGCTCCCATACTGACTGGCATTCCGGTTCAAACATCACCGGAAACGTAACCGCATTTGCGGTGTGGCGTCAGGAATGGACGATTAATCTGGATTATTGGGGCGGAACGCCGAACGGCACCCCGGCGGCCGTCACCGTGATTCACGGCACCCCGCGCGGGGAGTTCATACCAATCCCCGGCGCAGCGAATGAGCCAACTCGCGATGGGTATATATTCTTAGGCTGGGCTTCAAACGAAACGCACAGGGACAACAACAACCCCGACTGGCTAACCGCCACCGTCGGAGTCTCCATACGCATGACCGGCCCTCCCGCGACAGTGTTCGCCATATGGGAAGCCGCGCCACACACAGAACACTTTTCCTTCAAAGTTACCACAGCAACCGCGAACCAGACCTTCTACATCCCCCTAGGTGGCCTCAGCGGGTATGATTCGGACGCTTTGGGTGTAGCCGACACTGTCAACAGTAACTTTCCCGGCAACTCCTACGACTGGAACATCGAGGTGAGAAACAACGCAGGCGCTATAACGCAGCAATTCCGCCGCGCCTATGACGTTTCAACCGGTACAGCCGTCGTCCCCGACTCGCCGCAGCCCGGCCAGAACCGCCAGGGAATACCGGTGACATTCCCGGTTGCGGGGACTTACACCATAACTATCAAACCATACGGTTCCGAGGACAGGTGGCTTGCCGCTTTTGGATTCTCAGCAGGCAACATGACCGGCACAACGCACAACTTATCTAATAGGAACTTACTAACAGAGGTAATCAGCCCGATTACGCTGCTGATGACCCGCGCTGCTGATAGCATACATAACGCCCCCCCGAATGAGTGGGCCTACACATTCTCCAATGCCACGAATATGCTCATGGGTCCGGAGTTTAACTTCAGTGAGGAATGGGACGAGATTACCGTAGTTGGCAGGGGTTTCGCAAGGGAGATGTTCGCCAAACGTAATGCAGGTACGGCAGCTACCGGCTTTACCATGAACGGTGTTTTCAACCTGCCACAGAATATTATTAGTGTTGGCAACCATTTTGCAAATGCGATGTTCGTTAATACCCGAGCCGATTATTTCAACATGAACAGTGTTTTCAACCTACCGCCGGGAATCACCACCGTTGGCTCAAATTTTGCAAGAGAAATGTTCTCAGGCTGCGTCGGCAGCAGCTTCACCATGAACAATGTTTTCAACCTGCCGCAGGGAATCATCGGCACCGTTGGCGCAGATTTTGCAGCTTATATGTTTAGTAATTGCTCAGGAGCCAGCTTCAACATGAACGATAGTTTCAACCTGCCCCCAGGGATAACAAACGTCGGTTTTTCATTTGCATATTACATGTTTAGTGGCTGCTCGGGAAACAGCTTCAACATGAACGATTCCTTCAACCTGCCTCAGAGCATCGTCAGCCCCTCTTCAATGTTTGCCGCGTTTATGTTCCAGAACTGCAATGGGCAGGATTTTGAGATAAACAGCGTGTTCAAATTCCCAGTCACATACAGCACAGTTCCCTTTTCCGGTACAGGCTTTGAAAACACTTTCCGCAACGTAAGGCCGAATCAGCCGCGCACGGCCCTGAGCATCATCAACGGCTTGCCAACCCCGCTCAACCAAATGAACACCTTCTCGGGCCTTCCTACAACCCAAACGGGGCTTCCCATAGACAACGGCGCATTTAGCGACTGGGACGACGTGCCCCACAACTGGGGCGGGCCTGTACCGGTAGAATACCCCGTAGAGTATATATTCACAGGCCTCGAAGGCAGCGGCTACAACACAGCCCCGCTGCTGGCGCACCTACCCGCGGACCCCGTGACGCAGGCGCCAGACCCCGCGACCATCCCCGCGCTTACGGCCCTGTACCCGGCAAACTACACAATCCAAGCCTGGTACACGGACGCAGCCCTAACCCAGCAGTTCAATTTCAGCACCACCTTGAAAGGCCCCCTTACCCTCTACGCCCTCGACAACGTAGCGTTCGACCACGACTCGGCGCACCGCACGCTGGCAACGAGCAGCTTCGGCCTCATCCTCGCAGCCGGCGAGTTCGACCTTGACTCGACGCTGACCGTCCCCACCGGCAGGACTGTCACCTATGACGGGATAAGGCTTCCGGGGCAGACGGTAGCGCAGCCGTCGGTCATCAAGGCAAACACCCAAGTCCGTCATTTCACGGTAAACGGCGGTACGCTAACTTTCGCGGCAGGGTGCAATATCACAATAACGAGAAAAGATGAAATAAAGGAAATCCAACTAAACCAAGACTCATCCGGCGGCGGGGTGCGGATAAATGAAAATGGGAAGTTTATAATGCACGACGGCGTAATCCTTGAAAACAAGTGGTTATCCCCGGCATCCCCAATCTACGGCGGAGGAGTGTATATAAGCGGAACCAATGCTGTATTCGAAATGCACGGCGGTTCGATAAAAGGTAACGAAGCAAGAGATGGCGGAGGCGTATTTATTGAGGCATCAGGGACTTTCACGATGACCGGCGGCGAGATTGCTGATAATGAAGCCGGCACCAACGGTGGCGGGATATATGTTAACCATGGGAGCTTCACCATGGAAAACAGTAAAATTCACGGAAACATTGCAAGCTCCGGCGGTGGCGTTTACTGCACAGCTAATGTTAATGGCTCTAATTTTACTATGAAATCAGGGGAGATTAGCGAAAACGAGGTCAGAGTCTCGGGTGCGTCTGTATATTCCGCAGGCAAATTTACAATGGAGTCCGGATTAATCACAAAGAACAGATCCACAGGCTTAGATAAAATTTGTATATACATCACTGGCCAAAACAGCAATTTCACAATGGCGAATGGTACGATTACCGATAACGACGGAGACGGAGTGTGGGTTCAGGGTGGCAGCTTTACTATGAAAAACGGTGAAATCAGCAAACATCGATACGGGGTGTGGGTGAGTCAAAATAACGGCAGTTTCGAGTTTGGGGAAAATGGAGGATTGATTACCGAAAACACCAGAACCGGGGTTTTCATTGGTGACAATGCTAAGTTTACCATGACAGGCGGTGAAATAAGCTGGAGTAATACAGCTAACTTAGATAGTTCCGGCGTGCAAGTAACTACTGGCATATTTACCATGACAGGCGGTAGAATAAATAACAACACTGGGTATGGCCTATATTGCTCAGCGAGTAGCAGCAACGCATTTGAGATATATGACGGCATTATAGAAAACAATACATTTAGCGGGGTTTATGTTTCATTGCGTAGTCTGACCATGGAAGACGGCACAATCATAAACAATGGGGCAGAGACAAATAATCGTCAGGGTGCCGGGGTTTATGTAAATGGGAACTTTACAATGAACGGCGGCGAGATCAGCGGGAATAGGACAACAGCCAATGGCGGCGGGGTTTATGTTACCGGAGAGTTTGTTATGACAGGCGGCGAGATCAGCGGAAACAGGACAACAGGCAATGGTGATGGCGGCGGGGTTTTTGCTACCGGAGAGTTTAATATGACCGGAGGCTCGATAACAGGTAATACAGCAAGAGACGGCGGGGGCATTCACTTTAATGAATCAACCTCCCAAGCGACCATTACAGGCGGGACAATCAGCGGCAATACCGCAAGACGTGACGGCGGAGGGATTTATACCAGAATTTACACGAACCTGAGCATCAGCGGCGGCGCGGACGGCGTAGTGTTCAGCGGCAACACAGCCGCCAGCCCGTTCGACTTCGGCATCTACAACTGGGGCGCTGATGTTTTACTAGACAGTATTAACAGCAGCGTGGGACTTTCCGTCAGCGGCAACCCCAAGGACATCAAATGGAGCCTGACCGGGAACGGACTGTCGAACTGGGGTAACAGCGTCCCGGGAGCGCACC